>WNGR01007695.1_pt1 | contig 11409 bp, 8 predicted proteins | sample 5407581 | NCBI WGS metagenome assembly WNGR01 (sample SAMN13153383, study PRJNA577476) | soil metagenome | isolation source: 80 cm soil or saprolite under Garry oak tree replicate 2 | place: USA:California | collected 2016-06-15 | reverse complement strand
CGGCCGCTTCGCGTCCTACCTGACCTGCGACCCGGCCGGGCTGAACGTCCATGGCTGAGTTGACCGCGCGGCTGGACCACGTCGGGCTGGCGGTGGTCGATCTCGGGGCAGCCGCCGCGTGGTACTGCGACGTGTTCGGGCTGGTGCCGGAGCTGTCCCTGCGGGTCGAAGCGATCGACCTGAGCATCGAGATGCTCATCCACCCGGCGTTCGGCTACCGCGTCGAGCTGCTGCGCCGTCCGGGAACCGGCGGCGGGGCCGGTTCCGGCCCCAAGCCGGCCCATCCCGCCGCGGCGGCGCTGCGCGCGGGGTACGGGCACGTGGCCTTCGACGTCGCCGACCTCGACGGCGCCTTTGACCGCGCCGTGGTCCGCGGGGCGCGACCGGTCATGCCGCCGTGCCCGGCGCCGGAGCCGGGGGTGCGGATGGCGTTCGTCGCCGACCCGGAGGGCAACCTCATCGAACTGCTGCACCGGCCAGGGAGGCCCCAGTGAACCGAATCCTCTTCGTCAACGGGCAGGTCTTCGACGGCACCGGCACGCCTGCGGTGCCCGCCGACGTCGTGGTCCGGGGTGACTGCATCGAGAGCGTCCGCCCCGGCGGGGGGACCGCCGCCGAGCCGGGCGACCAGGTGGTCGACTGCGCCGGCGCGACGGTCATGCCCGGCCTGGTCGAGTCCCACGCGCACCTGACGTTCCCCTCCGCGGTCGGGCACATCGACCCGTCGTTCAACCCGCCTCTCGACGTCAGCTTCTTCCGCCACATGCCGACGCCCGACGAGCACTTCGCGATCGCGGAGCGGAACGCGAAGATCCTGCTCGAGCACGGCTTCACCAGCGTCTACTCGGCCGGATCGCTCACCCCCGTGCCGACCGAGGTGCGGCTGCGCGAGGCGATCGCCGCGGGCGCCACGCCGGGCCCGCGGATGCGGGCCGCGTCGTTCGAGCGCGACAACAACCCGGTGCAGATGGGCCCGGACGGCCCTCGCCCGAAGAAGACCGGGCCGGAAGGGGTGAGGGAGTTCATCGCCGAGCAGGCGGCGATCGGCTTCGACAGCGTCAAGCTGCTGATGAGCAACGACGACGTCTTCACCGAGGGCGGCTCGATGATCACCCAGTACAGCCCGGAGGAAGCCCGGGCCGCGGGGGAGCAGGCCCGCGCGTCCGGTGTCTGGCTGAACTGCCATGCGCAGGCGCCGGAGTCGATCAAGCTGGCGGTCCGCAACGGGTTCCGTTCGGTGTACCACTGCACCTACGCCGACGCCGAGGCGATCGAGGAGCTGGAGGAGCACAAGGACTCGGTCTTCCTGTCCCCCGCCGTCGGCATCATGTGGGCCAACGTGTACGAGGGCGCCGAGTACGGCATCGACACCGCGATGGCGGAGAAGATGGGCTCGGTGAAGGCGCTGCGGGCGATGACCGAGCTGTACCCCGAGCTGCGCAAGCGCGGGCTCCGGGTGCTGCCGGGCGGCGACTACGGCTTCCCGAACAACCCGATCGGGCGCAACGCCAGGGACCTCGAGCTGTTCGTCCGGCTCTTCGGCTACTCGCCGGCCGAGGCGCTGCGCGCGGCCACGCAGTTCGGCGGCCAGGTGATGGACCTGCCGGTCGGGCTGCTGACGCCGGGCTACCTGGCCGACCTGCTGGTCGTGCGGGGCGAGCCGACGGTGGACGTCAGCGTGCTGCAAGATCCGGGCAACCTGCTGGCGATCATGCAGAACGGCGCGTTCTTCAAGCTGGCTGACCAGCTCACAGCCGCATGACGGCTAACGTCCGCCGGGTGCCAGACGTCGTGTACGGCGAGGTGCCGGGGTACCGGCCGCTCGAGCTCGACCTGTACCTGCCCGAGGCGACCGGGCCTTTGCCCGTTATCGTGCACGTGCACGGCGGCGGGTGGCGCCGCGGCTCGCGCCGCCATCCGCTGCCTGCGCTGGGACCGGGCTTCTACGACGACCTGGCCGGGCGGGGTTTCGCGGTGGCCGCGATCGACTACCGGCTCAGCGGCGAGGCGCGCTTCCCGGCGCCGCTGGAGGACGTCCGCACCGCGATCGGCTGGGTCGGCGACCACGGCGCCTCGTACGGGCTCGACCCCGGCCGGGTGTTCGGTTGGGGCGACTCGGCCGGCGGCCATCTCGCACTGCTCGCCGCTTTGACCGGCGCCACGGTGCACGGCGCCATCGTGCCCGGATCCGGGGTTCAGGGCGTGGTCGCCTGGTTCCCGGTCACCGACCTGGCCGGGCTGCCGGCCGACATTGCGGCCGCCGGCGGGGTGCCCGACCCTGGGCCGGACTCGCGCGAGGCTCTGCTCCTGGGCGCCCCGGCCGCATCAGTGCCCGACCTGGCGCGGCAGGCCAGCCCGGTGGCCCACGCCAGCGCCGCCGCACCGCCGGTCCTGCTCATGCACGGGGCCGCGGACGACATGGTGCCGCCGGCCCAGAGCATCCGGCTCGCCGGGGCGCTGCGCGCGGCCGGGGCCACCGTCGAGCTCGAGCTCGTGCCCGGCGCGACGCACTTCTGGAAGGGTGCGAACGACGTGCCCGGCATCGTCCGGCGTTCCGTCGGGTTCCTGCGCGCGGTTACACCGGGGGCAGCTGGACGCTGACTACGGCGGAACGGCCGCCGTGCACGACGGCCAGGGCGTCCTTCAGCACCAGGGGCAGCTCGGCAGGATCGCTGACCGTCACCCCGTAGGCACCGCCGGCGGCGCGGGCCACGCCGGGCAGGTCGGCTTCGGGGTCGAAGCTGACGTGGAAGTCGTCGGCCCGGGCCGCGGCGCCGTCCGGGTGAACCTGGAGCGTGGAGAACTTGGGAGCCGCCCAGCCCCGGTTGTCATAGATGACGGTCAGCGCGGGGGTGCCATATCGCCGGGCTACCCAGTGCGCGGAGGACGGCACCCCGAACAGGTAACAACCGTCACCGACCAGGCAGACCACGGTCCGGTCGGGCGCCGCGAGCTTGGCGCCGACAGCCGCGCCGCCCGCCCAGCCCAGCGCACCGCCGCCATGGTGGATCACGGACCCGGGACGGTTCGGCCGCAAGTGCTCGGCGACCACCCGGCTGTTCGTCACGACTTCGGTCAGGATCAGGGCTTCCTCGTCTTCCAGCAGGCGCCGCACGCACGCGGTGAGGTACTCCGCCGTGATGACGCCGTCGGTACGGGGCTGCTCGCGCCCGGCCCGTTCGGCCCCTTCTTGATCGTGACGGCGGGCCGCCGCCTCCCGCCGGTCCCCGACCGCACCCGGGTCAGCTGGGTAATTATCCCGAACGGACCGGGTGATCTGCTCCACCGCCACCCGCGCGCTGGCCGCGGCGAACCGCCGTGCGGGCACGTCCCACATGCTCATCTGCGCCTTCAGCGGGTCGGCGTCGATGCAGTAAATGGCGGCTCCGGCCGACGGCCGGTTCACCGCGGGAATCCACGGGACGTCGCTGTCGATGACCAGGATCACGTCCGCCTGGGCCAGCACCGGATTCTGCGTCACCGTGTGGTACTGGTAGCCGGCGTGGAGCGGGTGATCAGCGGGGAAGTTGACATGGTAGGCCATGGACTCGAGCACCGGTATGGCCAGCAACTCGGACAACTCGACCAGCTTCGGTACCTGGGCCGGGTCCCGGCCCAGGTAGGAGGTGACGATCAGCGGCTGCCGAGCGGCGGCCAGCGCGGCCGCGATTTCCGCCGTGACTTCCGCGCTGAGCGCCACCGGTGCGATCGGGGTGTAGTCCGCGACGTCGACGGTGTACGGCTGGACCGATTCCTCCATGACCTCGCGCGGTCCGGTCAGGTAAACGGGGCCCGCGGGCTCGCTGCGGGCGATCTGCAGCGCGCGGTGCACGATCTGCTTCACGTTCCGCCCGGTGCGGATCTCGTTGTCGTACTTGACGTAGTTGCGCAGGATGCCGCGCTGGTCGCGGATGTCCTGGATCCAGTGAATGAACTCGTTGCGGCCACCGGGCAACTCGCCGGCCTGGGTGAACGGCGTCGAGCCCGCGAAGACGAGCACGGGTGCACGACCACGCGCGGCATTGCTGACCCCGCCGCCGAGGTTGAGCGTGCCCGCGTCCACGTGCACCATGACGGCCTGCGGCTCGCCGGTCACCATGGCGTAGGCGTGCGCGGCGGACACTGCGACGACCTCATGCGGGCAGACGATGAGCCGCGGGAACTCCGCTGCACGGCCCCCGGCTTCAGCCTGGGCCAGTGCCTCGATCAGGCCCGGATGGTCGCTGCCGAGGTTGGCGAAGATATAGCGGACCCCAGCCTCGGCCAGGGCTTCGAGGAAGGCCGTGCTGGTGGTGTACGTATCAGTACCGTCCGGCGGTCTGCATCGACATGGCGTGCTCGACCAGGGTGACCAGGGTCGCCTTGGTCGACTCGCGGTTCCGCGCGTCGCACGGTATGACCGGAACGTCCGGCGAGATCGCCAGCGCTTCGCTCACGTCCCGCGACCGGTGCGGGAACTGGCCGTGGAACCCGTTGATGCCGATCACGAACGGCAACCCGGAGGCCTCGAAGTAGTCGACCGCCGGGAAGGAGTCGGCCAGGCGCCGGGTGTCGACCAGGACGACCGCCCCGATCGCGCCCTGGATCAGGTCGTCCCACATGAACCAGAACCGGTGCTGGCCCGGCGTCCCGAACATATAGAGGACGAGGTCCTTGTCCAGGGTGATGCGGCCGAAGTCCATCGCCACCGTGGTCGTCGACTTGTCCGGCACGTGCGACAGATCATCGACGTCCGTGCTGGCCACGGTCATGACGGCCTCGGTCGTCAACGGGGTGATCTCCGACACCGAGCCCACGAATGTCGTCTTGCCTACGCCGAATCCGCCAGCCACCACGATCTTTACCGACGTCATGGCGGGCGCGTCGGCCCTGGGCTGGGCGACGCTAGATCTTACGGAGTCCACTAAGCACCCTTTCGAGCAAATTGAGGTCCGGACGGCCCTCAGAATCATCGCGCTGGTGGATGCGGACAAGCCCGTCCGCACTCATGTCGGCGATGAGAATCCTAGCCACGCCAAGCGGTAGCCGGAGTACCGCTGACACCTCGGCCACCGACCTCCAGTCCCGGCAGAACTGGAGGATCGCCTGGCATTCCGGTGCCAGCACAGACAGATCGCGAGGCTCGAGCACGGTCGCCGTGACCAGAGCCTCAATGGCGAGCTGATACCTCGGCTGAGTCCGGCCACCGGTAACCGTATACGGCCGGACGAGCCTGGTGGAACCATCATCCTCAGCCCCGAAGCCGAAACCAGAACGCCCTGGTCCCGGCCCCTCATCCCATAGACCGGCCCGTCCCTGCCAGGAACCGGGCAAGCCCACGAACGGCGACTGGTTGTCACCTCGCCCTTGGCCCGCCACTGATACCTCCGGTCACCGTCGTCCATCACCCGGGATGGCTGCTTGCATGACGCTGCGGGTCGCGGGGGTGAGTACCCGCCCGGCCCGCTCAACCAGCAGGGTCATCTCGTAGGCCACAAGGCCGAGATCACAGGTGGACGCGGCGAGGACAGCAAGGCTTGAGCCGTTGCTGATCGCCATGATCACCAGCACACCCCGCTGCATCTCCACTACAGTCTGCACCACTGCGCCGCCCTCGAACACCCGCGACGCGCCCTGGGTCAGGCTGGTCAGCCCTGAGGTCACCGCCGCCAGCTGATCGGCCCGCTCCTGCGGGAAGCCGGCGCTGAACGCCAGCGGCAGGCCGTCCGAGGACACCACCACCGCGTGAGCTACATCGGGCACTCGCTCCACGAAGTTGGTGATCAGCCAGTTAAGGTCCTGCGCAGGGCGCCCTGGCGTGCTCATGCGCACTCCTCTCGTCGCCCGTTCATACAGGTTCCTCCTCGTCTGGATGTGCCTGAGCCTTGAGCTTTCATCGGGTTCTACGGCTCCTCGACCTGGGGTGCGGCGGCACGACCCTCGCGCACGCCTCGCTGGAAGCTGGACATACGGGAGCGAGCAACGTCCGCCGACCTGGCGGGCGCCTCGGCCACCGCATCCTGGCTTCCCTGACCGCCGCTGCCGACGGAGCCTGGCACGAGGTTAGCCCTCGGAACCCGTCTCGGCAGCCCGGCTTGAGTAGTTTCTCCTGCCGCGGGCGACGCCACCACCTGAGCCGCTCGCCATCCCTCATCCGCGGGCGAGGTCCAGGATCCCTGGCTGACGGGCTGGGGGGCCGAACTGCCCAGCGCCCGCTGCGGGCCGGTCATGGTCTTCCCGCTGCGCCGGAACCAGTCGGATTCCAGCGAGTCGAAGATCGGCAGTCGCTGCTCCTGTCCGGTCGGCGGGACGGTCACCTGGCCGTCAGCCTGGTCGCCGTGCGCGGGGCCGGCGGTGCCGTTCGCCGCGCCGCCCGCGCTCGGGCCGTCACTGCCGTGGACGTTCTGGCTGCCGATGGGGAACTGCGGACCCTGGGCGTCCTGCGGCGCCTGCGGAACCGAAGGGACCGCTCCGCCGAAGGCCGGGAGCCTGCTCGGACCGCCCGCTGGGGTCCGCGGCTCGGTGTCGTCCCTTTGATCCCTGGAGCTGCCGATCGCGTTGCCGTTGCCGCTGCGGATCGGCAATGCCTGCGTCGGCGGCCCGTCCTCGCGATCCGGGGCACTGGGGGCATTCGGGGTGGCGGCCCGGCTGTTGCCCAGATCCCAGCCGTTGCCGGCCGGCTCCCAGTTGTTTCCGGCCGAGGTGCCCTCGGCGGCGGGCTTGGCCGGCTGCCCGGGCGCGCCAGCCCCCGGACCAGATGGACCCCCGGGACCCGCGAGGCCCGCGGGGGAGGCCGGAGCGCCGGCGTTCGCCGCAGGAGAGAACGATGGCGCCGCGGGGATGGTCGGTGCCGAGGGGCCGGTCGGTGCCGAGGGGCCCGATGGCGCGGACGGCGAGAACCTCGGGATCCTCGCGGCCGCGGTGGCCTGGGAGGCCGCCGACGGCCCCTGGGCCGTCGCGGTGGGCGCGGACAGCGACGGGGTGGGCCCGTAGTCGTCCGCCTCGAACCGGCGGAGCCGGCCGAGCGGCGGCGCGACCTCGGCCGCCGCCACCGTGTCCGGCAGCCAGATCAGCGCGGTCAGGCCGCCCGCCTGGGCGTGCCTGAGCCGCACCCGGACGCCGTGCCGGGCGGCCAGGCGGCCGACCACGAACAGGCCCATCCGGCGGGACACGGCCACGTCGACCACGGGCGGGTTGTCCAGCCGCCAGTTGGCGTGCGACATCTCCTGGTCGGAGACGCCCACGCCGTTGTCGGTGATGTCGAGCAGCACGCCGCCGCTGGACAGCGGCTGGCCGGACACGTACACCTGGGTGTCCTCCGGGGAGAACGTGGTCGCGTTCTCCACGATCTCCGCGGCGAGGTGCACCACGTCGTTGACGGCCTGGCCGACCACGACGATCCCGGGCTGGACGTTGAGGACGACCCGCTCGTACTGCTCGATCTCGGAGATGGCGGCGCGCAGCACATCGACGAGCGGCACCGGCTGGCTCCACCGCCTGGTCACCTCGTGGCCCGCCAGGACCAGCAGGTTCTCGGAGTTGCGGCGCATGCGGGTGGCCAGGTGGTCGAGCCGGAACAGGCTGCTCAGCCGGCCGGGGTCCTGCTCGCTCTGCTCCAGCGAGTCGATCAGCGAGAGCTGGCGCTCGATCAGGGACTGGCTGCGCCGGGACAGGTTGATGAACATGGCGTTCAGGTTGCCGCGCAGCATGGCCTCGTCCGCGGCGAGCCGGACCGCCTCGCGGTGGACCTGGTCGAAAGCGCGCGCGACTTCACCGATCTCGTCGGTGGAGGTGACCCCGATCGGCTCGATCTCGACGCCTTCGTCGGCGCCCTCGCTCTGGCTCAGCCTGCGGACCATCTCGGGCAGCCGGTGGCCGGCCACGTCGAGCGCGTCGGACCGGAGCTTGCGCAGCGGGCGGATCAGCGACCGGGCCACGATCGTCGAGACCAGCACCACCAGGAGCAGCAGCAGCAGCGTTACGAGGCTGGTGACCAGCAGGCTCGTGGTAGCGCTGGACCGCAGCGCGTTAGCCCGGCTGGTGACGCGGTCGGTCAGCTGGTTGGCCACCGTCCGGGTGTCCCCGATGGTGAGCTGCATGTCCGCGTCCCAGTTCTCCGGCTTCAGCTGGGAGCGAAGCGGGATGTTCGGCGCGGTGGTAGCCAGCTGCTCGGCCAGGATCTCGTTCGAGGCCGCCACGTCCACCTGGGCCCCGCTGACGGTGTTGCTGTAGAACTGCCGCTCGGCCGTGTCGGTCGAGGCGTTGAAGTCGGCCAGGCCGGCGATCGCCTGCTCATTGGCCTGCAGGAGGGTGGTGAGATCCTCCGAGCGGAGCGTCCCCTGAGGTGAGACGAGCGCGGCGTAGAGGATGGCCCGCTGCACCGCCACCTGGTTCTCGTTCCGCAGCAGGGCGCCGAGCGTGGTGACGTTGCCCTGCAGGTCGGCGTCGTTGGCGCCGGTGCCGATGGCGGCGCTGAACGTGTTCGCGGGCGTAATGAGGTTCCCGCTGTAGACGCGGACGATCTGCGACGCGGGGAACTGCGACTTGGTCACGCCGATGCGGACGTTCGCGAGGTCGTTGACACTCGCCCGGACCGCGTTGAGGTCCTGCACGGTGCCCGGCTGGTACCCGGCGCCCGTGGTGATGCCGGTGGAGTCGTTGAGGACGGCGTTGGCGGCGCTGTCCGTGGCGTTCTGCGCTTTCTTCAGCCCGTCCGCGAAGGCACCGCTGTTCGGCCGGGTCGCCGCGAACGCGGCGGACGCGTTGAGCTCGTCTTCCAGCGCCTGGCTGAACTTGACCACGTCGCCGTTGAGCTGCGCGAGGTGCTGGACCCGGCCGGTCGCCTGCCACTGGTTGACGTCGGCGTTGATGGTCAGCGCGCCGAGCACCGCCGCAGTCAGGGTCGGGACCGCGATGACGGCGGCCAGCCGCCACCGGACGCGCCAGTTGACCAGGGCGAACCGGGACCGGGACGAGCCGGGCCGCCTCGAGTTCGGGTGGGTGGCGCGGACCATGCCGGCCGGCGGCGGGCCGTCCGGCGCGCCGGCCTGTGACCCCGCCGGTGCTGGAGCCTCACCAGACTCGGCCGGCAACAGGACGGGGCTGCCGTCCGCGTACACGTCCCCGCCCCTGGACGCGTACGCGGGCGTCCACTGCGGCGAGGACGGGTTCGAGTGCAGGCCGGCGTCCTGGCCGGCCGGCGCGGGCAGGCCAGGACCGTCACCTGCGGCGGCGCCTCCCGCCAGCAGCCCTGAACCTCCCCCGTCGGCTTGCGCTCCGTTGACGGCCCCGGTCGTACCAGCGGTCTCGCCGGGATTCGTCCCCGATCGTCTACGCACTACGTTTGCACCTCGCATCGGCAAGCCCGGCCAGGACGCATGCAGGGCTACGACGGCAGAAGCCGGTCAACATACGCACCCCTCGGGTCGCGGCGGCTCGACGCCACACTCTCGCGTTACAAAACGGGTAAGGACATATAATCATCTTCTGGGCGGCCGCCACGGGGCATTCGCTAGTAAACCGGCGAGATCTTCCTCAGGTAGGTTACCGCGCGGTCTCACCGGGTCATGATCAAATGCCTCGTGACGCTATTGGGTGACTAGATAGTAACTCCCCGTATAGTATCCTCCTTCGGGCGCAGCGGGCAGGTGACCAGCGCAGGCCCTGGCCATTCCCGGCGCCCGGCCGTCCCGCCGAGCCGGACGCCACCGCCGCGCCCGGCCCCGGTGCCCGCCGGAAGCCAGGGCCTGCAGGCCCTTCCGCGCCCGGCCACGACAGTACGGGCCATCCGCCGGCTAATCAACCCATAATGATGTTAATTACGTGTTGATTATCACCTCATTTGAATTACCGGCAATAGCGGCCTGGCTACCCAGAAGGACTATCCCCGGACTAGCCGAGCCCGAGTTCCCTGGCGATGAGCATCCGCTGCACCTCCGAGGTTCCCTCGCCGATCTCGAGCACCTTGGCGTCGCGATAGAAGCGGCCGACCGGAGATTCGTTCATGAAACCGTAGCCGCCGAATACCTGGGTGGCGGCCCGGGCGTTGTCCATCGCGGCGTTCGAGGCGGTCAGCTTGGCGATCGCGGACTCCTTCTTGACCGGCTGGCCGGCCATCAGCCGGGCCGCGGCGTCATACCAGGCCAGCCGGGCCGCATGCACCCGCGCCTCCATGTCGGCCACGGTGAACTGGATCGCCTGGTGCTGGCCGATGGGGCGGCCGAACGCCTCGCGCTGCCCCGCGTACCTGACGCACTCGTCGACGCAGCCCTGGGCCAGCCCGGTGGCCAGCGCCGCGATCGCCACCCGGCCCTCAGTCAGGATGCGCAGGAACTGGGCGTAGCCGCGGCCCCGCTCGCCGAGCAGGTTCTCCGCAGGGACCCGGCAGCCGGTAAAGGAGAGCTCGCGGGTATCCGATGCGCACCAGCCGACCTTGGAGTACTCCGGACCGGGGACGAATCCCGCCGTGCCGTTCGGAACGATGATCGACGAGATCTCCTTCCGGCCGTCCTCGCCGCGGCCGGTGATGGCCAGCACGGTCACCAGCGAGGTGATGGCCGTGCCCGAGTTGGTGATGAAGGACTTGCTGCCGTCCACCACCCACTCCGCCTTATCTTCCTGGCCTGCCTCCAGCCGGGCCGTGGTGCGCATGCCGCCCGGGATGTCGGACCCGCCGCCGGGCTCGGTCAGGCCGAACGCGGCCAGTCGCTCCCCCGTGCACAGTTCGGGCAGCCACCGGTCCCGCTGTTCGGCGGTGCCGAACCGGTAGATGGGCATCGCGCCGAGCGAGACCCCGGCCTCCAGGGTGATCGCGACCGAGGAATCCACCCGCGCCAGTTCCTCCAGGGCCAGGCAGAGGGCAAAGTAGTCGCCCCCCATGCCCCCGTACTCCTCGGGGAACGGCAGCCCGAACAGGCCGAGCTTGCCCATCTTGGCCACGATGTCGTAAGGGAACTCGCCGCGCTCGTAGTAGCCGCCGATTACCGGGGCGATCACGTCGCGGGCGAACTGGGCGACGGAGTCCCGCAGATCCTGCTGCTCCGGCGCGAGCTCGTAACTGACCATGCAAATACCTTCGCATGCCGGGTCCCGAGGGCGGCCCGGGGGGCCAGGGCGGTCTGGGGGGCGGAGCCCCCCAAGGGGGGTCTGGGGGATGGGTCCCCCCAGGCGCGGGGGGCTTCGGGGGGTCGTCCCCCCGAGTAATAGAGCCCGCTGCGAACCAGCCATGGGCGGCGGTAGTCTAACGGGGGTTGACTACCCAAACATGAGAGCGAGAACATGGCCAGCCTGAGCTGCCCCGATTGCGGCGTCAAGGTCCAGCCGGAGGATCTGATCTGCTTCCGGTGCGGCGCCAACCTGCCGCACCACCCAGGACCCGACGATGACGTGCTGACGCCGACCATCTCGCAGCGCTTCATCGCCGCCGGGTCT
>WNGR01007693.1_pt1 | contig 11409 bp, 9 predicted proteins | sample 5407581 | NCBI WGS metagenome assembly WNGR01 (sample SAMN13153383, study PRJNA577476) | soil metagenome | isolation source: 80 cm soil or saprolite under Garry oak tree replicate 2 | place: USA:California | collected 2016-06-15 | reverse complement strand
TCGTGCCAACACACAGTGCCCATCAATTCATTGCGCCGACAAGCGAGACATCGCCACATATTAAAGAACCGCCAGGGGGCCGACTGATTGTACAACCAAATTTTGAGTTAGTAGCCCTGGCACCCGTTTCTGAAAGTCTCTTAATCAAGCTGGATCGGTTTGCCGAGCGCACACGACTGGAGCATATCGCACAGTATCGTCTGACGAAGGCCAGCGTCACCCGCGCCATTACTCTGGGATTGCATGCAGAGACCATTCAGCAGACCCTGGAGCAGGCTGCTGGTGGGGAGATTCCTCAGAATGTCCAGTATTCGCTAGTAGAATGGGAGCGGCAGGCACGCCGTATTGAACTATGGCGTGGAGCTACACTACTTGAAGTAGACGACCCGACTCTGCTCGACGCACTTTTTGCCGACGAAGGGACAAGTTCCCTGCTGGGCCGTCGCCTGACCCCCTCTTTAGCAGAAGTTGCACCTCATGGCTTATCAGCCGTACAAGAAGCCCTCTGGCGACGTAACTATCTGCCTGCACTTGCACCCGCGCCGATGCATGATAATCTCCTTGAGAGTGGGCATCTCCTGGCACGAGAAACTCAATGGCGGTTCCACGAAGATGGCCTGCTAGAGCCTCTTCATGCCGTACTCGATCTCTACCTGGTAGCGGAGCTTGAGCGGCTCAGTGAACTCAACGAAGCAACAGGCTGGCGGCGTATAACACCATCTGCGATTCAAAGAGCACGAAGCACTGGCCTCTCACTGGAACATATCGTGCACTTCCTCCAGAATTACTGTGAGGGTGGCATCCCTCCTTCATTCCTGATTCGCCTCAAACTCTGGGGAGGCGGATACGGTGAGCAATCCACAATTCGGGTAGAACATGCCCCGCTCCTTAGTCTCTCAACCCAGGCCCTGCAGGACCTTCAAGCAGATGAAGAGTTGAAGACACTGCTAGGCCCAGAGGTTGCTCAAGGAAGTCGGCTGGTGCATGTAAATGCAGAGAATATAGAGCGAGTAGTGGAGTTGTTGAGGAAGAGAGGGTTTGTGGTAGAGAGCCTGTGACTCATCTTTATTGACACATTATGCCGCACTTGCTATAGTATATTCATATGCATTACAGGTGCAAACCAGCAGTAACTCTATCTCTTCTCTTGTGAGGGAACCAGCGTGGCAAGTGGAAATGACTACATCGGTGAGCAAACAGGAGGCGTTACAAGCATACGAGCAGGTCATTCGATTGGATTCTGGCTATGAGGAGGCGCGTGTTGATAAGGCGAATGTATTAAAACGCCTGGGGAGGTCAGGATGAAAAACTCTTCCCAAAAACCTGACCTCCCCTTCATAAATCGGGGCACCCTGTCTGGGGGACAGGTAATAGGGGCAGAGCCCTTGCCGGAGCGCGAGGTGTCCTCGCTCTCTCCCTCTTCCCGCGGCGGGCCTACGGCCCGCCCGAAAAATTCTGAGGGGACGTCAGCAAAAACCTGTTGACAATTCCATCAGAGTATGATATCTTTATGGTGCAAACGTAAACGCAATGCGGGAGTGGCTCAGTGGTAGAGCATCTCCTTGCCAAGGAGAAAGTCGCGGGTTCGATCCCCGTCTCCCGCTCCCCTTCCTGATCTGGCGGATTCAACTGGGCGACGTCGCCAAGTGGTAAGGCAGAGCTCTGCAAAAGCTCCATCCAGCGGTTCGAATCCGCTCGTCGCCTCCCAACCAAAGTCCAGGTAGATGATCATGGCACCCACAAGGGGTGCCACTACTATGTCACGGGATGTCTTGCGAAGCCCATTCATAGTAGTGGCACCCCTTGTGGGTGCCATGTAGTAAAATGTAAGATACCAGGAAATAGTCGTTTCGTCAGGACACTCACCTATGCGACAGCAACATAGTTACTCCACCGAAGCCATCGTTCTCAAACGCACCGACCTTGGTGAAGCCGACCGCATCTTAACCCTCTTTACACCCGCAAAAGGCAAAATCCATGCAGTCGCTAAAGGCACACGCCGCCCCATCAGTAAGCTAGCCGGGCACCTGGAACTACTCAGTCACAGCCAATTACAAATGGCTCTTGGTCGTAACCTGGATATTGTAACCCAGGCCGAAGGACGTGAAAACTTTCTCCACCTGCGTACCGAACTCTGGCACATGACCTGCGGATTCTACCTTGCAGAGCTGGTGGACCGTTTTCTCGAAGAGCATACACAGCACATCGACATCTATAACCTGCTGTTGGAAACGCTTCGCTTACTGGATGCTCATGCCGTAAAGCTGCAGGAACTACGTACAAAAGGAACAGCGCCTGCTGATCAGGGACGTGGACGTCTACACCTCCTCCTGCGCTACTTCGAGATCCACCTGCTCTCCTCTATCGGTTATGAACCAGCCTTTCGTAACTGTGCACATTGCGCAAGCGAGTTACGCCCGGAAAAGAATGGCTTTAATCCCTCCCTGGGAGGAGTCTTATGTCCGCAGTGCTCGCGTTTCTGGGTTCGCCCAGTGTCACTGAATGCACTTAAAGTCTTACGGCTACTCCAACGAAGTAAATGGTCCGAAGTGCCACATTTGCGCATTGATACTTCTCTACAGACTGAATTGGAAGCCATCATGCATGGCCTACTCCGTTTTCACCTGGAGCGTGATCTGAAGTCGTGGACTTTTCTTGAGATGCTGGGGCAGAAACCGTAGGCCCGATTTATCCAGCCCCTACACATTTTCCCTCTTCCCTCTTCACACATTGTATGGTACAGTTGATACACAACGCTGTCGGGTCTCGGTCTCGTCGTTACTAACCCTTTATTCACCCTCTTATTCAGGAGGTATTCATGAGTGATGTCGCTCCCCCTGCCAAAGCTGGCCTGGAAATGCCAAAACATATTACCAGAGGATACGCTTCTTACGTCTTCTTCATCATGTTCAGCATCAATTTACTGAACTACCTGGATCGCTACGTATTTATTGGCGCTTCCGATATCGTTGGCAAGGAACTTCATTTTGGGATTCAGGATGTTGGCTTCCTTGCTTCAGCCTTTCTGATTGTCTATACCCTTGGGACACTCCCACTAGGTATCTGGGCTGACCGTGCAAAACGCAAAAATGTCGTGGCCCTCTGTGTCACAATTTGGAGCCTGGCAACCGCCTTTACTGCCCTGGCAAACAGCTACTTCACCCTCTTTATCTCACGTATGATCCTTGGTATTGGCGAAGCCGGGTACTTCCCGGCCGGTACTGCACTGATGAGTGACTACTTCAGCCGCACAAAACGCGCTCGCGTCATGAGTTGGTGGAGCACAGGGCAGTATGTTGGCTTGATGATCGGCTTTGTTGCTGGTGGTATAATCGCAGGTCTCTACTTCGGAGCCTGGCGATTGGCTTTTATTTTCACTGGCATCCCCGGTCTTATTCTAGCTTTTCTTGCCTGGCGATTGCGTGAGCCACGCCGCAACCAGGCCGACGAAGAAGCAGCAGAACTTGAATCCTACTCATTCGCTCGTGAGGCCCAGGGAGCCACAGAACTTGACTCCCAGGCACTTGTTAATGAGCCTGAAAGAGCAGAAACTCCATACGCCTCACATACTGTCCCGACAAATGTACTTCAGCAGTTTGGAACATTGTTGCGTATCAAAACCCTGGTAGTATTGATCGCCATGCAAGTCTTCGCTTTCTTTGTCCTGGGAGCAAATGTCGTTTACTTACCCATCTATTTACAGCAGAAAAATACTTTTGGTCTCACTTCGGGGCAGGCAGGCACTTTTTCTGGTGCAGTGATTGTGCTCGCTGGCATCATAGGTATCGTTATCGGCGGCTATATGGCAGACAGACTCAATCGTCGTCATCCAGGTGCGCGTGTCCTGGTATGCGGTATCGGCTTCTTACTGAGCGCACCCTCTTTTGTACTGGCAATTACTCTTCACAATTTCATCATTTTCACCATGTTTTTTGTTCTCACCGTACTGCTTCTCAGTATTTATAATGGCCCCAGTACTGCCGCTACGCAAGATGTTGTACCATCAGCGCTACGAGCCTCGGCTGTAGCAATCTCCCTACTCCTGGCACATCTACTCGGTGATGCCTTTGCCCCTGCGCTGGTAGGCATCCTTGCCGGGGCCTTTGACCCAACCGGAACGCACTTTGCAAAAGACCTGGCCGGTCAGGACCTCAGCCAGGCACTGCTATTTACCTGTCCTCCAGCACTCGTTATCGCTGGCTTGATCGGTATCTTCGGCGCACGCTGGATGAAGGATGATATCGCAGCAGCAGACCGCGCTGACATATTGGCAAAAGCAGCAGCTTGAGAATGACAAATATGAGTCATCCTGATTTTGATCCCGTTGGCAAAGTGCCCATGAGCGGCGAGCGAAGCGATGCCGAGTGCGTAGGTCCGCTTGTTAAATATGTTGAGCTAGGGACATCGAACATGAGCGGCGAGCGATGCGATACAGAGTGCGCAGGGGCCCGATTATGTAGATTGACAAAATACTCCGGCCAGCGCGTCGTGGCCGAAGCCTGGCTTGCGGATGGTCATTCTGAGCGAAGCGAAGAATCTCTGGCTGAGTGATCGCCGCCCACCACCGATTGATCGGCCAGTCGCTGTCCGATTATTTTATCAACATCCATTATCGCGCCCCAAGGGTGGGGGCAGACACCCAGTTCGCCAACGGTATCGAATTTGGGATAAGTCATATAGGCTATTACCAGCTTCGCACTAAGACTGTGCATTAACTACTGGCATTTATGAGAGAATATGTTATTCTCTCCCCTCTCCTACCCCATCAATCAGCCTCTAGAGCCACTTTATAAGGCCAGACCACATTACTAAATACGAAAGTAATGTGCCCTGAGAATGAGAGAAAGAACCTGGCACCCGCTCACATAAAAAACTGCTCAACCCGTACAGGCAACCCTGGTACTACTCGTGAGGGAAGCGTTGCCCGTCCAGTGAAGATGCCAGGTGAACGATACTCCCCATCCTCTAACACGAACACTTCAACCGTCCGGCTCTCAGGTTTGACAATCCAGTACTCTGGTACCCCGGCATGAGCATAGACAGCGTACTTGGCAATCCGATCCATCACTCCACTGCTAGGAGAGACCACCTCAACGACCAGATCGGGAGCACCAATGATTCTCTTGGCCGCTATTCTATCCAGATGAGCATTGAGGATAACCACCACATCAGGCTGAAACACTTGCTTTGGTCCCAACTCCACATCAATAGGAGAGGGCAATAATCTCCCGATACCTGCAAGATCGACATGGGGAAACATGTAGTAAGCTATTCGTACTGCAATTGACTGATGTTCTGGCGTCGGGGCAGGAGCCATAACGAGTACTCCATTCACGATTTCATAACGCTGGCCATCATCTGGAAGAGTAGCATAGTCTTCGTAGGTCCAGGAGCCTTGTGGTGGCCCTGGAACCCAGTCAGCAGGAGTCACGAAGGAGAGCTCCTCAGTTGTTGTTGCCATTGTAACCCAGCCTCTTTTAGGAAAAAGTACCATCTCTTCAGAAAACAGACGTTTCTCATCTCCTCTAAAGGTACCACACTTTGCACCCCATCACAACTACTTAGTGTCTCAAGCCAGTTTATGCCCTCCAGACCTGCTATGTCAATTGAGGAGCATTCAGCAGGTCTCAGGTCGCCTACTTTCCGAAAAAACGCTGTGTGAATGTTGCAATCAGACTCACCTCAATCAGCAAGCCCACTACTGCCTCAGCCGCAGCCAACCGCGCATAGGTATCGCCCAGGGTGATATCCTGCGAGAAAAAGCCACGACCATGGAAACTGCTCAAGCTCAATACGAGCACCTCATCCCATCTGAGGTGCGGGGCTACAAAGTGCGCGTTCAGCAGGTAGAGGCCCATGAAGCCAAAGATGATGAGGAGGTACGCAATGAGACTCCTCCCTGGCCGATACCCATAGCCTGCCAGTAGATCCAGCAGCAAAGAAAACAGGTAGCGTCCGACTTTCCTTTGTCGTCTCAGAACCACCCTCTGAAGCAGTTGTGCGCGATAGGCAAAGTGGGCGGCCTCCTCACTTAGCCCTTGTCCCTGCAAGGCCACCGCTAGCTGCCGATTGGCCCTCACTGCTGTCCGATACTCAGAAAGGCGAGTCGCCGCCTCTTTTCCTTTCCACCGATGTGCCCGCTGCTCATCACCCAGGACATTCACCTGCGTCCAATCCACCACGGAGAGATCAACCTCACCCCAACGCACACCCGCGAGCGAGGCAAAGCCCACTTGCTGATTGCCAAGAACAATTCCACTGAGGTCCGTTGCACCTGTAAAAAAGGCCCCACTGAGGTCAGCCCCTTCCAGATGTGCCCCGCTGAGGTCAGCCCCTTCCAGAGGTAAGCCAGAGAAGTTTCCCTCCTGCAAAAGACTGGCACGGAGGTCTACTGGTTTCTTCTCCTTCCCACAAGTCGAGAGCAGCCACTCGACATCGGCACGGCTCAGGACAACATCCTTGAAAGGACATCTCTGCTGAGCAGAGTCTGGTACAATGGCAAGACATCCCTCCAAGTATTTCTGACGATTGGTATCAATCTCTGGTTCAGCCCGCCATGGCTGGTCTAGTGCTTGCCAGTAGGCACACCACCCATCACGATCATTGGTATTCGGGCGTTGCAGCCGTGGAGTAGTCGTACTCATCAGAGATGCCCCTTTCTGTCGTCTTTCAGCAGTGTCACTCCATTCTAACTCACCCTGCCATCCTCTGACCACCCTGGTATCATAGACGCACAGTTCCCATGCCACTCTAATGTTCCTTCGTAGAGCCACATACACCACCAGTTGTGTGACCTCTGCTCCAAAGAGGTGAACGGCAAGCACACCTACCAATCTTCCCAATACTCCCCACGGTCCCTCGCTTTCTTCGCTCGCAGAGGTGAGTACCTCTCGTGCGACCGCTTCAAGTGCTCTACTGTGAGCGAGGCATAGCGGTTCGTCATCGCCAAGGACACCGCTCCACTCCCAACTGTGACTTGGGTCGCTTTAGGACAGCATTCTTGACTACTGTGCTATTCTTCAAGAATATGTTATAATGCGCCCAAGATGAGAATTGAATAGTGGAGCGTATTCTTTTTGAACTCCAGGCTATACGGTACAGGTACTATCTCTTTCGTACATTATGATGTCCATGATAGTCGAGTTCAGATCAGTCTAATTGAGCGGTGTTTGGAAAATGGTAAATAATTATGACCCGAAAAATCTAGCATCATCTATCAGCAATCCAGCTACGCCTCAGAGTGGCTCTGGCAGTGTAGCACAAGATGCATCCGTAACACCTCAGACCCCTTCGACTCCGAGCGGGGCTGGGAGTCATAGTCGTCTTGTACCTGGTACAGAACTGTATAGTGGGCGGTACAAAGTCGAGCGATTGGCGGCGGCTGGTGGAATGGGTGCCGTCTATCGTGCAACCGATGTCAACTTAGAGAGTACCTGCGCTGTTAAGGAGATGCTGGACGATTTCCAGTCTGAGGAGGAACGCAAAAAGGCGGTCGAATGGTTCAGACGCGAAGCAAAACTCTTGCTCACCCTCAATGATCGCTGCATTCCGCGGGTGCGCGATTTCTTCGTTGAGGGCGGCAGACACTACCTGGTGATGGATTTCATCGAAGGGCGCACCCTGGGAGATGTGCTGGAAAAAGAAGGCAATGTGTCAGGCATCAACGGGGCACATGGTTTGCCAGAGGCTCGTGTGCGAAAGTGGGCGCAGCAACTCTGTAGTGTGCTCGGCTATCTGCATAGCCGCACCCCGCCCATTATCTTCCGCGATCTCAAGCCCTCCAACATCATGGTCACCACTGATGACGAGATTAAACTGGTGGACTTCGGCATTGCTCGTGCGTTCCAATCCCAACGCCAATCAACCGTCATCATGACGGTGGGGTACGCCCCTCCTGAGCAGTTCCTGGGCAATCCGGAACCTCGCAGTGATCTCTACGCACTTGGAGCAACTTTGCACCGGCTGCTCACCCATCACGAGGCGGCGAATAATAAACCCAATCTCTACACCTTCCCAACTATTCGCTCATTGCGACCAGATGTCTCTCCCGGATTTGACCAGGTAATTATGAAGGCCCTGGCCTTCACGGTGGATCAACGCTGGACCAATGCTGCCGAAATGGAGCGGGCCATCGTCAATCTCCCACCGATTAGCGCTACGCCAGCAACCACCTTTGTTTCAATACCAACCATCCCACCAGCCCAACCCCCCTCTGGTCCAGGCCCACGGAGTAGCCTGGGTGTGCCCCCAATACCTTCTGTACAGACAGGTGGTGGCACTACTGGTCCTGCTGGAGGATATATCAGCGCTGCGCAAGGGCACCTGGCAGCAGGACGGATTGATGCAGCGTATACAGCCATCCAGCAGGCTCATACGCTCGAACCAAACAACTCGTTGGTGCACAAAATCTTTGGACAGATTTTTGCTCGTCGTCAACCCCCGGCCATCGACCAGGCCATGCAGGCATATAATCGCTCCCTGCAAATCAATTCGAATGACGCAGAAACCCACAAGCTGGTAGGAGATGTCTGGTTGATCCTGCGGCGGCAACCAGCACAAGCCATCCCCGCCTATACCCAGGCTTTACGCCTCAACACCAACGATCTTGAAGCGCACCAACGCCTGGGTGAGTGTTATGAATCGACAGGCCAATTGGAGCTAGCTCTGCGAGAGTTTCAGGAGGCCGTACGCCTGGTACCCAAAAACCCGGGTGCGCACTATACTCTGGCACAGCTGGCCTATCGTCTGAATCAGTTGCCGATTGCGGAGCGTGAATTTGTGGAAGTGCTGAAAATCAACCCGGCAGACCACCAATCGCGCTTCCGCCTGAGCGAGGTCTACGAGCGCGAAGGGAAGCTGGAAGATGCCTGGCGTGAATGTAACTATGTCTTAGGAGCAGCACCAACTATTCCCGGCGTCTATCAACAGTTGCAGCGTTTACGAACCCGATTAGGCCGTTAAGTATAGCAAGCGTAGGGGCCAGATTTATCGCGCCCCGAATAATTGGAGCATTTAGGGCATTGAGTATGGTAGGTGTAGGGGCCAGATTTATCGCGCCCCGAACAGTTGGAGCATTTAGGGCGTTGAGAGTCTGTTATATGACAACAGTAGACAAGAGACCAATACCTGCAAATACGTGCAAGTTACTACCTGAGCGACGAAAGAGTACCATTCTATCGACACTCTCCGTGCTCTGTGGGATCCTCATTGGCCTCCGATTGCTCTTGCCCTCTGTCGCCTTCGCTTTCTCCCGTCCCAATCTTAAAGTTGTCACAACCTTTCAGAGCCCACCCTCAGCCCCTGCTATAGTATCCATGACCTTAACAACACCCACTGCTCAGACGAAGAATGCTAGAGCACTTCCAGACGTCTTTGGCGTACCGAACTGGCTAATCAGCATTGGTGGATTGGTAGTGCTGCTTGTGCTCTTAGTGCTGGTCAGTCAGACAATCGCACGGAGAGGGGCACAACGCCGCAAAGAATGTGCTCGTTTCAAAGCTGAGCGGCAAGCGGCAGACCGTAGGGCTGTAGAAGACTTGCTACGCCAGCAGCAAATGCCGCCATCACCGGCATCACAGCCAGCACCAGAACAACCTGCGGTGCAGCGCCCGGCCGATGTTGGACAAGTCCAGAGACCACAGGCTGCACAACCAGCACAGCGACAGCAAACATTGCCCATTTCACCAGTCACACAAGATGCTGCCGTTGCGAACAAGCCCAACCCAACAACTCAACGGCCTATTGCTGAACAGCGTTGTCCGAATTGTGGTCAACTCACGCGAGTTGGCGCTACCTACTGTCCAAATTGTCGTTTTGTACTTTCGCCTTCTCTACCTTCAGTATCGAGACAATCTTTACCGATTACAACACCGCCATCGCCAGTACCGGAGCCAGCCTCCCAACGTGAGAAGGTTCCGGCACTATCAGGTCCCCAGTCCTTGGCACAACAAGCACCTATCCAGGCACCTGTGATAGGAACAAAGGAAACTGATTCTGCGAAGGCGATACAGGCAACATTGAGACGTTTGTGGAGTCAAGCCGAACGATGAGAGACAAATCCAAGTTAGCGATAGACCGGATGTAAAGGGAGTAAAGAGTTATGAGCACGCATAAGTTTAGTCCTAAGATCGAAAAAGGCGTTGGCCTGTTTGCACTCTCCGCGCTCGGTGGGATACTCATTGCCCTCCAGCTTCTGCTGCCTTCTATCGCCTTCGCCTTCGCAAGTTCTACTTACCCCGCTGCCAACCCTGATCCTCCACAATCCCTGGCACGTGCAGGAGTTTCAGTGGTACGCCTGGTGCTGACCTATAACCTCACAACAGCATCAGCAGGATTGACCCCCACTGTTCAGAATGCCACCCCAGGCAGTGTAGGAGGTCAAACACTGGCTGCAGCTGGAAGATGTACGATCCTGGGAGTGCTCATTAGAAGCTGGACTGCTGTTGCTGGGGAGACGACTAACAACAACTGGGTGCTCACCGATGGAGCTATGCGCAACTTCAATCCTACCACCTGTGGTCTCAGTGCCACCACGACCCTCCCGGTGAGCATCAGGGTCTTTGCCAGTTCGGCCTACACCGCTACGAACAGCAATCCACAGCTTTTGTTGCTTGGTTCCCTGACCAACCCGGTTGCCACCGATTTCCGGTGCGCAACCTCACCAGTATGCGGCAATGGAGTGGTACTATTCTCCTTCCCAACCAATGCAACTACTCTGCCCTATATCAACCTGTCCCAGGGAGCTACAGGCAAGTCTCAGAGCATCGGCTTGACGAATAAATCAGGAGAACCCACACGGGCGATACTTACAAATGAGCAACAGATCCAGCCATTCCTTATTCCCACTATCATTCCTTCTGCTAATGTCCCCAATGAGCCAGGGACACCTCTGGTAGATGAGAATGGAGATTTGGTCGGCATGCACCTGTTGAGCACAGCAACCCCGGCAACTCTCACCGAGATCGGGGATTTCGTGGGCAAACAGCAGGAACTCACACCAACGCCAGCACACAAGAATCTGCTTCACGACAACTGGAACACGGGAATTGACAAGTATTATGCCCCTCGCCCTGACTACACAGGAGCACAAAAAGCCTTTCAAGCAGCGGAAAACGTGAATCAGGAGTTCAAAGCTGGCTCACCGAGTATCTTCCAGCATCTGGCTCCTCCATCTGCCCCTACTGGCACGAATCCCAAGGCTACACCCACTGCTCAGGCGACGAATAGTGGAACATTTCTAAATTCTGGTATACCGACCTGGCTACTTAGTATTGGTGGCCTGGTTATACTTATTGTCCTCTTAATACTGATCAGTCAGACAATCGCACGTAGAGGGGCACAGCGCCGCAAAGAACGTGCTGGTTTCAAAGCTGACCGGCAAGTGGCAGACCGTAGGGCTGCAGAAGACTT
>WNGR01027460.1_pt1 | contig 11413 bp, 11 predicted proteins | sample 5407581 | NCBI WGS metagenome assembly WNGR01 (sample SAMN13153383, study PRJNA577476) | soil metagenome | isolation source: 80 cm soil or saprolite under Garry oak tree replicate 2 | place: USA:California | collected 2016-06-15 | reverse complement strand
GCCCGTTGAGCCGTGTGCGGTGGTGTTGTGCAGTGAACGTCACGAGGTTGTCCAGGGGAAGGGCCGCCATCGCCGCGTTGAGGACATCGATGTGGGTATCGGAAAGAAACCAGTCCTCGCTCGTGACGGAGAGCGCCACGCGTGCAGAGAGCGTCGCGGCGGGCAAGGTGAATGGATCGTGCACCCCGACGTCGATATCGGGCGCGGGCCACGCAAAAATGTCTGCGCGCGTCCTTCTGCCGCGGATGTGCACGCTCTGCAGAGGTAGGGTGTCCTGGGGTCCCTGGGCATGTCGCCTGACATACGGAAGGAGTTCTTGCACGTCGCCTCCGCTCGTAAGACGAGACCATACTGCGAGGCACAGCGAGGTGAGAACCGGTAGAACGAGATGAGCAAGTGCGAGCGCACAATCCCCCGCACAGGCGGATATATCAAGGCGTGTAAGGGAGGGAAGTGTGACGGTGCGCTCGACGTCAAACGGAAAGGAAGGAGCAATCGGGGAAGCCGATTGAAGGACAAGCCTCTTTAGTCGTGTCATTTCGTCCAGAGCGCCTAACCAAATCGCAAGGCTCGGCTTCGCATTCGCGGACGGTGTGCGTAGCTCGAGGTACTTGAGGCCTTTCAAGAGCGGAGACTTCCAACTGATGTCGCAATTGCGGAGCTTGAGGCAAGAGAGCCTAGGCGTGGTGCCGTCGAAGAGTGTGTTGGGGATAATCACTGGCGATATTGGTACCCTGGTCCGGGACAGCGAAAGGTATTCGAGAGTGGGAGCAGGTGATGCGAGTCCTTCAAGTGTCCTGCGAAGATGGAAAGATTGTCCGCTTCCGCTAATGCTAAGATGGCATATTTGGGAGACACGGGGATGGAGTTCTTTTTGGAATGCGCTAAACCGAGCATCGTCCCAGTAACCAGTGTGAATCCTTGCCTCCAAATGCAAGGGTGCCTTCTTCGCCCGAGCGAGTATCTCAGCCGCACCGGCCGAAGTTAGGTTGGTGAAATCGACGTGACTCCAGAAGAGGGGTAGATTGAGTGCAATCTCGCGCCATTGTTGACAGACATGGGCTGCACGTAACCACGCTAGATGATGGTCTGGCTTTCCACCTAGTGGTGATGTACCAGGTAAACGCAAAAAGGAGAATATGGCAGTGATGACCTCGGTAGGCAGAGACGATATGGGTGCAGATGCGTTACGGCGATGCTTCAACGCTCGGATGGATTCCTCCAATGATCTGATTTCAGCATCAATGGCCCGGCGTAAGCATTCCCGATAATTTGGCTGGCTTGGGCCCATCAAAAGACCAAACGGTGTCACGGTTTTAGTTGAACCACAGATGGTGGCTTCCCTCGTTTTAAGCCTGTAACTACAGTAACAAACTCGGTTTTCGCACGCACGCCGCTTTATTATTCCTCGAGCGCCCTAAAACATCATATCCAATCTTTTTTTAAAAATCCATTATTGTGCGCCTGAGGGCAATATACCCCATGTAGCACTTCACTTGTGGGTAGATCCAACTTTTGACTGTGTTACTTACAGACGCTGTTGTCAACGTGCGTGTGGCTGAATTTAATGGGCCCAGGGGTCGTAGTAGTTACGAAGAACGCTGTAAGGCCAGCTCAGGCCCTGGGCCCGAAACTTGCATGCATGCAGTCGTTCTCGTCTTGTATGTTCGGTGTCACCTCATTTCTGCCTCATCCCACCATTCGCACTTTCCTTGTTTTGTCTCGTTCAAATATTCTCGCGCCTCGGTTCCCCCTATGTTACTCAATCTCTTTTCTTTACTCTTGGTTTAGATATTGGCGATACTGGCCCTCCTTGTATTTAAATCATTCGTTTCCTGTTGAATACGAGGAGCGCTCGGTCGCATCTTGTTTACACCCAATCTCTGTGTGATCAACTCGGGTCAGGCCCTATCGAGGACACTCGCAGTTCGTCTCATCGTCTCAGTCTCGTCGTCTCGTTCTCGCGTTCGTCTCTGTGGCCCTTGGTCACTTCCTCTTCCCTTCCCCTTCCCTGGAGGTAGATCCTCTCCGCCTACGAACTCACCTAGGACCCTTCAGCGTCCTTACAACGCACCTGACGAAAATTTGGAATCCCATCGCGATCGTTCTATTTGTATACTCTAGTAAAGAGTCTCTACTGGTCTAAGCGCGAGGAAATCGGCAACACCTAGGTTGGCTAGGGTCCGCGCCCTTAGTTGGTTGAAGGACAATTAATGCATACGACCAAATGTCTCGCCTCTCGGGGTTACCGTCAGGGAAGGGAAGGGGAATCCTGCCGTGCGAAGCATTGGCCGGGGAGGGCGTGGGGCCATCTACGGACATTAGTGACGGACATTAGTGGCGCGTCGAGGAGCTGCACGCGCAGGTGCGCAAAGAGCGCGTTACATGCCCCAAAGTCAGTTTTTCAGTTGAACAGGACGTGCTCGCTGCCGTCACTGTGGCCGGTCCCGCGCCCTAGGACAGACGCGCCTACGAGGCCCTCACCAGCGGTGCGGTAGGCGACTTTGGCGGCCTTTTGAGCAGCCGGAACCATGTGTGCAGCGGACACGTCGTTGTTGCACGCAACGATTCGCGAGCTTTGGTGATCGACACTCGCCTCTGTGAGCTTGCGCGGCTCAGCCACGAGCTCGAGGGATGACTAGATGGCTTTTCTGTGACTTGCGAGTAAAGGCAAAGAGAACCGAACGGGGGTGGTCGCGCATGGAACTTGGCTCCGAACTTGGCTCTAAGTCCCGACACTGTCACGTCCAGCTTTGAGTCTAAACCGTTGATTACTAGCCCGGCACTCTACAAACGCGTACCGTATCCAAACTGCATTATATGAAATATAACTACTGAATATAAGTCTGCTTGGGTCGCTCAAGGGTGCGCCCCCCCGAAGATCTGTCATTGTAGAAATCATCATCAGCCTCCTCATCCCGGACCTCGTCGGTCTCTCCGCAAAAAGGAATTGGTTAATCTTCCTCTATCTCCGAGCTGTCCACTTCCTCCTCGCCACCTCCCACCCCCTCGTTATCTATTTCCTCTTCGTCCTCTTCTTCGTCTTCATCACTTGTATGTGAATCGTCTTCATCTTCGTCTTCGTCTTCGCTATCGTCATCTGAATAGTCTTCCTCTCCAGAATCCTCGTCATGGACGAAGTTGCCACGAGCCACAGAATCCCACGTGTAGAAAGCCGGTCCCTTTGTCTCGAGGGTTTCCGCGGGACCCCAGACATCGACCACAATTTCACTGAGCAGCTGGACTGCGCGGCCAGTCGCAAGGCACGTGCGCAAGTCGAGCGTCTCCAATGGAACCCCTTGCCCCACGCGCTTCATAAGTACCTCGCATAGCCACAGTGTCCTACGCGCACTTAACGCAGTGTCGTCAATCAGGTCGAGTCTTTTCAGGGACGGGAGCAGCGGGCGCGAGCGCCCGCCGTCGTCGTCGTATAGCAACAGGACGTGTCTGAATCCACGCGCTGCGGGGGGCGCCAGTCGTACGCGCTGGAGCAAGGGCCACCGCGGCGCGTGATGGAGCCAGAACTGCTCGTCGAGCCGTGTGCGGTGTCGTGCAGCGAGCGTCACGAGGCTATCCAGGGGGAGGGCCGCCATCACCGCGTCGAGGAGATGATGGGAATAAACTTGAGCGAATTCTTCGGTCCTGATGGAGAGCGCCACGCGTGGAGAGAGCGTCGCGGCGCGCGAGGTGAGCGGTTCGTGCACCTCGGCGTCGAAATCCGGCGCGGGCCACGCAAGAACGTCTGCGCGTGTCCATTCGCTGCGTATGAGCACGCACTGCAAGGGCCGGGTGTCCTGGGGTCCGTGGGCGTGTCGCGCGACGTACGGAAGGAGTTTATGCACGTCGCCTCCGTTCGGAATATGAGACCGTGCTGTGAGGTACAGCGAGGTGAGAGCTGGTAGGACGAGATGAGCAAGTGCGAGCGCACAATCCCCAGCAGAGGTGGAGATATTCAGGTGTGTAAGGGAGGGAAGTGTGACGGTGCGCTTGACGTCGACGTCAAATGGAAAGGGAGGGGCAACCGGAGAAGCCGAGTGAAGGACGAGCATCTTTAGTTGTGACATTTCGTCCAATGCGTCCAACCAAGCTGCGAGCTTTGGCCTCGCATTATTGAACGGCGTGAGTATCTCGAGGCTTTTGAGGCCTTTCACTAAGAGGGGCGATTTCCAACTGATGTCGCAGTTGCAGAGCCTCAGGTAAGAGAGCCTAGGCGTGGTGCCACCGAAAAGTGTCTTAGAGACACGTACTCGCTTCATTGGTATTATGGTCCGGATCAGTGAAAGGTATTCGAGAATGGGAGCAGGTGAAGCGAGTGCTTCAAGTGTCCTGCGAAGCAGGAAAGTATCTGCGCTAATGCAAAGGTAGCATATGTGGGAGATGTGAGTCTGGAGTTCTTGTTGGAATGCACTGATCCGAGCATTGTCCCAGCGAAATATGGGAATATTTGCCTCCAAATATAAGGGTGCCATCCTGGCCCGAGCAAGTATCTCAGTCGCGCCGGCCGGACTGACGGTGGTGAAATCGACGTGACTCCAGAAGAGGGATAGATTGAGTGCAATCTCGCGCCATTGATGACAGACATGGGCTACACGTAGCCACGCTAGATGATGGCCTGGCTTTCCACCTAGTGGTGAACGCACAAAGGAGAATATGGCGGCGATGACCTCGGGAGGTAGAGATGAGATGGGCGCAAGTGCGTTACGGCGATGCCTCAACGCTCGGATGGACTCCTCCGATGACTCGGATTTGATTTCAGCATCGATAGCTTGCCATAGGTGCTCCCGAAGATTCGTCTTGCTTGGGTCCATCGTCAGGCCGGCCTGACGAACGATGTCTTTGTTCTACCTCCAGCGCGGGCGCTTGTTCCTCATTCCTCTACTAGGCACAATGAGCTCCTTTACAACCCCGACTTGTCCGCACCTTCAGATCCGACCTTTCGATTGTGTTATTTCACTCGCCGTTGTCAACGTGCTTGAGGCTGAGTAAGTGAAGAGAAGTGTGTGCGTGCGAAAATTGTATAACGTGCACATTATAACAATATTACATCACGAATCAGAGAAAAAGTCACTAGGTGGCACTGGCAGGGCAGAGTCGTTCGGTGGACAAGACGAACGAGTAATTTGATGCAAGAAAGATTAAGGGAGGTGTGCGAATGAAGACTTTGCGCGTGGTAGAATAAAAAGACAAGGTCTGATCGGGAATGATGCGTTGCATATATAGAGAATGGGAGGTTTGAAAAAAAGAGATGGAGATTGCTAAGGAGGGACGAGAGAGGGTAATAAAACAACGATGGACTGACGACTGACGAATCAAGGATCATGGGTGGATAAGAAAAGGGTAGTAATCTGGAAGAGAACACAGAGACAAAGGAACAGATTGCGATCTGTCCGGAAAAGAACTGGTGCGACACAAAGCCGTTGTTCGTCAGCGAGTGGACAGCGAGAACGAACGAATGCACGCACCGTTTCATGAAGCACCCCTCCAGCTCGAAGGCGGCGACACGCCCCCAATGAGCCCCTGCCCCTCTCCCCGCCTCTGAGCACCGGCGGCTGCTCCTACTCCTGCACCAGCACTTGCGCGCTGCTGCTGCCCACCTCCACTTGCGCGCTGCTGCTGCCCGCCTCCACTCGACGGCGCCGTCCTCGTCCGCTGCCTCGCGCCCTCCCGCTTCGCCGCCCCAGACGCACCACCACCCGACTCGCGCGGTGCGGGACCGTGCTGCGGCGCTTGACCCTGCCGGAAAGCACGCGACGAGCGGTCGCGCGGCGCGCCGAACGACTCGCCATACACGCTGTTCGTCGTCGACCACCCCATCGCGCCGCCTCCGCCCGGCGCACCGATCTCGCTCGCAGCATACATGCTCCCCGCGTACATCGACCGAGCTGCCGAGCCGCCGCCTCCCGCGGGCCAGGCGCCAGGAGGCATGCCGAACGGGTTCACGCCTAGGTTCCCGTTCATGTTCATGCCCATGCCGAGAACGCTCGGCGCGGCGATGCTTGAGCGTCCGCCACCACCACCCCACCCGCTGATCGCACTCCCGCGCTCCCACTCGTCCGCGGCGTCGCGCATCGCCTGCTGTGCAACCGCAAGCTGGTACGTCTGCTTCGCGATCATCATTGCCTGCTGGTGCGCCGCGAACATGCGTGGGTCGACCATCCCCATGCCGCCGGGGCCCATGTTTAGGTTCATGTTCATGCCAGCAGCCATGTTCATCCCGCCACCCAGGCCCATACCGGCACCCGCGCTCGCACCGAGCAGATTATGCATTGAGTGACTGCTGACCTGGTTCGCGAAGGGTTGTGGGGCGCCGGCAGATGCGGTCCATTGGCCTTGGAAGCCCATCTGGGGGACGGCGGACGGGAATGGCACGTTGCGGTTCATGCCCATCGCCATGCTCATCCGCGGGGGCACATTCATTGGCCGGTCGTCGTCTTCATCATCGTCACCATTATCGTCGTCGTCGTCGTCGATCGGACCGGTCCCGTTGATGACTTTACCGAGCTGTGAGGAAGATCACACTGTCAGCTATAAACAGCGGCGCAACATTAAGAAGAACGTACCTCAATAGCAGCCTTCGCCTCGCCTCGCCGCCGCTCTTTGCGCTTCTCCTCCGCTTGTCGTTCACGTTTGCGGAGGGAAGCCTCCTCGTCGCTCGAATCTGCAACGACAGCAGGACCGTGACTCGGCCGAGGGGCGACGTTGCTCCTCCTCGCATCCCTCTCGTTCCCCTCCACCTCATCCACAAACGTAACGCTCGCGCGCTTCCGTTGACCCGGTCCGGGCCGCCCGGATCTGCCAACACCGAGCTCGCTCCCATCGCGCGGCGTCGCGGGCATGCGGCTGCTGCTCGATTCGCCCGCCGAGCTTGCTGGACTGCTGTCGCGTATGGCGAACGGTTTCGGTAGCGGCACCACTGGGCAGTTGCTTGTGCCATAACGCGCTACTGACGGCGAGGACGACGCGGAAGAAGGTGGCGGGGTCACGCGAATGTTGGAGACGGTGACTCCCGCAGATGCTACGCGGGGGCGTTGCTGGGGACGAGGCACCGGGAGTGACTCTTCTCTTGAAGGCTTTGAGGGCACGCCGCGGACGACGCGCACCGTCGCCTGGGGGTCTTGCTGCTGCTGCTGGGGCTGCCGCTGCTGACTGCTCCTCGCTTGGTCTGCCGTAACCGATGAAGCGGGGCGCGGACCTTGCTTGTTGTTCGCCTCCGCGATAGCTTTGTCGAGCGCAGCGAGGGTTCCCACTGACGGATTGGTTGCATGCGAAGTCGGGCGCGATGTCACCGTGAACGAGGGAGGTTCCTGACGCTCGCGAATAGGCGTTGGTGTGATGTGAGGAATGGGTGCGTCGCTCGACCCCGAAGACGATGGAGTAGGTGGGAAAGTGGAGTCGAGCTTCAAGGGCGACGTGTCGATCTTGAACCCACCAGAAGACTTGAGACGGATCCCCGGCGAAGACTTGGCGCCTTTCTGCCTAAGCGCTGGCGATGCAGACTTGGTCTGAGAATGAGGGGGAGGGGACGTTCGAGTGGAAAGCACGGGCGATTGTGGGCGCGGTCTGTCGAGCACCGCGGGAGGTGTAAATGCTTCGTCTTTAGAATCGGACGTGGATTCTGGCGACCTTGAACGCGAGGGCTGGGAACCGCTAATCCCATTGGCCAGCGCGGACAGCCTCTCCCCGATTCCGAAAGATGTCTTGCGAGGTCGCATTAAGGGCGAATCTTCCTTGGCAACGGCCTGAGACGAGTCCTTTGACTGCTCTGGGGTACGGATAGGTGGGGCAACCTTTCCCCCAACCAACTCTCCAATATCGATGAGTGGCTTTGTTGGACGACGGGCAGGTGACCTGGAAGCGCGTGACGTGGCACTTCCCGGGCGCGGGGGAGGGAGGAGAGAGGCAAGAGGCGCATCTTCAGAAGACGATTGGGACGACGACGATGACGATGATGACGATTCCTCTTCAGACGAAGTAGACGCCCGAGATTGCGCCCGCGTAGGCTGTGTCAGCTTCGAGGCTGGAGAAGCAATCAGTCAATAAAAAAATACGTGTGGCCTGATAAATATGACCGAAAACGGACCGACAGAGTGCTTGGAAATCATCGAAGCACGCTTCGCCGCGGCATCTGGTAGAAGCGCCGACGCCGAGACGCTAGCGCGCGTGCGTGAGTAGACGCTCGAAGCGCGACTCGTCCTGCCTGGAGCCTCGAGATTGGGGGAGCCCTGAGGAGGTGGAGCTGGCCGGCTGGGACTTCCCGAATGTACGCCATGGCCCAGGTCGGACCTTGCAGAACTGAACGCCGCGACAGGGGAAGTGCGATGTCCAAGCTCAGACTGCGTGCCCCCGGCAGACCGACTGGTAACCGTGCGCTTGCGGCTGGGCCGCAACGTGGCCTCTTCCTCATCACTATCGGACTCATCCTCTTCAGAAGACTCGGATGAGGACATGCTGGCGGAGAGGAAGAGCGGCGCAGTGGAGCTACGCGTTGGTGGGCTGCGAGCGACAGGCAGACGGGGTTGTGACCCCGTGTTGGGAAGCGGCGGGGGTGTGCCGAGCGTAGACGAGCGTTTGCGGCTCCGAACTTGGCCCGACGCAACGCCGCTGTCACGATCACCCGGTAATGACGGAACAGGTGAGTTTGTGGCACTACGGCGTGCCTGGACCTCGCGAAACGCGGCCACAGATATGCGCTGAGAAGAGTCGCTCGCAAAGCTGTCTCCGCGTGGGCGAGGACGGACCGGAGGATCTAAAGAATCTAGTGGAGGTGAATCTGGATTGGGATTGGGAGAGGTGGAAAGAGAAGAGGTAATGTGGCGGAAGGACTTCAAGCTGAACGAGTCGGGGGCCGGAGGTGCGAGAATCGAGGAGGACTGGGGCTGGTGAGATGTCGGAGTCGGGGCAGTTGGCTTGGATTTAGTGCGACCACGAGGGCGTGCCCATGCGAATAGTCCACCCTTGCTGGACGGCTTGGGCGGGTGCAGAGGAGAGTAAGACGGCATATGAGAGTCAGGGTTGCTCATGGTCTCATAATCTCGCGCTGTGTCTGCTGAATCCTGACGTTCATGCGCGAATGGCGAATCCTGGGGGAGAGAGCGGGTAGATAAGGCGTTGTGTGGGTCCGCATAAGAGCCGAAGATGACAGAGCGCGACGGAGGCGGACGTAAGGAGGGGGAGTTAGATAACGAAGACTCGATAGAGAACTTGTGGTGCTCTTTTATGGGGGGGACTGGGGGGACCGAGCTTTGGGTGGTGGTGGTAGAAAGCTTGCTGGAGGTGGACTGCTTCCTGCGGAAAGGCATCTTTAATTTCGTGGTCGAGGAACTGGGACCGTTGGCGGAAGAGGACGAGGCTAGAGGATAAGTAGCTGTCAGAGGGAGGGGAGGCGAGTCGGCGTCTGCAAGGACATAATCAGTCTCGAGGGATAACTGTGAACCCTCGAGAGTCTCAGAGTTATCAGCGATACTAGGGGATGTGTGGTCCTTCGCAGTCGAGGTGGGACGAATGCCTGCAGGTGACTTGGGACGCGGACGAGGACTGCCTGAAGCGCTTGCTTTCCGAAGTGACTTTGAACTGTCGCGCCTTGAGAAAAGCCCAAAAAAGCCAGGGGCCATGGGGATTTTTTTCTGCTTTTTTTTTTGAAAAGAAATTTAAAGGAGGAGGTGGAAGAGGATGTACAGGGGGTGGCCTAGGTGGCGATGGACGATGGCATGCTCCTGCCGCAACCTCAACTTGGCCAATACACGCTAGCGGCTATTCCGGTCCGACACCCCCGCGGAACACTAAATCTGGTGTCGCGTATACCCCCATTGGACGAAAAACTCCCATACACGTGTACACATCGACCGGCACGGATGACTGCTCGGTGCGAGTGTAATCCCCGTAGGTGAGAACCACCGCCATGTAGTAATTATCCTCGAACGCGACCGTGTTGCAATCCCCTCGCACGACCGTAACGCTGCCGTACCATAGCAACCACCACATTGGAGACTCACGGTCTATGTACATCTCGCACCTCCGATGAATGCCCACGACTACCGCTATCCACATCTCGCCGGGGCCGCTCGGGAAACAACGACGCCGAAGTTGGCACTCCAAATTTCGGATGCGTGAGGTTCGAAAACTGTTTATCACCACCCCCATCACTTCTTGTACGCGAGACGGCGATGGCCGCTTGATGTACGCACCTCTAAAGGTCCCATCTCATTCAGAACCTGTCCGGTGTCGTCGTGCGGCGAGATCGCAATGGATGACCTATGCCGCGGTAACGCGTGTGTTGGCTCATCGAACGTTTCACGAAGTCCCCTGCGCCCGTTCAGCCTGCCCGAACGATCCGTCACGGTCAGCTCATTTCATTCATCTGGGGATAATCGTAACTTACATGGCAAGCATCGAACACGTGTACACTGTCACGCAATCCAAGTTTGGGATTTAAAGAAGAGCAACGAAGCGAGATGGCACGTACGCTTCGCAAGGATGAGGTGAAATGGTAGGAAAATGAGCGTCCTGGTCGCCGAGACATCCTGTGACATCACAACACGAAGTTCCAGACGAATGCTCTTCCTAAGAGAAGTCCTTACCCGGTAAGAAGTGCCGTATTCACCGTCCACACAATCAACCGGTTGATCAGCGAGTTGGTCCTGCGATGGCGATTAATGAAGTTCACGGAACCGGAACCGTAACGAAAGATAATGCAACCTGTGAGTCCCGGTCACCTTGCTCTTTTTTAGATAATACAGCAACGGTCCCGTAATCAGTACGTCCGCGGTCGCTGCAGCCGACATTTGGGCTGTCATAAGACCCTGCCTGGACATTCAATATTACAGCACTTGGATCCCAAAGGAGGAGGGGTGAGAAACGCAGGGCGACGACGGACCATGTAATTAGGCAACTCGCTGAACTTGTTTTCCTGGAATCTTGAGGACAGGGAAAAGCCATCATTTGATTGGTCGCCTGGTAGCACCACCAATGCTAAGTGGTAGAGAAAAAACGTACGAGGTAACACACATGCCTGAAAGCGTCGTAGCCGGGGTCATTCAAGGCGGAAAAACACGGGGAAGAAAAAGGCTAACCCAGACCGATGCCTGCCATTCAACAATAAGGTTTGAGTGAGCTGTCACATGAAAAACGGTGTGAACTCGAGCTCGGTGGGACTGACCTAGCTGCGGAAGCGCGAACGCCATCTGCGACACAAAATAAGAAAAGAAGCGGCTACGTCACACTGAAAAGGGATGCTGTAGCAACGACTAACAATGATGCAGATGAGGATCCTATTCCCTTGACTGACTGTGACGGAACTAGTGGGTACAGGGAGGGCCGCAAAGGCGTAAGAAGGCTTACGATGCCATAGGCGGACCGTGAAGAAACTTCGAAACCGTAGGTCAGCCATCGGAGCCAGCACACCGCAGCGCATATC
>WNGR01028839.1_pt1 | contig 11414 bp, 8 predicted proteins | sample 5407581 | NCBI WGS metagenome assembly WNGR01 (sample SAMN13153383, study PRJNA577476) | soil metagenome | isolation source: 80 cm soil or saprolite under Garry oak tree replicate 2 | place: USA:California | collected 2016-06-15 | reverse complement strand
TGCCGCCTGTGTCAGCCATGCGAAAGCAAATCTTTGATCAAGATCGCATGCCGCAAAGTTATCTCTATCGGCAACGATCGATAGCAAATTGCGTTGCACACGACATACTGGAGCCGGTGGGCATATGCTCGACTTCCCTTCCAGAACGCCGACCCTTACCTGCAATGGGGGCTCAGAGAAGGTAGCCGCACGAAATCGCCCCCAACTTTCCTCTGCGGCTTCGAGCACCTCGTGAGAATTGGTTGTAATTTCCACGGAAAATCCCAAGGGGTGATAGGTAGCGCGCAAGGGCATATCAACCTTGCAGAGCAAGGGGTCCGATAGCGATTCAGCCTCCGCTTCCATCAATTCGAAATCTGTGCTGTTAGGCATCTCTCTCCGCTCAGTCTGGTTGGCAAGTGAAGTTGCGGGCTTCAATCTCAGAACAAGTACTTCAGTGCAAATTGAATGATTCGGGGGTTCGACACCGTGGATGAGATGACGCCGAACGCAGCCCCTGCAGCAACGTCATTGACTGGTTGCCCGAAGTTAGGAGTGTTCGTCAGGTTGAAGAACTCAGTTCGAAACTGAATGCGCTTCGACTCCGTCAGCACAAAACCTCGTTCGATGGCCAGATCGACATTGCGTTGTCCCGGACCTCTCAGAATGCCGACACCGCAGTTTCCGAACCCCGACCCATCGCCGATGTCAGGCGCGGAAGTGAAGGCTGCGCGATTGAAATAGCCATCGATACGTGACGAGATGGAACCTGACGAAGCCGGATTCGCGCCGGTACACTGTGCGCGGGAAAAACCTGGAAGATTGCCGTAGATCGTCCCCGCCAAACTATCGATCACGGTAACGGGCCTACCGGATTGTGCAACCAACAAGCTCGAAATCTGCCAGTTGGACAGCGCGTATCGCAACAGCGGCGGAGCCGTCGGAAGCTTAGGAGGCTCGTAGACAAAGCTGACAACAACTCTATGAGGACGATCGAAATCATTAAGGCCACGCGCCTGGCGTGAATTTGTCTGGTCGTTGGTCAGGAATCCCAACTCAAAGTTTGAAAGCCCCCCAGAGCCACTGATGTAGTCCAGACTCCTCGACCACGTATAGCTAGCCAGAAATTGTAGTCCATGGCTTAGCCGCTTTGTAACGCTGGATTGCAGCGAGTTATAGTGGCTGTCGAATTTGGTTTCACAAATGTAAGAGCCTGTGGCGATACCTGCGAAGGGAAGCCTCTGTGGCAGGTTCTTCAGCGTATTGGTTGTTTCGCCATTCACAGGGCGCTGTGGACTGGCGAGGAGCGCCTGATTGAACTGCGTGCATCCCGCGATATGCGTTACCTTCGACCCCACATACCCTATCTCCAACAAATAGTCCGACCCTAGCTGCTGTTGAATGTTGAGATTGTATTGCTGTGCGTAAGGACTGTTGAGCCGCGGCGCAATCGCCGCTAGAGATATCGCTCCGCCCGGCACACGTGGAACAAAGATTGGATAGTTTGAGTCCGGCGGCAATGCAGGGTTGTACGGCTGTTGCAAGGTCGCCGCACCGTTCTGCGCGCCTTGTACCGATTGCTTCAATGAGAACGGAGGCTGACCGACGCTCTGTTCCGCAAGCTGACCGGAAAGCCTGTCGTAGTAGATTCCATATCCACCTCGTAGGACGAGGACCGGTTTGTCGCTAAGCCGAAGAGCAAACCCAAAACGGGGAGATACATCTTTGTAGTCGGAATTCCACATACCCGCGGTCGAAGATTTGAGTACGCCAGCGGGAGCCGCCCCCGGATAGTTCGAAGGCACGATGAAGCCACTGAATGTCCCCGAAGACGGCGCTGAAGCCGAGGCGATGGATGGATCAAAGGTGGGCAACCGGCCATGAATCTCGGAGGGAGGCCCGAATATCTCGTAACGCAACCCTGCGTTGATCGTCAGCCAGGGACGAAGACGAATATCGTCCTGGAAGAAAGCCGCTACATCGGTGTATCTCTCGTCTTTGCGAAATGAGCCGGATGATCCAATGCTCTGGTAAACATTGCTCATGTTGCCGCCATTCTGTGCCGCGCTCTGCCCTACCAGAAAGTCAGGCAGTCCTAGCAGGAATAGAAATCCGTCCTTTACATAGGGCACGTCGACGTCGAGCTGATGCCGCTTTGCTTCCACACCCATGCGAAGGCCATGGATTCCACGCGTGATAGAAACAGTGTCTTGCCAGATAAAGGTGTTCGTATTTTGCCAATAGTATGGCTGTCCCGCAGTACCTAGTGTGAATAGTCCATTGATCACCAGTCCTGGAGTTTCGGGCAGCCCTGAGGGCGTTGCCATACCTACATCCGAAGCCCGGATGGGTTGTGCAATCACAGCATTGCCATTGAACCTCATGAATCCGAAGCGAGCCACGTTGACCAGGTCTGGCCGAAAGATATGAGTATCCGTCAATACGAACATGTCATTCTGATCCAACTCATCCGTGCCCCAGCCAGGCACAGTAGCTCCAAACGGAGAGAAGGGTTCAGACGTGGGAGCACGCGAGTAGAAAAATCTGCCTGCCAGTTGATTTTTGTTTGACACGGCGCCATCGACGTTGACGCTGAATTGATCCTCACGATACTTTGCTGGAATCGAATACGTAGACAGGCCCACCGGAAGCTGCGTCGGATCACTTGGAAGGAGCGTCTGCGGACTGGGAATCGCGTACTTCCCGTTCGGGAACTTGAAGTTCAGAAATGCAAGCGCTACCGGGTTGATATTGGATCCGTTGCAGGCAACCTGCACACCGCCTGCTGCCGTTAGATACGCCGCATTGCCAGGGTGGTTGGCCGGACAAAACTGTGCGCCCAGAGTTGCAGCAGATCGATCGCTGGATAGCTGAGGCAGAAACGCAGAGACCAGGGATAGATTGGAGCCGCCGTTCCTCTGGGTTGTGCCTTGATAGGAGACAAACGCGAACGCTCTATCTTTCTTGATCGGACCGCCAAGCGTGAATCCAAACTGGTTTTGCTTGAGCACAGGCCTCGTCCCACCAGCTCTCTTCAGGAAAAAGTCATTGGCATTCAACACATCGTTCCTGAAGAACTCCCATAGGCTCCCATGAAACGCGTTGCTGCCACCTTTGCTGACCACATCCACATTCGCGCCGGCGCCTCTTCCGAAGCCGGCGTCATACATCCCGGTCTGCGCTTTGAACTCCTGGATGGTGTCCGGAGCAGGAATCGCAACCCCTACCTCCGATTGCCAGCCAGAAGCTGAGTTCTGTGCCAGATTATTCGCATCGACTCCGTTGAATTGAAAGTTGTTGGATGTCGTCCGTGCTCCATTGGCAGAGACGTTCTGATTGTTTCGGCCCAGGTTAGCCGCATTCGGCAGTTCCACAAGGACTCCCGGCGAGAGCGCCAGAATTTGTGTGTAGTTTCGGTTTGCTAGCGGCAGAGCCTGGATGGTCTTCTCATCTGCAACGCGACCGAGAGCCGAACTCTCCGTTTGAGCCAATTCATTCGAAGCGTTGGTCTCTACCGTTGTGTTCACTGGGCCAATCACGACCTTGACTGCTAGAACCGCAGTTTCACTAACTACGACTCGTACGTCAGAAAATACTGCCTGCTTGAAGCCGGAGGCTTCCACGGTGACCGAATACGCTCCAGGTGGAAGTAAGGCGACGCGAAACAATCCGTCAGAGCTTGTACTTACATTCCGTCGCGAGTTTGTTTCCTTTCCCACCACTGTCACGTGCGCGCCCGATATGACAGCACCCGAAGGGTCTGAGACCTGGCCGGCGATAGCACCTGTTCCAGGCGCCTGGGCCTGGAGAGATGACCACACTAGAGCCGCCATGGTTGCGAGTAGAAGAGTTATCCGCCGAAGGTGAGAATTGCGCCCCATCATGTCGATAAGCTCCCTATCCAATCTCGGGGAGACCTTTGCCGGCCCTCAAAAGCTCACGGCTGTAGCCAGAGTACGGATTAGGCTTTCCCCGATTGTCAGGAAATAGTCACTGGTTTGTAACTTGCTTGTTGCGCCGATGCAGGCTCTTATAGCAATCCCACTTAGAGAGAAGCCCGATAATTGCCGCTCGAAGGTAACGCGTTCAGGAACCTACGGTTGAGGCACATCCTGAAATTCGTCACCCGTGTAGGTGCGAGGCTCTCCCAGGCTTCCTGCCGGCGGCAGATGACGCAGGTAGACGACGATGTGCCACATGTCGTCGTCACTCAGGGTTCCCTTCGAAGCGGGCATGCCCGACGGAAAGATCCCGTTCTCGATCACCCATTTCAACTGGCCGTCACTGTAGCGCTGAATATCGGCAGATGCAAGAGAGGGTATGGGTGGAGACATATTGGCTGCAAAAGGAACTCCGGTATTCTGGCCATCGCGACCGTGACAAACCACACAGTAATATCCGAATATCCGCTTGCCTTCCTCGACGTCTTCCGGAGTCGCCTTCAGAGGATTTGGCTCGTGGGTACCACCTATCGTCACATGATGCTTCGCCCATTGCACAGCTTTGGTCTCGACGCTTCCAGGTTTTCTTGCCCTGCACGCACTAACGCCCAAACAAGCAAGAGTACACACAGCGAGTAAAAGTGCGCGGCGCGGCATCTAGTTATCCTTCACGTGAACCATGAAGAGCATCGATCCATGGCCGCTTCCACAAAAGCGCCCACACTTTCCTGCAAAGTCGCCAACCTTATCTGAAGTGACCTCAACCGTGGCAGGATGTCCCTTAGTGATCTCCTTGTTCACATGCAGGCTCGGGATGGCGAGACTATGCGCGACATCATCTGTGGTCAATATCAGGGTGACCTTCTCCCCTTTCGTGATGGTTATCTCTGCCGGGGAGAATGAAAAGCGCTTTGCATGAACTTCAATTGTCCGCGGAGTATCCTGCCCGTGGGAATGCCAGGTGGTAAGGAAAAGGCAAAGTATCGCCAGAAGCGGACTTCTTCGTGTGCAGATATTCATAGAGTTAGCTCCATCGCTTTGTCGAACGATCGCCGAACAGAGTTTGATCGCCTCGAACTGTTGCAAATCGCCACGTAATTCACGGGGCCAGATATTTCAGCAGAAGCTGTTCGTCTTGTCTTGAAAGACGGGCACGCGTGCGCATGTGCATGATAATCGTCCCGGTGATGCGCGGGGAAAGAGTCATGGGCGGAACATGACAGCGTGAGCAATTTTTCTGGAAGGCGCGCTCGCCCGGATCCTGCACACTGGGCGGGGACTTGGCAGAAGTTTGCGTCGCCCGGCTGCGCGGAGCAGGGCCAAAGCGGAATCATGAACCGATAGGTGAAACCCACATTCCAGATATTGGCGTTTCCCAGCGAGCTGAATTGCCGGCCGTAGCTGGACACAAATCTGAGATCGTCACGAACGTAGTAGTTGAGGCCTGCATCGAAACGCTGGGTCGAGGCCCGTGGAACGCCGTTGCCACCGCCATTGAGGGGGCTGAACTGCTGAACCCTGCCTACTAGTTGCAAATGCTTCAACAATCCCAGATCTCGCGGCGTTTGACTCAGTAGATATGCCGATTCAAGCCAGAAGCCATGGCCGTTATGGCTATGGTCGTACTCGAACTTGACGTCGAGAGGCTGACGTGAGGACTGCCACGAGAGGTACGTCGCAACACTGTTTATCTGGTTGCCTTGCAGAAATCGTTGATAAGAGGTGCCGATTTCGACTCGAGGCTTCTTCAGGTAAACGCTCACGTCCCCACCCGCAGTCCGTGCCGCCTGTAGCTGGTTGATGTTGCTGCGTGCGGAAAAGTAGGCCGTGTACTGAATGGAATACGAGGAATTTTCCGATGCCACCCCGCGCAGCATCAACCCATCGCCAGCCCCGCTCGTTCGTGTCCCGATCGCGGCATTGATTGGAGAATCCTGAAGATTGCGGATCCATATCGGCAGAAGCCGCTCGTTATACAGGCCGAATGGCAGAAGGTATTTACCAACAGAGACAATCACGTGCGTATCGGCGAGCCAATCAACTTGCGCAAACTCCACTGTCTTGAATACCTTCCCCTTGAACGGCCCTGTGAACGGCCCGGAGGTGCCATTGCTGCGCTGGAAGAATCCAGTGAAATCCGTTCGGGACTCCAGCAGCACATGGGAACCAAAGGGTACAAGCAGAATGGGATTGATCTGCGGTTCAAGCGTGGTGACGCCTCCATTCACGTTGTGAACATAGCCCATGCCTCCGGAGATGACAGGCACATATCCGGCGCCGTTGCTGGTCGTATCAACGCTTTGAGCATGCATTGATCCGATTCCGAGAAGGACACATCCAGCCATCTGCCAAAGCTTCATTGACGCCCTCCTTTTTATGAGTCACCAGGCTCGGCAAGTGCCGTTGCCACTCGACGCCAAACCCTCCCGAAAGAATCAAGGAGAGCCCGGACAAGTTGAGTCTAGGAGGCTGCTATCAGGCAGTTGTCAGCCGAATGTCTTTGCTTTGTCAAATATGGATCTTCGATGGCCGAGCAGGCAGCTCGCCTCACCGGCTAGACGCCGTCGTCGCGTTCACGCCCAACCTCGACAGAACGGGAGAGGTGTTTACGTCGTCATGCTGAGCGTAGCGAAGGATCCCGGTATTCGTCGTTGCTCTTGCCGTTGCCTTTTTGTTGTCATCCCGTAGGGATCTGCTTCTGTCGTTGCTTTTGCAGTTGCCTGTACTCTCCACCACAAAATCGTCATTTCGACCGGAGCGGACGGGGTCCCCGGCGAGCGCACTTGCTCGCTGGGGTTGAGCTCACGGTCTCATCGTGAACTACGCAGCGGAGAAACCCGCTCCCCAATCAGCTCCTGCCTTTGCCTTTGCTATTCTTGCCGTTGCTTTTGCCGTTGCTTCTGGGTACCCAAGGCTTCAGCCTTGGGTCTCTCCATGCCACAGGAGACAAGAGTTTTAGCCTCTGGGGTATGCCTTCCTGTCCCTGCCGTTCCGCCGCCCGTGGAGTGACACCAAAAACCTTGTCAAGCCCCCAAACCACCTAACTCTAACAAAATAAAGGGTATCCGCGTTGCGTAATAGCTCAACCCAATACGCTACAATTGAACTATAGATCAAAGAAAGCCCCGGCCACCGCCGGGGCTTTCACCATTAACACCCATAAACCTTTTAGAAAGAAGATTTTACCCGTAACCAAAAGTACCCCAGGGGGAGGGGTGGTCACCTACTGAATCTGCACCAGTTCAGAAGACCCCGACGCCCCCGGCGTGATCGTAGTCTCCTGCGGAGCACGCCAGTGGTCGATATAGCTCACCTGATGCACACAGGAGATCGTGCAGTTCGGCGAGCAGCTCTTCTCCGTCAGAAACTCGCGCTTCACATCCGCCGTCTGATACCCCGACAGCGGAACCCCGGGATACCCGCGCTGCTGGCTGCAATAGTGCACCAACCCGAGCTCGCAGATGTAAAGATAGCGTCCACCTGCCCGGCAGCGCCAGTCATTCGTCTTCCCATTGGCAATCGCCTCCTGGAAGTGATTGAACCGCGAGTAGCTCCGCCGCGTAAGCTGCCGCACCTTGTCCCAGACTCCGCGCTCCGACTCGCCCAGCGGCTTCAACTGCCCGCTCCCATCATGGATGATCCCGATGGTCGAGCTGAACCCCAGCCCCAGCGCCCGCTGGCTCACCGTCAGCGCATCCTGCGGATTGGCAATCCCGCCCCCCACCACCGAGTTGATGTTGACATGAAAGTCCGCATGCTCCGCCAGCATCTGCAGCTTCTTGTCCAGCACCTTCAAACTCTTCTTCGACACCGCATCCGGCATCACGTTGTCGATCGAGATCTGCATATGGTCCAGACCCGCGCGGTTCAACCGCTCAATCCGGTCCGGCATCAGCAGATACCCATTCGTGATCATCCCGGCAATCGCGCCCGTCTTCCGAATCCGCGCAATGATCTGGTCCAGGTCAGGATGCAGCAACGGCTCGCCACCCGAGATCGTGATGACCGAGGTTCCCAACCGCCCCAGGTCATCAATCCGCCGCAGCATCTCCTCCAGCGGAACCGGATCGGAGACGTCGTCGAACTCGTTGCAGTACGTACAAGCCAGATTGCACCGCCGCATCGGCACGATATGCGCCATATACGGGTGCCCGGTCGAAACCAGCGCGGAGCCGATCGACGCCAGCTCACGCACCTTGCGCGCCATCGCCTTCCAGCGGCGCTTCGCACTCATCGGTCGGCTGGCGGTTGCAATTGTAGAAGCTGAGGGCATAGTCACTCTCAAGTATATCGAACCATCGCGCCCACACACAGAAACGGCGACCCAAAGGCCGCCGTTTCCTTACGTCACCAACCACCCATTCAATTCATCCGCTGCCGGCACTCCGGCGAGTCAATCCCTCGCTTGGCCGCATCCGCAGCCGCATCCACCTGTCGCCGAGCCGTCTCCAGCTCCCACCGCAGCTCAGGATTTGCCGCAAACGCCTCCAGCCGCGCCATCATCTGCGCCATCTCAGGCGAGTACCGAACCGCCTCCATACGCCTCCGCGCATCCGCTGCCATCGCATCGAACAGCGGCTGCAACTCAGCCAGCGTGGCCCGTGTCCGCTCCGCCTGCTCCCCGCCGCCGAAGAACTCCTCGAGCCCCACGCCCGGCTCCACGCTCGACCGCTTCTTCCCATCCGGCGTCAGCGTCAGCGTCTGTTCCTTCTTGTCGCGCAGCACCACAACCGCAACAGGTTTGCCCTTGTTCTCGTGGATCGTCTTCGACCAGTCATTCCCACTCGCCACCGAGATCGAGTTCACCTTCACCACCACGTCTCCCGCGCGCAGCCCTGCCTCCGAGGCCGGGCTGTTCGCATCCACGCTCCGCACCAGCAGCCCCGCGCTTCCCTGCGCCCCAAAAAACTCCGCCAGCTGCGGCCCCATCACCTCCAGCTTCGCGCCCGTGAACGACGAGCTCACAAGCATCGTCATCGCTCCCAGAAAGTTCCGCTGCCCCTTGGTCGCACCATTCGCCGTCGACGAACTCAGAAATCCGCTCCCATGCGCGGCATAGCTCGACGAAGGCGCCGGATCAGGCACCTTGTACCGCTGCTCCCAGGACTCGCGCTCCACCGTGTCCCGATTCGCCATCTGCGTCGATATTGTCTGCTGCTGTCCATCCCGGCTGATCACAAAGCTCACCGAACGTCCCGCGGGCATGTCCCGCAACATTCGCCGCATCTGATCGATTCCATCAATCACCTGGCCATTCATCTGCAGAATCACATCATGAACCTGCAGCCCTGCCTTGCAAGCCGGCCCGTCGTGGTCCACGTTTATGATCTCGACTCCACGCATTTCCTTCAGCTTCAGCGCGGCAACCTGGTCCTCGCTCACATCCCGCATCCCCACCCCAAGGTACCCCTGCGGTCCCTTGCCCGACATCCCCCCGCCATGCATCGCAAATATCGGAGCGACCAGCGTCAGCCCCGCCACCAGAGCCAGAACTCCAAACGATATACGGTGTTTCCTCTCCATCGCTCTCATCGCCCGCGCCCCTACTGGATATCCGCCGCGCCCTGCAGCGCGTTGAACGACGCCGTCCGGATATAAGGATTCTCATCCTGCGTCGAAACCGTCCGCAGCACCTGCCGCACCGCCGAGTCCGTCTTCACCGGCCCCAGCGTTGCAATCGCCGCCTTGCGAACCTCCGCGCTCGGGTCGCGCGACAGCGCCTCGGCGATCGCATCCCTTACCCGCGGATCCTGCCCTACATACCGCTGCAGTCCGTCCAGTGCCTTCAGCCGCACCCCGGCATCCTCGTCGTACAACATCGATACCAGAAGCTGGTTCCGAATCCCCTTCGGATCGGCCCCGCCCACGCACGCATGTCCCGCCCTGCACTCATCCGCCAGCAGCGAAACCGAGTTCACCCGAACGCCGTTATCGGCCGCCGCATGGGTCCCCATCAGCAGCAACTCGCGAATCGCCGGCGAATCCAGCGACCCTTCCATCGACTCCGGAACCATGCGGTTGTACTTCACCTGCACCAGCTCGGAGTTCGGCGTCTGAACTATCCCCGTCACATTCGCGATCGAACCCTCCGCCGGATTGCTCAATCGCACCGGCGTCTGAATCTGCTTCGGCGCATGCGCCACCTGATACCGGTAAGTAAAGTTCCCCGTCAGAAATCCTACCCCCAACAGCAGCGTCGCCAGCGCAGGCGCGCTCTGCACATGCCCTATCCACGCAAAGAAGTTAGACCTCAGCCGCGTAAGGAACCCATGCGGCGGAATCAGGTCCAGCGCGTCATCCAGCCGCATCCGTGCCTGCGCCACCAGATTCGGCGAAGGCTCCATCACCGGCAGCAGCGTCAGCCGCTCCTCCAGAATCCGCATTGCATTCCACTCGCGACGGCAATCCTCGCACCCCGCCACGTGCTGCTCCAGAGCTCCCGCAAACTCATCCGGCAGCTCACCATAGTTCGCCAGAATGATGTTCTCTTGTGCCATCTCACACTTCATCGCACTACCTCAACCAGCCTCGAAATTTTGCTTCCTCTCGGGTCTGTCAAGCCGCCCGTCTTGAATTCATCACAACTCATTCGCCTCATTCGCCAATCCCCTGGTCCCTGCTCTAAGTCTTCAACTCCGCCAGGTTGGCCCGCAACTTCCTCGTAGCCCGGAACAGCGTATTCTTCGCCGTCTCCTCGGTCGTGCTCAGCATCTCGCCGATCGTGCGCAACTTCAATCCCTGGTAATGCTTCAGCTCAAACACAGTCCGTTCCCGAGGCGTCAGCTTGCCCAGCGCCTCATTGATCTTCTCGCTCATCACCTTCCGGTCCAGCTCCCGCGCTGGGTTAGCCATCGCCCGGTCATCGGTGACATTCGCCATCAGATCCATCTCATCGCCGCTCGCGTCCAGCACCGTGGCCGGGTCTTCCCTTCGGCTCTTCCGCCGCCGCAGCTGGTCCAGGCAGAGATTCGTCACAATCCGATACAGCCACGTATAGAAGCTGCACTCAAACCGGAAGTTCCCCAGGTGGCGATAGGCCTTGATAAAGGCCTCCTGGTGCACATCCTGAGCATCCTGCTCGTTGCCCAGCATATGCAGCGCCAGCCGTAACACAGACTGGTCGTATCGCCGCACCAGGGCATCGAAGGCCGCCCGCTGCCCCTTCTGGGCCTCGCGGATCAGCTCATCGTCTTCGGTCCGCTGCTGGGCGCGCGCCTCTATCTGCGCCTGAGTCAGCTTTCCACCATTCCTGGTGCCGGGTTGGGCAGCAGCCTTTGCCATCGCTGGCAATGATTCTACCGCTGGAGGGCTCAACCCAAGGGCAAAGGGGCTAGGCCGCCGCCCACGAGGCCCCACAGAAAGCGGCGAGGACAACTCCCCGCCCAGCTTCATCCCAATCGCTTCAGCATCCATGCATCTGACTCCGGAGGTCAGGAATATCGATATCACTCCAATAGACCCACCCCACCCCCCAAAGGTAAGCAACCCTGGCCC
>WNGR01007688.1_pt1 | contig 11415 bp, 9 predicted proteins | sample 5407581 | NCBI WGS metagenome assembly WNGR01 (sample SAMN13153383, study PRJNA577476) | soil metagenome | isolation source: 80 cm soil or saprolite under Garry oak tree replicate 2 | place: USA:California | collected 2016-06-15 | reverse complement strand
GCGTCGGGCGAATGTTTCAGGATCACGGAGCCCAGTTTCGGGATCTCGATCGCGTAATCGACCCTGCCTTTGGCCTGGTTGGGCAGGCCGAACAGGATCAGCGGCGCGCCGTCCTTGTGACTCTCGTAATGGCCCTCCATGCCCATGATCTTGACCGGCTGGTGCTCCAGCGTGTTGAGCCCGTGCTGGTCGCCGGCGATGATCTGGATCGGCGCCACCAGGGTGGCCATCCACATCGCCATCGAGAACATCACGCGCGCACCCGCCAGATGCTGGTCGCGCAGCAGATGATGGGCGCCGACCGCACCGACCACGAGCGCGGTGGTCAGATACGCCGCCAGCACCATGTGCACGAGCCGGTAGGGGAAGGACGGGTTGAAGATCAGCTTCAGCCAGTCGGCGGCGATGAACTGCCCGTCGGCATTGATGGCGTAGCCTGTCGGCGTCTGCATCCAGGAATTGGACGAGAGGATCCAGAAGGCCGAGATCAGCGTGCCGATCGCGACCATCAGCGTCGCCATGAAATGCAGTTTGTGGCCGACGCGTTCGAGGCCAAACAGCATTACGCCAAGGAACCCTGCTTCGAGGAAGAACGCGGTCAGGACCTCATAGGCCATCAGCGGGCCGATCACGGGCCCCGTCTTGTCGGAGAAAGCCGCCCAGTTGGTGCCGAACTGGTAGGACATTACGATGCCCGACACCACGCCCATGCCGAAGGCGACCGCGAAGATTTTCAGCCAATAATTGAAAAGGTTGATGAAGACGTCGCGCTTCGTCACCAGCCACAGCGCCTCGAGCACCGCCAGATAGCTCGCCAGTCCGATCGAGAAGGCCGGAAATACGATGTGGAACGACATCGTGAAAGCAAACTGCGCCCGCGCCAGAACTACGGCATCCCAACCTTCGAACATCGCGCACCATCCATCGTCACCCTGGCATGGAGCCTACCATGCCAGAATTGACGATAGTACGGCGCGGTTGGGGAAATCGATCAGCTATTGGTGCTAAGCAGCTTCGCAATCGTGCGGTCGATCTCTTCGTACCGGCCTTCGCCGTCGTGCTGGAACACGATTTTTCCGTTCTGATCAATGATGTATTGCGCCGGCCAATACTGGTTGTGGTAGGCGTTCCAGGTCTGCGAATCATTGTCCTGCGCCACCGGATAGGTGATGCCGTGACGCTTCAGCGCCGCCTGCACGTTGGACGCGGAGCGCTCGAACGGGAATTCCGGGGTGTGGATGCCGACCACGACGAGGCCGCGGTCCTTGTATTTGGCATACAGCTCGGTGACGTGCGGCAGCGTGTTGACGCAGTTGACGCAGCCATAGGTCCAGAAGTCGACCAGTACGACCTTGCCGCGCAGGCTTGCGAGGTTGAGCGGTGCCGAGTTGAACCAATTGCTGATACCGGCGAAGTCGGGCGCGATCTGCTGGGCCGTGGCGATTTGTGCACCTTGTGCGCCGGCGGCGCTTGCAAGGCAAAACACGGCGGTTGCGGCGAAGGCGGCGAGCGAACGTAGCGTCATGGAAGTCTCCTCAGAGGATCAGAGGCCGATCTGGCCGTTGGGGTAGAAACTCGTCAGCCACGCCACGATCAGCGTGTCGTATTGGAAGTAGGAGGCAATCGCGAAAGCGATCACGACGAAGCCGAAACCTTGCTGCAGGCGCGGCGCGACCCGCGCGATGCGGCGGATACGGGTGGTGACGGCCTGGCCGCCATAGGCGATCGCCAGCATCGGGATCGCGGCGCCGATGGCGTAGACGACGAGCTGCAGGCTCGTCCATGCGGCGTCCTTCGACGTCGCCACGATGGTCAGGATCGAGCCCAGCACCGGGCCGGCACAGGGCGTCCAGACCACGCCGAGCGTAGTGCCGAGCACGAAGCCGCCGATCACGCCGTGTGAAGGCAGACTGGTCGAACTGCCGCTGAAGCCGCCGAGCCGGGCCGCCAGAAATTCAAACGGCGCGGGCCAGACCATCAACAGCCCGAAGGCGAGCAGCAGGATCGCGGCGCCCGTGCGCAAGGCATTGGGATCGAAGTCGAAGACACGCGTGATCGCGCTCAACGCCAATGCCACCATCGAGAATGACATGACAAAGCCGAGCGCGATCATCGCCGGCCGCGCCTTGCTGGTCTGGCCGACCGATGCCCCAAGCAGGATCGGCAGCATCGGTAGCGTGCAAGGCGCGGCAATGGTGACGACACCTGCCAGCAGCGCGAGAACGAGATTGAGCATCTGATAAGGTCCATCTACAGCTCCGGCAGCGCCGTGTGGCCACTCCGGGAGCTTGATGTTCTTCGCGATGACGGCGCAGGGCGTTACGCCGGCCGCCCCGGAGTCGCGTCACGTCTATGTGAGCTTCCATCCGCGCTGGGCTGAGCTCCAAACGCAGAGCGACCCGGCTGGGGGGCATCCCGGCCGGGTCGTTGGAGGTTTCTTGGTAGGTTTGGAAGGTGTGGTCGGTCTAGAAACTCGTTCAGGTGTTGCCTGCTACTTGATCACGCAGACCTCAGTAGGGCTCTTGTTGCTGCAATCGACCACCTGTTCACGGACGAATGTCGAACCGGCATCGCGCTGGGCGCGGGGGCTGACGTTCTGGGCGGACAGCGAGGCCAAGGTCGCGACGGCGCCGAGCGGGATAATGAAGAGGCGGAAGGAAGGCTTCAGCATGTTCTCGCTCCTATCAGGCGTTGGCGTTGCGTTGTTGATGATCTTTGTAAGGAGGCCGTTTTTCCGGCTGATGTCGTGGATTGTTTCATTTGTTTCGTCGCCGGTTATTTTCAGCTTCGTGAGCAATCCCGTTTCAGCACCCGTTCCCTTTTCAAGTACTTGAATTAATTGATATTTATGCCGCGATGCTGTCCACGCCGGCGCCTTTCAGCAAGTCAGCCAACTGCTTGCGGGCATAGAACATGCGGGTCTTCACCGTGCTCTGGGGAATACCGATGATCTGGCCGGCCTCTTCCACCGACTTCTCATGGTAGTAGACGAGGTTGATGATCTCGCGATGCGCCGGCGACAGCTTGGCGACGCAGGCGCGCAGGATGGCGCTGGTGTTGGCACGGTCCAGCGAAGCCTCCGGCGTGTCGGCTTCGTCGGCGATCTCGAGCACGTCTTCCTGCTCGATATCCTCGTGCTTGCGCTGGCGCAGTGCGGTCAGCGCCTTGAAACGGGCGATCGACAGCAGCCAGGTGGAAACCTGCGAGCGGCCCTCGAACTGGCCGGCGGTCCGCCAGACGTCCAGGAACACCTGGCTCACCAGGTCTTCGGCCATCGTGGTGTCGCGCACCATGCGCAGCACGAAGCGGTAAACCCGGACGTTGTGACGGGAATAAAGCACATGCATCGCGGTACGGCCGCCCGTGGCGATACTTTGCAGCAGCATTTCATCCGAGGTCGCGCGGGCAGCGACGATGGTCTTCTTGGCTGCGGCGTTGATGGCGATGACGTTCGGCATGACAGGCTCCCAATTCGCCACTTGGCGGCGGTTCGTTGAGAGAATTGTTAGTTAGCCAGCGTTTCGGGATGTCTGCGCGACAAGGGGAAAATGGTTTCGTGACCGGGAGAATTGTTTCGTCGCGAGGCTGGCGACGAAACATTCGGAGGTAAAATGCGAGTAATTTCAATATGAGGAAAATTGGATGATTTCAGCCGCGGAATCGTTCCGCGTGGGCGCCAAATAATCCTTATCCTGCGAATGCAGGGGATTCATAACCACGGGGCGTTGTTGTCGGGAAGGCATGACTACCGCTGCGTGCCAACATGACCGGCGTGGCGCGACGGCCGTGTGCAATTGCGCACCGCAGGGGCGACGGTGGCTAGGCCTTGTCGCCGGTCGGCGAGAACAGATAGCCGCCGCCCCTGATCGTGCGGATCACGGCCGGTTTGGTCGGATCGATCTCGATCTTGCGGCGGATGCGCATGATGCGAAGATCGACCGCGCGGTCGAAGGCCTCGGCGTCGCGGGCATTGGCCAATTCCAATAGCCGCTCGCGCGACAGCACCCGCTTCGGATTGGCCGCGAACACCTTCAACAGGCCGAATTCGGACGCCGTCAGCGGGTGCTCGTTGCCCTCGTCGTCGCGCAGCGCCTGCGCCTCGAGATCGAGCCATTTGGTGCCGAACCGCACCAACTGGTCCTTTTCGGCCTTGGCGGCCGCTGCCTCGGGGGCCGCCGCCGTCTTGGCCGGGGTACTCCGGCGCAGCACCGAACGGATGCGCGCCATCAATTCGCGGAGTTCGCAGGGCTTGGCAATGTAGTCGTCGGCGCCGAGCTCGAGCCCCACCACGCGGTCGATCGGGCTTGCGGTCGCGGTCAGCATGATGACCGGGACGTTCATGCGGCTCTTGAGGTCGCGGATGATCGACAGGCCGTCTTCCTCGGGCATGTTGAGGTCGAGCACGACCAGATCGGGCACGCTGCTTTCGATCACGCTGCGCAGGCTTTTGCCGCCGTCGCACAGCGTCACGCCAAAGCCGTGCATCTTGAGGTAATCGCCGACCATCTCTCGGGCCGGTGCCTCGTCGTCGACGATGATGATATGCGGGCTCTGGGTCATGGGGTCTCTGTTGCGGGCAATGTAACGGTAAACGTCGCCCCTTGTCCGGGTCCGGCGCTCTCCGCCGTCACATCGCCGCCATGCATGTCGATAATGCGTTTGACGATCGATAGGCCAAGGCCGGTCGAGCTTTCGCCTGCGGTCGGCTTGGCGGAGAGGCGCTGGAAGCGGCCGAACAGCCGGCCGAGGTCTTCCGGTGACAGGCCTGCGCCCTCGTCGGTGATGCGGATCACGGTGTCGTTATCCTCGTGGCCGACCTTGACCACGATCTTGCCGCCGATCGGCGAGTATTTGATGGCGTTGCTGACAAGATTATCGATCGCCTCGCGGATCCGGTCGGCATCGCACATGGTGACGAAATTCAGCGATGCGGAGACCGAGAGCATCTGCTGCTTGTTGATGGCCAGCGGCAGGTTGGCGTCAGCGACCTCGGTCACCAGGGCTGCGATATCGACCGGTTCGCGGCGAATGGTGATGTCGAAGGCATCCGCCATTGCATCCGAAATCAGGTGATCGACCATCGAGGTCAGCCGCTTGGTGGCGTCCCGGATGTGCTCGACCTGCGCCGTGACGTTCTCTTTCGGCGAGCCGGTACCGATCAATTCGGTCAGCATCTCGGTCCGTCCGAGGATCACTCCCAGCGGGTTCTTGAGATCGTGCGCGACCGTGCCGAGGATTTCGTTCTTGAAGCCGTTGGCGCGCTGCAGCCGCAGCCATTGCGCCGAAAGCCTCCGGTTGGCCTGCATCAGCGCCCGGGTGCGCTGCGCGACGCGGTCTTCCAACTGCGTGTTGGCTTCGTGCAGTTTTTGATAAAGGATCACATTGTCGAATGCGATCGACAGCCGGCTCGAGAAGATCTCGACCAATGCGCGGTCGGTCTCCGACAGCGGCCGTTCCGCCTGCAACAGCACGACAACTTCGCGTCCGCTGCCGGTGCGCAAATAGAGCACGCTGCGGTGGTCGGCGAACTCGTTCTTGCGGCCCTGGAAGGCGGCCTCCACCATCGACCGCAGATCCGGGTCGAGCGATTTCGAGCTTGATGTGCCGATGAAGCGGCTGTAGCAGCCGGAACCTGCGAGCACGGAAAATTCGTTGCTGGAGCTGCCGTCGTCGCGCAGCACCAGGATGCCGGCGCAATCGACGTTGAGCAGCGACGCCAGTTGCGTCAGCACGCCTTCCGCGAGGCGCTGCATCGATTTGAAATCGTACAGCGTCGAGGCGGCGTCAATGATGATTTCCAGCCCGCGCCTTGTCTGCACCATGCGTTCGAGTTGCTGGTAGCTGCGCAACGCCGCGGTCAGCGAGGTGAACAGCTTGTCGGCGGTGAGCTCGGTCTTGGCCTTGTAGTCGTTGATGTCGTACTGGACGATGACGCGGCGTTCAGGCGCCTGTCCCGGCTGTCCCGTGCGCAGGATGATGCGGACGGTCTCGTTCTTGAGCTCGTTACGGATGTATTCGACGAGATCGAGGCCGGCGACGTCGGTCTCCATGATGACGTCGAGCAGGACGGCAGCGATGTCGGGATTGTCGCGCATCAGGACGCGGCCTTCGGCTGCGGAATAGGCCGAGAGGACTTCCAGCGTCGCGCCGTGCAGATTGTAGTCGCTTAGCGCGAAGCGGGTTCCTTCATGCACCGCGTGGTCGTCGTCGATGACGGCGATCTTCCACTTGCGCACCGACGAATCCTCCGGAGCGCTCTCGGTATCGTCGATCAGGTGGAGGACATCGTCCTGTTCGGCCATTGAGTACTTCCGTCCGTGGCTTGTTCTGTAATTGTGGGTTGCCCCCTGGCGATCCGGGGCATGATAATGCGAAAGGTTGTGCCTTGTCCCACCCTTGACTCCAGCATCATGCGACCGCCAAGCTGTTGGGTGACAAGATTATAGACGATATGCAAGCCCAGTCCGGTGCCACCTTCGTTGCGGCGCGTCGTAAAGAACGGGTCGAATGCCTGGCGCTGCACGTCCGGCGTCATGCCGGCCCCATCGTCGGCAAAGATGATCTCGACATCGTCGCTACCGCGCGCCCGTCCCGAAATCGAAATCGACCCGGTGCGGCCGTCGGCGAAGGCATGGTTGACGGCATTGAGGAAAAGATTGGTTAAAATTTGCCCATAGGCGCCCGGATAGCCGTCGATCAGGAGCCCTTCGGGCACATCGACCGACAACGTGATCGTCGCTTTCCTCAGTACCGGCCGCAGGCTCGCGACGATCTGGTCGGTCGATTCACTCAGGTTGAATTGCCGCCGCTCGGCGTGCGAGCGGTCGACCGCCACCTGCTTGAACGACTGGATCAGTTCGCCGGCGCGCTGCAGATTGGCTACCAGCTGCTGGGAGGCGTCGAGCGAGGTGCGGACGAATTCGTCGAGCCTGGAGCGGCGCAAGGGCTCGGTCTTCAAATCGCTCTCGAACATCTCGGCGCGTCGCGCGAAGCTGGAGGCAACCGTCAGGCTGATGCCGATCGGGTTGTTGACCTCGTGGGCGACACCGGCCACCAGCCCGCCCAGCGCGGCGAGGCGCTCGGCGTCGATCAGGTTCTGCTGCGCGGCATTGAGTTCCAGCAACGCGCTCTCGGCCTTTTCCTTGGACGTGCGCAACTCGTCTTCGGTCTTGCGCTTGGCGATGGCATTTTCACGGAACACCTCCACTGCGCGCGCCATGGCGCCGACCTCGTCCTTCGCGGTGGTGCCCTGCACGGCGCGGTCGTAATCGCCTGACGTGATCGCGCGCATCGCCATCATGATCTGCTGCAGCGGCAGGCGGATCGAGAGCGCGATCAGGACGCCTGCGGACAGGATGATACCGAGGAAGGTCACGGCGATCGACAGCACCCGCCGCGAGATGTCGGACAGCGTCTTGTCGAACGTCTCCTGGGCCTTTTGCTCGCGCTGGCGCATCTTGACCGAAAGGTCGTCGATGGCGCCGATGGCGTCGGCCTGGCTGGCGTCGATGGTGTTGCGCAACAGCTCGGTGCGGTTGGCGAGCTGCTCGGTCAGTTTCGCAAAGCCTTCGCGCAGCGCCACCGTCCGCGTATTCAGCCGCGCCAGCGCCATGCGCTGCAGGTCGTTGTCGGCAAGGTCGGCCATGACCGGGATCGTCTTCTCGATCGTCTCGGTGTTGCGGCGCGCTTCGTCGGCGGAAGCCGACGCCAGCGACAAATAGTAGGCATTGGCGGCGACCAGCATCGCGGTGAAGGCCTCGCGGGACTTGCCGAGCGAAGGCCAGATCAGCGCGTCGCGGTGGCCGGTCGCGCCTTCGATGATCGAATAGAGCCCGGCCATGTCCCTGGCCGGGCCCAGCACCTGCTCCTCATAGGTCTTGGCGATGGTGGACTGCACCGTGCGCAGTTCGCCGAACCCGTCGAGGAAACGGCTGGTGACCTGCTCGAGCTTTTCCACCGAGCCCGACAGCATCGGATCGGTCGCGGCCCGTGTGGTGAGCGTGCCGAGCACGGCTTCGCGCAGCAGCAGGATCTCGGCGAACAGCTCCGGGCTCGGCTGGTTGATGTAGCGGTGGATCAGGTTCTGCAGCCGGCTGGTCTCGCTCTCCAGCCGCGCCAGGACCTTGTCGGATTCCCTGACCTGCCGGACGTCTTCCCAGGCCGAGCCCAGCACCTTGGCGCCGTTCCAGATCAGGACGGAGAGCACGATCACCACTGCCGAGTTCAGCGCGGCGATCGAGAGAATGCGCCAGCGGATCGGTACCGCGCGCAGCAGCTGGACGATGTGGAAACGGCCGCGCGCGGCGATGCCCGCCGGCCGTTCCACTGCTCCGTCCTGTTGGGTCGCACCCAAATTCTGTTCACTCCACCTTGCGGATGCGTTCGATCAGCTGCGCGATCGCGGGGTCGCGCTGCGCCTTGGCGTAGATGCCGGCCATTGCGGCCTCGAACGGCTTGCGGTCCAGATCGGTTACGATGGTAGCGCCGGCGGCTTCCGCCTGCTTGCGCGAACGCTCCTCGAGATCCCGCCATTTGTCGCGCATGAAGCGGCTGGAGCGCTGCGCAGCTTCGCGAAAGATCTTCTGGTCCTCGGCCGAGAGGCTGCTCCAGGCTTTCTGCGACATAACCAGCACTTCCGGGCTCATCGTGTGTTCGGTGAGGCTGTAGTAGCCCGCATATTTGTAATGACCCGTGGTAACAAAGGACGGCCAGTTGTTTTCCGCGCCGTCGATCAGCTTGGTGGCGAGCCCGGTCAGGACTTGGCCGTAAGGCAGTTCGACCGGCTCGGCACCGAGCGCGCGGATTATCTCCGACATCTGCTCGGATTGCTGCACCCGGATCCGCAAGCCTTTGACGTCGGCGAGCGAGCGCACCGGGCGGACGCTGTTGTAGATCGAGCGGGCGCCGGAATCGTAGAACGCCAGGCCGACGAATCCATAGGGTTCGAAGCTGCCCAGGATCTCGGTGCCGATCGGCCCGTCCAGCACCTTTTGCAGGTGCTCGATCGAGCGGAACAGGAACGGCATCGCCAGCACGTTCACCGCCGGCACCATCGTGCCTATCAGCGCGACATTGGTGCGGTTGAGGTCGATCGCGCCGACCCGGGTCTGCTCCAGCGTTTCCTTTTCCTCGCCAAGCTGGCGCGAATGGAAAACCGCCAATCGGTGGCGGCCGCCGCTACGTTCAGCGACCAGGCTGCCCATGTAACGCAACGCCTCGACGGTCGGATAATCCTCGCTCTGGGTATCGGCGGCACGGAATTCGCGCGCAAATGCGCCCGCTGAGAACAACAGCGCAGCGACAAGCGTAATGGTCCGCGAAAGGCGGGCGCGGCGATACACGGGCAACAAATCCCCTTGTGATTTAAGTCTAGGGCGGGACGAAAAGGTTCAACGCTTTTTTAGCAGAAGCCGGCAACTTCGCCATCCCGGCGATATGCTAATTGTGCGCGCTTGACGGCCTGGCGGATTGATACCGCGGTTGCGCCGCTCTATGAGGGCGTATGGCCATATTTCAACGGTCGATCTTGAAGCTGACATCGAGAGCCTTGCGGCGCGCCGTGATCGCGGCGATCGGTCTTGCGTTGCCGGCCCTTGTGTCTCCCGCACGGGCCGCCACCGACATCATGTGGTGGCACGCCATGTCGGGCGAACTCGGCAAGCAGGTCGAGAAGCTCGCCGCCGATTTCAACGCCTCGCAGTCCGAATACCGGATCGTGCCTGCTTACAAGGGCAGCTACACCGAGACCGTCACCGCGGCGATTTTCGCCTTTCGTTCGCGCAGCCAGCCGGCCATCGTCCAGGTCAACGAGATCGCGACCGCCACCATGATGGCGGCGAGAGGCGCGATCTATCCGGTGTTCGAACTGATGCGGGACCAGTCGGTGCCGTTTTCGCCCGCCGCCTATCTGCCGGCCATCGCGGGCTATTACGCCGACGTCGCCGGCAACATGCTGTCGTTCCCCTTCAACGCCTCGACGCCGATCCTCTATTACAACAAGGATCAGTTCCGCGCCGCCGGCCTCGATCCGGACGTGGCGCCGAAGACCTGGTCCGAGGTCGGCGCTGCGGCCAAGCGGCTGCGCGCGGCGGGTAACCCTTGCGGCTTCACCACGTCCTGGCCGTCCTGGATCAATATCGAGAATTTTTCCGCCTATCATGATTTGCCGCTGGCAACCAAGGCCAATGGTTTCGGCGGCCTCAATGCGGAGCTGATCTTCAACAATCGGATCGTGGTGCGCCACATCGCCCAGCTCGCGGAATGGCAGGCCACCAAGGTGTTCGACTATGGCGGCCGGGGGCAATCGGCCGAGCCACGCTTTCAGAAGGCCGAGTGCGGCATCTTCATCGGCTCCTCGGGAACGCGGGCCGATATCAAGGCCAATTCGAAATTCGAGGTCGGCTACGGCATGATGCCGTATTGGCCAGACGTGCAGGGCGCGCCGCAGAACACCATTATCGGCGGTGCCACGCTGTGGGTACTGCGCGACCGGCCGCGCGCCGAATATAGCGGCGTCGCCAAATTCTTCGCGTTCCTGTCGAAGCCCGACGTCCAGGCGGCCTGGCACCAGAACACCGGCTATCTGCCGATCACGCGCGCCGCGTTCGATCTCACCCGCGCCCAGGGCTTTTACGATCGCAATCCGGGGGCGTCGATCTCGATCGAGCAGATCACGGCAAAACCGCCGACCGACAATTCGAAAGGCATCCGGCTTGGATCATTCGTGCTGATCCGCGACGTGATCGACGATGAGCTGGAGCAGGCCTTCAGCGGCAAGCGATCCGCGCAGGCCGCACTCGATCTCGCGGTAGAGCGCGGCAACCGCCTGCTGCGGCAATTCGAGCGCGCCAATCCGGATAGGTGAGCCCACTGCCGTCATTGCGAGGAGCGGAGCGACGAAGCAATCCATTTCAAAGCTTGTGGTGCTATGGATTGCTTCACTTTTCTCGCAATGACAGTTCAACCGATGATCCCATCCCTACCCACCTTCACCGCCCCCGAAGCCTTCCGTGCCTGGCGCGCCGATACTTCTCGGTGGCTGCCGGTTGCGATCGACGTCGCACGCAGCCATGGTCTTGCGCCCACCGCGCCGCATGTGTTCGCGACCGGCACCAATCTCGTCGTTGCCCTCGACGACCGGCACATCCTGAAGATCTTCCCGCCGCTGCTTCGCGCGCAGTTCGTGTCGGAGCGCGTTACGTTGTCCGAGCTTCGCGGGCGGCTTCGTTTGCCGATCCCCGAAATCGTGTTCGAGGGCGAACGTGACCTGTGGCCTTATCTGATCATCACGCGTCTTTCCGGCGTGCTGGGTTCGGAGGCATGGCCTTCGCTGTCCGAGCCCGAGAAGGAGCGCGTGCTTGCCGAGATTGGCGAAACCATCGCCGAGGTGCAGCGCGTCCCGCCTGGCGCGCTGCT
>WNGR01008512.1_pt1 | contig 11420 bp, 10 predicted proteins | sample 5407581 | NCBI WGS metagenome assembly WNGR01 (sample SAMN13153383, study PRJNA577476) | soil metagenome | isolation source: 80 cm soil or saprolite under Garry oak tree replicate 2 | place: USA:California | collected 2016-06-15 | reverse complement strand
GCTTGTAGTTGCAGCTCATTCGGTATGCGCGGTGAAACAAACAGTGGACGTTCGCGGATGCGCGCGGTGGCGCGCATCTCGGCGTAGCGATTTGCAAGGTTCAAAGCGAGCGACACACCCTATCCTGTAGCCGTTTCGCTGTGCGGAACGCAACGCTGATGTCGAAAACAAGCGCAATGCATCGCCCGATTCTGGGGTAGCGCGCGCATCTCGCGTGTTGGTTTCAGCGTGGCGCCGAAACGACGTTGGCATTTCACCATGTTATGTTGCTACGCACTCTTCGTGTCGAGCCCACACTCAGAAAGTCCGCGAACCCGAGACGGCTTCGCCAGCACGCGAGACGCATGCGCTACCCAATTCAATGACGCGATACCAACGACGAAGACGTGACTTAAACGGCCGCTCCTTCTTCATCCAACAAATCGGCGTGTAACGGTGCTGCGCTGAGCCGCTCCCGCAAATCATGGACTATTTGCTCGACCAAGCCCGCGTGCGGGCGCGGAAAAATGAACAGATACTTCGGACCTTTCCCGACAGCTGGGAAAATAATGAGGTTCTCAGAAAGAAATCTTGGCTCGCGGGCAACAACAAGAGTTTGCGCGGCTCTTCATTCGTCGCGACGAGCGCGCCGGAAAGATTTGGTGGAATGCGGCGGCCCCGGCCGCTGATGCACGGCACGGCCCAGGCGATCGTTTCGGCCAGAACATTTTCGCGGCTGAAGACGGAGGCAAGCCGCGCTGGCAACGTGACCGGTAGTTTTACGGGCATGCTGAGATCGGGTGGCCCGTTCAATTTCTTAAAGACGAGCCAAATCTTTGCCTTCATCGCACGGAAAATTTTGGGCGCAAAGTACAAGAACGCAGCGATCCCGAGCAAAAGGATCAGCAAGGCAAGCAGCGGATTGAAATGAACGAGAGCGAGTCCGCCGAGCACCGCAGCATCTTCACCGAGGCTCAATCCGATATTCGTAAACGGCTCTGGCGATGTGTTGCTGGCGAGACGCGTCGCCGCCTTTGCCGTGTGAGCAATGAGACTCGTGCCCCCAGCGAGTAGCGCGACAATGACGGTGAATGCAGGACTCGGATGGCCGAGCACTTGAATGGCGAGCAAGGCGCCGCCGATCGGGCGTATGACGGTGTGGACAGCGTCCCAAGCAGAGTCGAACCACGGAATTTTGTCCGCGAAAAACTCCAGGAAATAGAGGATGCCCGCAATCGTGACGATCACCGGATTCCCAAGCACTTCGAGCGATTGATACGCTGGCGCAAGCGTAATCCAGTGGAAATGGATGGCGAGGCCAGTGGCGAAAACCGTGAGATAAAGGTTGATGCCGGCGAGGGCGGCCAGGCCGAGTGCAACAGCAAGCAGGTCAAGCTTTTCCACGGGGAAAGTATCGGCGCGGGTGAATCATTGTCACGCGCGGTTTATGGTAGCACACGCGTCTCGCGTGTTGGTTTTGGCGTCGCGACAAAACGATCTTTTGATTGAGTTCATCTGCAACCGAGGATCAGAATTCACGCGTAAAGTTCGCGATCGCGAGGACGCGCTCGCCAACACGCGAGAAGCGTGCGCTACCCAATCGGATTTGCCGCTGGAGACGGCGGCCTCTACAATCGCAGCCATGCTCGACATTCGTTTGATTCGCGAGAAGCCGAATTTTGTTCGTGAGCGCCTTGCGACGCGCGCCGGCGGCGATGAGACGAAGATCGACGAAGTCCTGCGCGTCGATGCGGAGCGTCGAAAAGTGGAAACCGCGTTGCAACAGTTAAACGCCGATCGCAAACGGTTGAGCAAAGAGATCGGGGCGAAACGCGGCAGTAGCGATGCAACTGCAGAACTCGAAGCCCGCGTCCGAGAAATAGGGGAGGAAATTGTAGACCTTAACAAGCGAACGACGGCCGCCGAGGAGGAGCAGAATAATCTGCTTCTACAGATCGCGAATTTGCCGCATGAGAGTGTTCCGGTTGGCAAAGATCCCAGCGCCAACCGAGTCGTGCGCAGTTGGGGGGAAAGGCCGAAACTGAGCGATGAGACGCTCGACCATGTCGCGCTTGGAGAGAAGTTGAAGCTCTTCGATCTGGAACGCGCCGCGAAGTTGAGCGGCACCGGTTTTATCTGTTTCACGGGCACAGGCGCAAAACTGGAACGCGCGTTGATCAATTTCATGATCGATCTGCATACGCGTGAGCACGGCTATTTCGAGGTCAGCCCTCCGTTTCTAGTTCGGCGCGATTGCATGATTGGCACGACGCAATTGCCAAAATTCGAGGCTGACATGTACGGGTTGGAAGAAAACCAGCTTTTTCTCGCGCCTACTGCGGAAGTGCCGCTGACGAATCTTCATCGCGACGAAATTTTGAACATTGTCGATCTTCCGAAAAAATTTGTTGCCTACACGCCATGCTTCCGGCGCGAAGCTGGCGCAGCCGGACGGGAAACGCGCGGGATCATCCGTGTGCATCAATTCGACAAGGTGGAGTTGGTGAAAATCACGACGCCTGAAAAATCGTACGATGAACTGGAATCGCTTACGGCTGATGCCGAACGCGTCTTGCAAATACTCGGCTTGCCTTACCGCATTGTGGGGCTGTGTACCGGCGATTTGGGTTTTGGGTCAGCCAAGACTTATGACATCGAGGTCTGGTCGCCGGGTCAGAATACCTACCTCGAAGTCTCGAGTTGCTCCAATTTTGAGGGGTTTCAAGCGCGCCGGATGCATCTCCGCTACAAAGATGCCGATGGAAAAAACCGGTTTTGCCACACGTTAAATGGTTCGGGATTGGCGTTGCCAAGATTATTCGCAGCGCTCATCGAGAACGGGCAACAGAGCGACGGCTCAATCCGCATTCCGGAAAAATTGCAATCGTACTTCGGCGCGGCGGAGATTCGTTAGCCAAAATTTGTAGCAACGACGCTCGTTGCGTAAACCGCCCACAGGGCGGTGGCTACAGGGTCGGCGAAATTATTAGGCTGTAGCCGTGGTCGCTGACTGTGGCGCGAGGAGGCCGCCCTCGGTTACAACTGAAGATTGAGCTGCGATCGCTCCTGCTCGGACAATACTTTCTCGATTTCGGAAGGCAGCGGCAAATTGAAACGAAGGCGCTGGGCGAGCCGCTGGCAGGTTTCAGGCGCAAATCCTTCGAAGTGATTGCTCACGAATGTCCATACGTTGCGCACTTCGGAGAGGTGGCGCTCGATTTTTAACGACCAGCTTTCGAGGGCGGCTTCTCGTTTCCACAGCAGTTTTTCATAACGATGCAAATGCCCTCCATCGACGCTGTATTTCGTGGCATAGTCGCCGAGCAGACGCAGATAAAGAAAATCGGTGGTGCGGGGGAGAAATTCGAAAGGCGCAAGATTCCGTTCGTTGAGAGGGCTGGTATCGGCCCAGACCCAACAAGTGCGATATTTTTCCAGAAGGCGGATAATCTGGGGTCGATGCCAGCCGACATGGCGAAATTCAATCGCGAAACGAAAATCGCGCGGCAGTTGTGCGAGAAATTTCCGAAGCGCTGGCTTTCCGTCCTTCGGCGCGAACGACGGCGGAAGCTGGATCAGGATGACCCGGAGCTTTGGCGCGAGCGGCTCGATCGCGCGGAGGAATGAATTCAACTCGGCGCTGCAATCGCGCAGCCGGCAGGCATGTGTGATCTCGCGGGGAAGTTTACAAGCAAAACGAAAAACGGCTGGAGTCATTTCGACCCAACGACGCACCGTATTTTCCGCGGGAGCGCCGTAAAAGGTTGAATCCACTTCCACGGCCGGCAAGTAGCGTGCGTAAAATTCGAGCCAGTGAGAGTCTGGCAGATCCGCGGGATAGAAAGCGCCACACCAGTCTTCAAAACTCCATGCGCAGGCACCAATGCGTATTTTTTGCTGATCGCTTAGATTCAAAAGAAATGAGAAGCTTAATCGATTTTGTGCCATCGAACAGACGTCGATCCAGCGAGAATGTCGATCAATATTATACGGTGGCGCACTCAGAAAAGCGGCTGGCTAACTTGACGGAACGGATAACTTAAATACCCTGCCACACCCCATGTATTTCCGAATTCGCAGCCTCGTTGTGTTCGTCGTCGCCGCCCTCGCTTTGCCCAACCTCAGCGTGGCTTCGGTGGTCTTTGAGCCAGGCAAAAAGGCCAAGTTTGTGGCTCCGGGCGACGAGGAAATAAGCGGGGATGCAGCGGAAATGTTTCAAATCGGGCAGACTGCAGAAAAAGAGGGCAACACGAAACGAGCCATCCGCGCCTACAAGACCCTTGTGAAGCGCCATCCCAAAGACACTCTAGCTGCCGGCGCCCTTTTTCGCGCGGGCGAACTACAAGAGCAACGGCGTGATTATCTGCAAGCGGCACAATCGTTTAGTCAGTTGGTGTTGAGATATCCGAGCAGCCCGCACTTTGATGAAGCAATTGAGGCGCAATTTCGCATCGGCGAAATCTATTTGGCGGGTAAAAAGTTGAAAATCCTGGGCATCCCGATTGCGTCTTCATTGGACCGCGCAGTGACTATTTTCGCGGACGTTGTTCGGACGGCGCCGTACGGGAAGTACACGGCGCGTGCCCAGTTTGACATAGGCCTCGCGCGCGAAAAACAGGGTGCGAACGATGCGGCCCTTCAGGCTTACCAGGCCGTAGTGGACAAGTTTCCGAACGAGCCGGTCGCGGTAGATGCGCAATATCAGATCGGCTACATCTGGTTCCACGCCGCGCGAACAGGAACAAAGGATGCGGCTGCCGCGAGCAACGCCAAGACTGCCTTCGAGGACTTTATTTTTCACTATCCAAATAGCGAGAAAGCGGCGCAAGCACGTGCGAACCTGCAATTACTTGAGCACAAGCAAACGACAAGCTCCTTCGCAGTTGCGAAATTTTACGACAAACAGAAGTATTATCGCGCCGCCGTAATCTATTACAATGAAGTGATTCGTCAGCAACCAGGCTCGAGCGAAAGTGATCGGGCCAAGAAGAGGATCGATGAGTTGCGCGCGAAGGTCGGTGAAGCCGCGCTTCAGCCTGCCTTTGCTGCGGCAGACGCCGCGAAGAAAAAGCAGAGTCCGCATGGAGGTCAAGTGGCCAAAGGCGGATCGACGATGCGCGGCTCGACAAACAACGAAGCACCGTTGCCAGCTCCGGAGACTGATGTTTCGTTGCCGCCACCGGCTTCACTTACGCCGGATACCACGACTGCTCCCGAGCCATTGCCGGCACCGCCAACGTCCGGCGGGTCTCCAGCACCCGAAGCATCGGCGTCTCCTGAAACGTCCGCCTCACCGGCGCCGTGAAAGCTTTATTCACGGCAGCGCTTGCCTGCCTCTGTTTGACTGGTTGTCTCGGCTATCACATCGGTCCGGTGAAACCGTATTACCTTCGCGACGTGCACACGATCGCGGTTCCCACCTTTACAAATAGAACGCTCGTTCCTCACATTGAAGTATTGGTGACTGACACAGTAATTAAGCAATTGCAACAAGATGGGACATTTCAGATTGCAGGTGACGGAAATGCGGATGCGACTTTGACGGCCGAAATCACCCGCATCGACCGCATTCCGGCGCGTTCCGTCCGGGGGAATGTGCTCCAAACGACCGAGTTTAATCTGGCTATGCACTTGAAGTACACTGTCGTGGGGTCGAACGGAGCGGCGCTCGTTCCCTCTGGTGAAGCTGTCGGAGCGACCAGTTTTTTCGTTGGCTCGGACGTTACGACTGACGAACGGCAGGCGCTGCCGCTTGCCACAGAGGACCTTGCCACGCGAGTTGTTAGGCAACTGAGCGAGGGTTGGTGATGATCGATGAAAGGTGAAGAAAAGCTTTGGTCGATTCTCAACGACAAACTCGACACCCTGCGGGCCGGCAATCGCCTGCCTGAGGCAATCCGTGTTGCTGAAACAGCTCTCGAGATTGCCAAGCGCGCTTTTCCCGGAGCCGAGACCCCTTTGGCGACAAGCTTCGAAAAATTAGGGCAACTTCTCGATCAACAGGGAAATCGTACCGCGGCCAAAGGATATCTTCTGAAGGCGCATGCAATACTGGAAAAAATAGAACCGGCCGATCAGCGCGCCATATTTCGCTCCGCGCGGCGGCTAGCGTTCTTATGTGATAGTCTCGGTCAAACCGAGGAAGCCGTCCGCTTCTACGAAAAAGCGTTCGCCGCGGGCGGCCAACTGGAAGACCTGCCCTACTCGGACCTCGGCACTATGCTAAACAATGTTGCGCTTATTTTCCGCAAGTCAGGACGGCAAAAAGCGGCAGAGCCATATTATTTGCACGCTTTGGAGATCTACGAAAAGCAACTCGGACCTGATCATGAAGATGTCGCCTCTGTGCTCAATAATCTGGCGGTCTTTTACACGAATGAACGTCGTTACACGGAAGCGGAGAAAATACACCTTCGGGCACTGGGCATCCGTGAGAAGGTGCATCCCACCGCGCATCCGGACATCGCGCAATCGAAATGCAACCTGGCGGTGGTGTATCATTCACGGGGGGATTACGCGAAGGCGGCTGAACTCTATCGCGCTTCGCTCAAAAGCTGGGAGGAGTCGACCGAAAAACCGCCGCAAGACTACGAAATTGTCGCGTCGAATTACGCCGATCTTTTGCGTTCCCTTGGTCAGGTACGTAAGGCGCATCAACTGGAAGTTCGCGCACGTAAGAGGCGCGCAGGGTAATCTAACACAACATCGGCAGCTTCGTTAGGATCAGCATCGTTGGTTTGACCTTGCGGCGTCCTGGTGGCTGCGCATTTTACGGATCGCTCCCCTTTGCTCGCGTGGCGGAATTGGCAGACGCGTACGGCTCAGGACCGTATGGGGTAACCCGTGGAGGTTCGAGTCCTCTCGCGAGCACTAACCAGTCTTCTATCTCACATCTCCGCTGAATATTTCCGTTCAGCGAAGCGCAAACAAGGTTTCCGCTGGCCCTATGCCGGGCGGATCGACTAACCTATTTCTTTCCCGCAGCTTTCCTTCTTGCCGCCCATCGGGCCTTCATCAGTTGGGAAAGTCTCCTTCGCCCGGCAGGGGAGATTCCACCTTTCTTAACTGGAGTTGTTTTTATGCCTGCCTTTTGCCTTGCCCAACGAGCTCTGGCGGCTGCTGCAAGTTTGGCTCGAGTCGCGGCCGACATCCGGCGGCGACCGCCGCGAGCTACGGGGCCTGCAGGTGCACCTCCCACTCTGATGATTGAGGAGAGACGTTTTTCCAGAGTATCGATTTGTCGGCGAATCGAGATGGCTTCTTGTAAAGCTTCAACAGATATATCCATAAGTCGTCACATAACCGGAGTTAGCTCAGATGGCAATCAACTTTTACTATAAAAATTAGGCCTCCAATACCCTCGTTAATAACTTCTAGAGGTAGTCGAGCGTGACATAGCATCAATTTCTGCATGAATCGGCCGATATGGCATCGGTAACCTGAAAAGAGCGAGCGGTCCTAAGATTGCGCGTTAACGTTGGTTGTTCAATTTTGAGACGTTGAATAAATCCAGTATCGCGACACAGCCCGAGCGGGTCCGAAGAATGTTCGGATCTATCGCTCGACGCTACGACCTGGCCAATCATTCGCTAAGTTGTGGGGCCGATTTTTATTGGCGGAGTCGCGCCGCGCAAATCGTCGCAAGTTGGAAGCCGAAGAAAATTCTCGATCTTGCTACTGGCACAGGAGATCTCGCGCTGGTGCTCCAAGAGAAATTACCAAATGCAGAAATCATAGGCGCCGATTTCTTGGCTGAAATGCTGGAGCTCGCGAAAAGAAAAGGTGTGCGCCAAACCGTCGTTGCTGATGCAATGAGACTGCCGTTTGCCAATTCTGCCTTCGATTGCGTTACGGTTGCCTTCGGTTTGCGCAATATGGAAAACTGGGGTGCTGCGCTGCGCGAAATGTCGCGCGTCCTCAAATATGGTAGCCGCTTGCTGGTTCTGGAGTTTTCGCTGCCGCGATTGTCAATCTTGCGTGCTGCTTATCGGTTCTACTTGCATCGGTGTCTGCCGTTTCTCGGCTCCTTTCTCACGAGGCAAAAGAACGCCTATGATTACCTTGGCGAGTCGATTGAAGAATTTCCCAGTGGCGAGGCCATGCTTCGCTTGATCGAAACGAATGGCTTTCATAATGCTAACGCCGAACCGCTAACCGGAGGTATTGTCACAATCTACACGGCGAGAAAGTTGTAGCCGTTTTGCTCGACGAGGTGCGGCGCTGACGTGTTTGGAACGCGCGCGTTACGCCGCCCACGAAACGGCGGCGAGGATCATCGTTTCGTACCTGGTTATGCGCTCGCCGCGGGACTGGGCGACGTAGATGGTTGCGCGACGAGCGACAACTTCAGGGTGTTAAGATCGGAATTGCTGATAACAAAAATGCCTTCCCGCTCCTCGACGCGCGCGAACCATGTTCCATCACCGGCCGCGCCGCCAACAGACAACCTGTGGGAGCTCTTGTCGTCGGGCGAAGTGGTAAACGTGATCGCGAGCTGTGGTTTTTCGAAGCCATGCTGCGGCTGCGTTGCGCCAATCCAACGCACGGCATGCAGACTGGACAACGTGCCAAGCAATGACTGCAGATTCGTCTGATTGATTTCGCCGGTCCCTTTCACCCAAGTCCATTTATTGTTTGAATCGCGGACCAGCGACCGCTCTTGATCAGCTACGACGCTCAAGCGGTGAATTTGTTCTGGCTTGAATTTGAAGAGCGACAATTCCTGCCACAGGAAAGGGTCAACAAAAATGTTATCGAGTAAACCGCGACGCACCGCCACGATAAAAGGCTCATCCCCGAGCCGCGCGTAAACGTTGTCGCCGTCCACTTTTCCGAACGCGATTGTCGCAAAAGGTTGCTCACCCGCTTTGCTTTCAGCGGTGTTCTCCGAGGCAAATGAGCTAAAGGTCAATCGCAGCTGCGGCTTATCGAGCCCGTACTTCGGCAAATCGGAAGCGATGTTCTCAACAAATTTCGTGACTTGCTCATTTTGGAGTGTGTCCAGCATGCGTCGGATTTGACTCGAATTTGCCGGTGCATTATTGCGGCTGACGATTGTCCAATTCTCACCTTTGCGCGCGAAAACAGTTTTACCCTTGTCGCGCGCCTCGATCGTGATGCGGTCAAGAATATTTGTGTCGATTCGAACCAAGTGCCGGTCGCGCAAATCGTCGGGTTTGATGTTGAGAATTTCTTCAATTTTCTTCGGCAGTGTATAAACGAACCCGCGGGGTGCAGACCGCACATAAACCTGGTCCTTTTCTTTCTCCGGCACGCTACCGATCTGCAGCATCTCCCCTTGTTTGTCGTCCGGTCCAAATAACGTAATCACTCCACGCGGCTCGGCCAAGCCGTAGGGGTGCAGATCGCCGCGATCGTCCGTAACAAACTGTTGAATACGCGCCGTGGTAACTTGCCCGATCAAATCACCGATCTTTTGATCGTCGCCACGCGCGCGGAGTGGTTTTAGGATTTCCCAGTGATCGCCCTTTTTCTGCAGCTCCATTTCTCCAGCAGGCGTCTTTAACACGACGCGCGAGACTCGCGTGGTGACCAGATCGGTCAATTTCTTGTCGCGAAATTCCTCGGGCTTTTTCTCGATGTCTCTTTTGATGGTTTGGGCAGCGAGAAACGTTTCCTTTGAATTTTCGAAGCGCACATACATCTTGCCTTCGAGGGCCGCGTCTTTCCCAAATAAAATTTCCGGTGACCGATCCTGCCCGATCAATTTGAGCTTCAGCTTCGGCTTGTTCAGGCCGTATTCATTGAGCTTGCCTTTGTCGGCCTCAATTTCTTTTGCCGAAATCGTCGCGTCCTTCTGCCAGCTCCCCAAATCCAAGAGTAATTTCTCGATCAAAGAATTGTCTGCTTGGTCTTTGATCGGCGTTTCGAGGCGCCATTTACTGTCGTGGCGGCGCATCTCGATCTTATCGTCACCATTCTGGATCACGATTTGGTCGATTTTGTCTCGATCGAAGTTGACTACATTTTGCGCTTGGCGTGTCGCTTCTTCCGTGCTCGGCTGTTTGAGCTCAAAAAATCTGAAGTATGCGAAAATGGCGAGGGCAACCGCAGCTAAAGCGAGGGTGGTCTTCCAATTCATAGATCGAATCGAAGAATCAAACGCGTCGCTGCCACCACACCACGCTACCGATTACGGCTGGAATCAACGGCATTAACACTAGGATCATCCAGCGCAAACTGCGTAACCCATTTTCATCGAGAGTGAAGGTGAGAGGTCTGGGGATTTTTGGCGCGATGCCGATAAGCTGTTCGCGGCTGAGCAGCCAATTCACGCTCCCGGAAATAAAATCGAGGGACTGCTGATCTTGGGTGAGCGCCTTGTCTTGAATAAACGTCGCGTTGCTTACCACGACTAAACGCGACGAATTCACCTGCACCCGTTCGTCCGCGCTGCCGCCTTTTTCGATCGCCGCGCCGATCATTGGCGGAGCGCCGCTATTTCTGTTCGCGTCGGCCTGCAGCTTTGCCTGGTCGTCCGAGTTGTAATCGGTCTCGGCAAAATAACCTTTCTCCGCCTGAATCAGCGGCTCGAGGCGAATATTGGCAGCGCGAACACGATCAGGCTCAAGCGTAAGCGAAGATGTGCCGCCAAAGAACAGCGCACGCACGTCAGCCAGTCGTTTTGTGATCGGGCTGTCGCCCAGAAAATGCGCCTGCACATCGCGAGTTAGCGCGAGCTCCTGGATCCCGGTGCGCAGGAAAACCATCAGCCGGTCGTCGTTCACCTTTACCCCGAGCTCGTTAAGAAACGCGTCTAGCTTGGGCGTCTTCGCCGCGGGATCGAGAAGCACCAGAATCCGTCCCTGTTTGTTCCAGAAGTCGCGCAACAATTGCATTTCACGATCAGAGAAATCGTACTGTGGTCCGATGATCATGACCGTCTTCAACTCTGCCGGAATTGCGCCAACATCGAAAAGATTCAACTCCTGGAACTTGATGTTTTCGCCCTCGATGAATGTCTTGAGCACGGAAACGGGGCTATTTCCGGAAAGTGGCGGTTCCTTGTGACCGAGAACGTAACCGAGAATATTTTTCTTCCCCTCGACGAGATCGATCATCGCGCTCGTGATTGCCTGCTCGCCTTTGAATGCGACGACCCGCGGGCCTTCGCCGAGGGCCATTCCACTTTGATCGACTTCGGCCATTTCGGAAGCCTTCACCGTCTTGTTGCGTCCTTCGTAATCAATCACCAACAGACTCTCGTCGCTGACGATCTTGTATTTATCGAACATCTCTTTGGCGCGGGAAAGATTGCGCTCGGGATCGATGTGCTCAATGTCGATCTTTCCTTTCCCCGCGTACTGATATTCCGTCAGCAAATTTTGCACGTCCGCGCTGATGGGTGTGTTCGGGGAAAAGAAAACAGTAATGTGCATCTTGCCTTTGATGGTGCGGAGGAAACGCTTCGTCTTGTCCGA
>WNGR01041620.1_pt1 | contig 11421 bp, 8 predicted proteins | sample 5407581 | NCBI WGS metagenome assembly WNGR01 (sample SAMN13153383, study PRJNA577476) | soil metagenome | isolation source: 80 cm soil or saprolite under Garry oak tree replicate 2 | place: USA:California | collected 2016-06-15 | reverse complement strand
TGACGAACTGCGCAGTCGCTACCTCCAAAAGATCATGCCCACACTGAGTAGCGTGGCCATCGAAGAGCCAGTCTCCTTCAACGCCACCACAAAACGCTGGGAACTGACGCAGCCCTTGCCTTGGGAAAAATGGGATGCCGTAGGAAGAAGGTTGGAGTAAGTGCTATGTCTCCTCATTTTGACGAGGCAGCCTCAAAGAGAGAGGTCACCTGCCCGTATTGTCTTTCAACCGATACTGAACTCTTTTCGTTGTTCGGCCAGCAACTGTTGACCGTGCAATATTATTGTAACACCTGTCATACCCCTTTCGAGCATATCAAGGATGATGATGTGCTAGACGAGATCAGGGTGGAGCATGGAGACCCTCCATTAAAATAACGATCGGGAACCAACCTGCAATATCGCCTCAGAGCTACAGGCGTTGATGCCGTGCGACCTGAAATTGCTGACACTGGTCGATGAGGGCTACACCAGCTTAGGAAATCGCTGATCTACCTTCAATCCAGATTACCATATCCGTAGATGATCATGTTCGAGGCTACAAGCTGCGATCATTGACAATAATATGGCACGTTTTGGAACAAACTATCACGTATGCTATGAGTAAGAAGATTCCAGTAAGTCACGCGCTCGCTATAGAGCAAGGAGGTTATATATGACGAAGTTCATGCGATTCATCGAAGTTCTCTTCTTACCGGCAATAGCTATTGTCTCGCTGGTGGTCTCTCTAGGTGACATATTCAATTTTTTTCACCTGATTGCAGCCAGTCAGGTTCCGATGATCATCCTGGTGATTACCTCAATGGGGCTAGGAACGCTAGCCGCGATCCTGAACAAGAGCAACGAGACGCAGGGCAAGCTGGAGAACTTGCTTTCAAAGGCGGAGATGGAACAAATGGAGGAAATTATTATGCATATCAACCCCGATCTGCGGAAAGTATTGGGCAACAACTTCTTCTCAGGCATGTTTCACACACTGCAAATTGCGATGAAAGATAGCAAAGTTCAGGTGAATGACAGTAGTAGCTTCCGCCTCAACTTCAAGCGCATGCTGAAAGCATACCCTACTGCCACATTTCTCTCGACAAGTTCACTAGCAACGTCGTATCTCTGGAACGAAAAGGATATGGAAGATGCCCTGGCACGTTTCATCTCCGAAGGCGGCAAAATAAAACAGATATTCTTCGTACGCAGTCTGGAAGAAGCGGCATCGGCAGAGATGCAAGTCACGCTTGATTTGCTGAAAAAGATCGGTATTAGCGTACGCATTGTGGATAGCACGCGCATTCCGGCGAGTTTGAAGCAGTACTTTATCGTTGAGTCACGCAAAAAGATTGGGTGGGATATTCCTGTTAATGACCGGGGACATGTGGGATTGAGCGTCATTACCGCCAATGCGGCAGTGACTGCGAACTATTGCAAGATTTTCGAGACGCTTTGGGAAAGTGCCGAGTAGTAAGACCATTCCATTATTAACAGGGAATATACAAAACTATTTGTTCTGTCATATATACGTTATGTTGTCCAGTAGACAGTGCTTCAATGAAGCGGAGTATCTAATAAGTGATAGAGAGGACTATGAACTCCATACAATTCGCGCCTAACCATGCAACACGTATCGGACAGCAATTTGGGAGCTATCTGATCGAGGGGCTGTTGGGGCGCGGAGCGTTTGCTACAGTCTTTCTTGGCAGACATCTGTATCTCGATATGAAGGCGGCGATCAAAATCCCGCATCTTCAATTCACTGACTCCGAAAGGCATCTTTTTAGCAACGAGGCGCGTATAGCCGCCCGGCTCGTGCATCCCCATATTGTGCGAGTACTCGAATACGGAGTGCAATTCGGCAGGCCGTACCTGGTGATGGATTATGCATCAGGTGGTTCGCTTAGCCAGTTCAGAGGGACGGGACTTCCTCTTACTCTGGTTGTGCATTATGCCAGACAGATCGCAAGTGGGCTGGACTATCTTAACGCACGAGGAATCATTCACTGCGATATCAAGCCGCAGAACCTGCTGATCGGATACGATGAGCAGATTCTCATCGGCGATTTCGGGATTGCTCTTCTCGCGAGAAACACGGTAGCGACACGGCGGGGAAACATTCGCGGTACGCCGATCTATATGGCTCCAGAACAAATCATGGGAAACCCATGCTTTGCCAGCGATCAATACGCGCTGGCGGTGGTTCTCTACGAGTTGCTGTGCGGTATTCCTCCTTTCGAGGGAACAAAGGCAGGCGTTATCAAACAACATCTCAGCGCAGATCCGCCATCGCTGCGTGAGCGTGGGCTATCTATCCCGCTCGCCGTCGAGGGTGTCATCATAGAGGCACTGGCGAAGAACCCTGAGCAACGCTACGACAGTGCCGGACAGTTCGCGATGGCACTGGAACTAGCCGCCCGCCAATCGCCCAGAACAATCCACATCCCGCCTCACAAGGAAAAGTCGTGGTACTCGCCCACTGCTGCAGCAGAACCTGTGGCGGCCCGAAGATGTCCGCCGCATCCTACGAATAAAGCGGCGTATTGGTTCGCTATAGCCATGATGTGCTTCGGTAATCTGGTGGCTGCAGTGCTAATCTGGTCTCTCAGCACGCTTCCGTATAGCGATGCACAGACTGCTGCTTGGCCGGTAGCTTTTTGGCTCGTCAGTTGTGCATTCTTGAGCACTATCATCATGAAAAGATGGCAAGCGCCCTAGCTTTTTGCCTGCATCTTCGCCCTGGCACTGCCCTCCAGCTTTATCTCCCACGCCATAGTTGGCATTCTTGACCACCATCATTCTACTGACATTCAGCATGGTAGTCACGCTGATTTTGAGCCTGTGTGAAGCATAGCGAGCGCCTATGAGACTGTCGCCTGCTGCTCACCGGTAAGCAGCCTGAGCGGTTTCTCTCTGAGCAGCCACATACGCATGAGGCCAGCGGGTATCCTGAGACGCTCGTCGGTTAACGACGCTCCTACCGCATCCTCCGAAGCGATCTCTACAATATCTGCTACCCTCAGCAATTTGATCCAATCATACAGGCTTTTACGCTCATACGAGAAATGATGGTAGCGATATCGTTCTTCAATCTCACTGTAAAACAACCAGCGTCCCTCTTCTTTGCTAAGCTCGGAGATCACCGCCAGGAGGCGTTGCTCATCGAAGGTCAGGTGTTTCCATAGCCAGTCGAAATGAGAGGCGCACGTTTGCATGGCTTCGCGTCGGGCGGCGTTCACATCGTTAATGGTAACATAGACCTTGCGTTGTTCATTGCACAGATCGACAAGCGCACGACAGAGCAGGTGAATGAGATACGGCTGATCGGCGGTAAGGGAACGAATCTTCTCTACGGTAAACAGGCCATACTCAAGATGGTTCGCCACCGGCTTTTTGATCAAATCTTCCGCACCCCGCTGGCTAAGCTTCGACAACCGGTACTGCCGTGCGATGTTGAAGAAAACCGACCAGTTTGCTTGCGTCAATTGCTCAAGTTGGTGCGTTCCCGCCAGCAGGAAACTGATGAGGTGATGATGCTGCATGATACTGCGGAGGTAATCCAAGAATTCTGGTTTGAGATTGCCTTTCTTGATCTGATCCTCCAACATCTCGAATTCATCGATCAAGATAATCACCCTTTGTGCGTGTAAGCGCGTTTCCACGTGATCCAGGAAGATATCGAAGACGAACGTCGGATCGACAGCATAATCCTTTATTTCCGGCAAGGGCATTGTATATCCCTTGTTGTTTATAGCCTGGGCGATATAATATGCCACGTTGTGCAAGAATTTGTTAACACTGATGTTGTACGACTCGCGTTGCATGTCAATGAAAACGGGAATATGTTCACGCAAAACATCCGTGCGAACCAGGTGCAGCAAAAGCGTTGTTTTCCCCATGCGGCGTTGGCCGTAGAGTAACATGACCGTTTTTGCTGCGGTATCGGCTAGATTGTGTCGCAGGGCTGCTACATCGTCATCACGGCCATAAAACATGATACTATCTTGCACCGGCGTACCGGTCGAGTATGGATTGGGAATATAGTAAAATTCTTGCGGCACCGTTGTACTGAATAGCTCTAGCTGGTCGGCATATTCAATTGTTTGTAGTCAAAGTCATCGCTGTGTAAGAGGGACACCTTGACGTTATCCGCCGCCCTACGCCCGGTATTACTCACTTTGAACAGGACCGCGACTCGCTCTTCACTACGTGCGATTTTCGTCTGCAATTCGACCTTCAATTCGACGCCGCCGCGCAGCTCGTGCAATTGTGTTAGCACCATGGTCTGCCAGCGTTGCAATAACAGCACGAAGAGCAAATGATCGGGCAACGACTTGATCGAATAACCCATCAACAAACCGGAGTAAATACGCTCCACGAATTTGCCTACTTCATCTATAGCTTTCTGGGCATCGAGCAAACTAGCCAAGCGATCAAAGATGCCCTCACGGCGCAGGTAAATACCAAAGCAGCGTGTAATCATACCCACTTGCTTTAACACATCCAGAATGATTGCCGCTAATCCGTTGTCCTGTCCAAAATCTTCACGCGTGAGAGCACAGTGATACGCCGCGATGCCCTCAATCGTGTTGATAGCGAAGAGGCGATAGAGTTCCTCATACATCTTCAACAAATCTTTGCCATATTCGAGCGATGACATTTCTTGAACAACTTGCACAGCTTTTTGTAAGTTGTCCAGAATCTGATCATCTCCCATAAGGCTAAAGAAAGGCATGACAACGCTAACAAATTTTCGTACAAGCGGTATCGTCGCATAATGCCCAATCAGCTCCATAACTTCAGGACGGAGCTCATTTACCAGGAACAGATGCATATAAATAATCAGTCGTTCGCGATAGCTGTCCAAAAAGTGCCCTAGTGCCCGCGCTGCTTCCTGGCGAATCCACTCCGAATCTTCGTCCTGTGCCGCTTTGAGCAAAAGTATAAAGATATCTCTAGCCGCACCATACTCTTGAGACATATCGATTAAGCGATTGAGCTGTCGCACAACGGCACGCCGCCCCATGCGGTCGCCTTCGACAAAAAATCGTTCAAGATATGCGAAACCACTGCGCCAGTCACGCTCCATCAATACAGGCATCTGTTCTATGAAAGCCAGCCTGACTTCCAGGTCTCCATCTTTTCAGTAAGTGCATTGCCTGTTGCGGATCAAGCAAATAACAGGCCACTACAGCCTGAATCACAGCTTTACGTACGCTGACATAGTTGTCCTTCACATATGGCTCAAAGGGGCCAAACACCGCCGAGGTCTGGTTGGGCAATTTCGCCAAGCGTATAATGGCAAATGCACGCAATTCAGGATCGAAGGGAATGTCTGGGCGAGTCGGCTGTAAAAGCTCACCGTACATCTCCTCGAGGCTTCTGCCCTGCTGTATCATCACGAGACATTGCTCGATACGCCCTCGTACTTGCTCCCGGTTGACTACCGAAAGAATCTCGAGCTCATCCTCTGCCCCTACAACGATCTCGATGTTCCCATCATCATCAACATCCTCAGCCTTAAGGGCACGAATGCGATCACTCGCATGATACTTCCAGAGCAGGTCCCCATCTTTGCTGAAGACATACAACCATCCATTGGCACATCCGGCAAGAATTTCTATTTGACCATCCTGGTCAACATCGATGGCTTGCACTGCCAGCACGCTATGCGGCAAGAAGAAACGCCAGCGCAGTTTGCCATGACTATCCAAGACATGGAGGTTACGATCCTCTGAACCAACGATCACCTCGACTTCGTTATCCCTATCGATATCCTTCATGTCAAGTGCCTGCACACGATCCCATACTTCATAATCCCACAAACACATCCCCCTACGCCTGCAGGCATAGACAGAGCGATTCGCGCTGGCCGCGATAACTTCCGGCATCTCCTGCTCTGTTCTGGCGTAGGCATGCACAAGGCCAACGTCATCTTTTAAATGAATGGTATTAGATGGAGTCTCGATACCCTCTCCATAAATCATAATCGTTGTATCTGTACCCGTAAGGATTTCAGAAGGCCTCTGCCTGTTACCTTTATTCACATAAATACAAGCCGTTTCGTAACCCAGCTCCCACTCATACTTCCCTTCCCGCCCTGTGGCGGGCAAAATATAAACTTTATGGTTCGAAGTACACACAATGATACATTCCAACTGATCCTGGTTTATATATCCGGTCTGGACATCCAAAATGCGCTCATCGATGCTCACTTCTCCTACGCGTCTGCCCTTGACGGTCAAAACATAGACATTACCATCGTTTGTCCCCACCACAACGCTTCTTTTCCCATTGTTCATACGGCCAATACACAGGCTACGAATATTCTCCAGACCATCCTGTTTCCCTTTGCGCAGTTGCAACTCGATCCGGTACTGTTCCATCTTGATCAAGCTTACAAGTGCATCATAGTACTGCCCCGCTGTCATAAGCCGATTCACTTCTTTAAAAGTGATATGCTTGAGCTCTTCTCTCTGTCGCCCTTCTTCTCCCAGAAGATCATGCAGCAAGCGCAATTCGTCAGCACGCAAGACTTGGGTAAGATCAGTTGGTGAATTTTTCAAGGCCTTTCTCAGCGCCTCGTAATGGCCCCGAATACGTTTCTCCAGACCATCGATCAGGTCTACATGGTACGCATATGCTCTATCGTTACCTGCTCCAACCAGTATCTCCATCCGATCATCGTTGTTGATATCGGCGGCATACACACTTATCACGCGATATTTAACGTTATGACGCCAGAGCCTCTCACCTTGCTGGTTGAGGATATAAACATGCCTATCTTCCGAGCCAGCGATGATCTCTTCCTGCCCATCTTCATTGATATCGGCAACATACAACGCGAGGATACGATTGTCGAACACACGGAACCATTTTTTGTCTAGTCTCGGCGACAAAGCAACCAGATCTTTTCCATCCGTTGCCACCAGTATCTCCATCTCCCCATCATCATCAATGTCTGCGGCAAAAACAGCATGGATTGGATAGCGCATATTTACACGACGAAGAAGCTTTCCTCGATCTGACAGCACAAAAAGACTTTTCTCATTAGAGCCAATAATGGTTTCTACCCGCCCATCACCATCGATATCGCTATGATATACCGCTCGTACCCAGCCATCCGCAGGGAACACCCAGTGCTGTTCACCCGTTCGTATATTGATCGCGTATGCACAGCCATCTTCAGAACCGACAATAATATCAGGAGAGAGTGTGGGATTGACAAATATCTGTCGTACCGCCGCCTTCGTGTCCAGCCAGCACGAGGCTATTTCTGCTTCTCGATCGAGGGCCTTGCCATCTTTGCCGAAGGCATACAATCTGCCATCTCTGCCCACCGTTTGCCCATCCTCAGCAAACGCATACACCTTACCATCACGTGTTCCTACTATGATACGGGCAGGGATATCATCGTCTCCCTCAATACCCGCAATCGCTCCTACCCAGGCTTTACTGCCAACGACGCGCTTCCAGAGCACATTGCGATCTTTATCAAAGGCCCGCACCCGGCCATCCCTTGAGCAAATGATGATTTCAAGGTGGCCATCATTATTGATGTCTGCGGCATGAACACTCGTGATCCAATCTTTGGCTTTATAGTTCCACACTTCTTGAACGACGGATAGTCCAGCTCTGAGGGTGTCGCGCAAAGGCGTCACCAGCGAAGCAGATACCATGTTCATCACCTCTTGATTCTTCCACAATAATTTGTTATAAGTGTACTATAAATGTTCTGTATTCATGTGTCAAAACTATGTCAAATTTGTCAAATCGTAAATTAGGGCAAGAGTGACACACTTCCGGCACGTCGGCAAGCATTCAGTAGGGTATACTGCGATCACTATAATAGGCTTCTCACTTTGTCGGAAGGAGAATACTCATGCAATTAGAGCAGGCAAAGCTCAAAAATCCCTATCTCATTTTGCAGCCTATCAACGATCCTGGCATGTTCTTTGGTCCGTTCGCCGTCTTGCGCACCATTTGCTCTATTGTGGCGAGCAATCAGAGTGTTGCTTTGATAGGTTCGCGCCATTCAGGCAAAAGCACCCTCTTGCGCTGCTTGAGCATGCCAGCTATCCAGGCTCACTTCGCAGAGTATGATTTCAGTCACCATCTCTTTGTGTATCTCGATGTCAGAAACTGTCTCAGGAAAACCAGCGAGGGCTTCCTCGATTTCATATGTGAAGAAATCATTGCCGCTAGCCGGGGACGAATTGAGCTTTCCTCGCCAAAGGTCGCTGAAGACAGATTCATGGACATCCTCAGGCAAGTTCAGGAGCAAGGACTGCACACCGTCATGCTCCTCGATGTTTTCGACAATATCGCCAGGAGTAAGGCCTTTGATCCCGAATTCTTCATGTTCTTGCGAGCACAGGCCAATATCGGATTAGTCAGCTACGTGACTGCTTCGATTCAGTCCTTGGAGCTTATCTGTCATCACGATCTTCAAGGCTCTCCCTTTTTCACCATCTTCGCCACCATCCCTTTTTCATCCTGCGCCTCTGCTATTTTCTGTTCGAGGAAAAATCCCAGCACGTTCCCTCTGAAGTGAACAGAAAGCGTGTCGCCAATCAAGCATACCGTGATCTAGAGCCCCACTTCAAGTATCTGTGGGAAGGATTAAGCGAGCAAGAGCAAGAAGCACTGAAAGAAAAGGCCAATTATGTTCATCTGCCGGAGCGTGAGCTACCAGAACTGAGCCTGAGTTCTTTGTTTCGTGCCTTTGTGCGCGACATCTGCGGGCTTTCACTTCTGCATATGGATACTCAGGTGATCCACAATGAACTAGCAGAGGCCTTGAAACATCTCGACTCGCCTGTTACTCTTGCCACCAGTACGCTGCGCCATCTCAAAGTGGTCACCATGCGTATCGAGCAAAAAGGTGTCACTTCGCCCTTTGAAAAAGGACAGATCATCCGTGACATACTCACCGAGGCCTTTGAACAACTACAGGGCAATGGTGAACGTGGGGATACGGTGCCCTCGTGGAAAATCTACAACCTTCTCTCCTACACCTACTTCTCCAAGAACAATACCAAGAACAATGCACTGACTCAGGCAGGCATAGCTCATCGCTTGGCAATGAGCTTGCGCCAGTATCATCGCGAAAAAGAAGATGCCATCACGGCCCTCGCGAACCGTCTCCTTGAGATGGAGGCCGCTTGCAAACAAGACGACAATGAATAGCGTGAATGTGTTTTAGCTCATTTCTGCGGGGCTATAATGCCTGTCCGTAACTACTCCTTCTATCTCCTTATCTTCCTTATGACTTTACATCCACCAGTTCCTTCTTTTTTATTATTATAAAGTATTCTCGTCTCTATAGTAGAAGACAAATATCTATGTGCCATTGACATATTTTGAAACTGTATGGACTGACACATGCTCTCTCAACGTAATGAAAAACTGCTCTTTGTCATGATGGCTGGACTACCTGGTAGCGGCAAAAGTACTCTTGCTACAAAACTGGGAAAGGCCACAGGTTGGCCTGTTGTTAGCAAAGACCTCTACAAGTCATCGCTTATTCGATGCGGAGCTGGAATGACAGATGAAGAAACTGGCAGAGTCGCCTACGAACTATTATTTTATCAGGTTGAAGAATTCATTGTGCAGCAACAGCTCTCGATCATTCTTGATACCTCTGCTCATTTCCCATTTATTCTGCAACATGCTACACGCATTGTTGGTGTTGCTGGCGCAGAGATGAAAATTATTCACTGCAGTGTCCCTGCCCATATTCGCCTGGAGCGGCTGAATGAGCGTGCTGCTGCTAATCTCCATCACCCATTCATGCTCCCGATGGCAACAGCGGCTATCGAAGATGAGTCTACATATTTCCGCCATTTGCCTGTGGGCAGATTGAGCATCGATACCCGCACGCCTCTAGAAACATGTCTCAGTAGATGTTTACAGTACATTCTTCAAACTAAGAGCATACTCGGCAAGTAACCAAACGTGTTTCCTTCTTACACATTATTCCTCACAATCATCAATGAAGTACTCTGGGCACATTCTTGGCACGTTTCAGGCATATAGCAGAAGTATACTACAAACACCTAATGGTATATGCATAGCCACTAACAAATTCATGTGGTGAAACATGCAGTACTAATTTGTTCACTTGTAGGAGGAGATATAAAGCAATGCCGATCATTTGGTTTAACAGGCATGGCGAAAGTCAATCAAACATAGGAGAACTAACATGTAGCTCCAAAGAAACCCTGCTGACAGCAGTCGGCCACAAACAGGCCCAAGAAATTGTCCAAGCATTCTATTCACCTTATTTCCGCGAACCTTCTCTCATCGTGACCTCAGAGTATAGGCGGTCTCAGCAAACGGCCCAGCCCACACAAGAGGCCTTCCCCCACGCTCTTAGGCAAGAATGGCCTGTTCACGAATTCACCTATCTCTCAGAAAAAAAGACTTTGTGGACAACCCGGCCGGAGCGGTGTCAGTTTGTACAGCAATTCTGGAACAACAGCGATCCTGACTACTCAGACGGTGTGGAGGCAGAGTCTTTCACCCAATTTATTACTCGCGTCTATCATGTCATAGAATCCCTCAGGCATAGCAAGCAAGACTTTATCGCTGTCTTTACTCATGGCCAATTCATCCAGGCTATGTTATGGATACTGGAAACTCATCCCTTGCAGATGGATGGCAATAGTAAGGCAGCATTCAAGCACTTTTGCCGGGAACATCCTATACCAACCGGCGCGATTCAGGAAATTGAATTCTCTGGGCGGGAGAATGTTCGCTTCGGCAAACTCATTACAGATCATCTCAGCGTCACAAACATCTATGAGTCTTGCATCTGCGCAAAGACCACTTCACCGGAATGTTCAATCCCGGCTGGTCAATAGACTTATAGAGTTCTCTCGAAAAAAGCCAACTTCGTCCTATCCACTGTCGGCACAAGCACTGAAAAGCTTTTATTGTTTTTGGCTATTCTCCAGGTATTGATGATGGTTCAGTACGAGAAGGCATACAGACAGGGAGATGGTACGCTATCTCTCTGTCTGTATGCCTGCTCCTCAGTGCTCACATTCTATCACTGTATCAGCCTGCGAAGGCGTTGTATAGTAGTATTGGCCGCAGGGACCATTGTGGGAGGAGAGGATGTCAATCTTGCTATCCACAACATGATGCCATAAAATAAGCAGTAATACATAGTGACAAAGGAGAGGATGCCATGTTCTGCACAAACTGCGGTGAGCACGTTAAGGATGGAGACCACTTCTGCAACAGATGTGGAGCTCCACTACAAGCACCGGGAGGCATCACACCGTCACCTCCGGCATCCAGGAGTCCACAAATGCCACCTGCTCAAAACGTCCCTCGCCGTCCTAGAGCGGCTAAGCCCAAGAATCCTTACCGAGATCAGATCGCTCAACTACGCTTGCAACTCAAAAGTCTAAAATTGCAACTCAGACA
>WNGR01007679.1_pt1 | contig 11422 bp, 17 predicted proteins | sample 5407581 | NCBI WGS metagenome assembly WNGR01 (sample SAMN13153383, study PRJNA577476) | soil metagenome | isolation source: 80 cm soil or saprolite under Garry oak tree replicate 2 | place: USA:California | collected 2016-06-15 | reverse complement strand
AGAGAGAGAGAGAGAGAGAGAGAGAGAGAGAGAGAGAGAGAGAGAGAGCTTTTGGAGGATCGAGTGGTGATTCAGAAAGACCAAGCTGGAGAGCCTTGGTCTGCTACTACTGGTTTATATACAAGAGATGAGGGCTTTGAAGCGCCTCTGGAATCGGTTATCATACAAGTATCACATGCGCTGTTCACCTTCCACAACCTTCGACGACCTTCCATCACTGACTGATGTAAATGTCCATGACTAAGTACCTCTTATGCCATAGTCATAACTGGTGAGTAAGAGTCTGGGTTCAATCCATAACATCACCCCCTTTTCAGGTGGGACGCCCACATCTCACATCCTGCCACAACTCCCTGTAGTCCAACATACCTGCTTGTTGCTCTTCCAGCTGGGCCATCACGTCTGCCATCTCCATACGTTGTATGCTTCCTAGCTTGAGGGATTGTACTTCTCCGAAAGCCTTCTCCAACTCTATAATCTGTGCCTTGATGCGGTCGCCCTCCTGTGTGAGGGTTCAGAAGCGGTGAATCTCTGCTATCACCGATTCATCACCTAGGTCCTTAGCGCATCGGTCCACTATGGCACAATCAGTGTGTTCCGCTGTGAGGACATCTAGGTCTTCTTGAGGATAGATGGGGTGACGTGCGAAGGTGAGGAATGGGGTTGCGTAGAGTGGTTGTGGGTAGACAAGGTCAGACTCGTCTATGACGCCCAATACCATGGGGTTTGGTCCCATGATGACTTGTATATACTTGGCTTGTTGCGTCACTCCCCTGGTTCTGATGGGACAGGGAATGTATCGTGGGCCTGCATTGAGGTGGAATCCAGGAGGCGCGTTCAGGCGCCAGTTGACTGGGGGTCTGTGAGTCCTAACGACGTGCACTGTGGCACGGTACATATTGTTGCCTTCAGTGGTTTGGGTGTGGGGTGTGTCGTTAGCAATTTGTCTGTATGAGATGTGGGTGTGCTCAGCTGGGTAGTAGTCCCGGTGCTCGTCATCCTCATCCGCTGGTCCCGGGTCCTCTGCCTGAGTTGTTCCCTCACTTGCCACCTCTCCCGTTGTTCCTCAACTGCTTGTGCAAATTGTTCATCCCTCCATGACCTCCATACGTTGCATGTTTTCACCTCCATTTGCAATCTGTAGCCTTGGAGGCACAGGCAAGACAGGGCCAGTGTCTTGACCGCTTGGGAGAGCGTCGAGAAGTCGATTGACTTCTGCTCCGCTGATGGGTTGTCTGGTATACAGAACTCCGGTATCAGGGTCTTGCAAGTTGTACATAGTGGGTGATAGTGCACGAGGGGGCACTGCATCCTCTGTCAGATCTGGGAATCTTCCCACCAGGGCAACTCTTTCGTCTTCCGTGATGGGGCTTTCAGCTGCTCATGTTGTGCATATAGCCCTAGCTTGTTCGGGTGTGACAAGGCCTTCTTCGATTTCGGCAGCAAAGATTCTGGAGGGAGAGCCATGGTAGTAGCTGGACATGTAGAGTGACAAGGGAGTATGTGTGGAAGACAACTTAGCAGAAGACTGGGGAATGTTGTCTTGACGTCTGCGTCTGTTCTTTTTATGCATCGTTGTAGTGGAGTTGGAATTTTCAAACTCCCTTATCACGTCCTCCGCAAACACGTCTTCCTTATCGACCCATTGATTGTCCGAGTCTGGGTATCCCTTCCATTTCACCAGGTAATGCAATTTGTGTCTTCTGCCAAAGTGCCGAACATCTAGAATCTTCTCGACTTCGTATTCTTCTAATCCCTCTTCTAGATCCGGTGGTGGGCACTCATAGTTTGGCCCATGTGTCAGGGTCTTGCGATAAGGTGTGAGAAGGTCAGTGTGGAAAACTGGATGTATGCTCCACTGTGTGGGAAGTTCGAGACGATAGTTAACAGCGGACATCACCTGGGAAATCTTAAAGGGGCCATGTCTCCTTGGGGCTAGTTTGGCCGTGGGTTGATTGGTTCGCAAGTGGCGTCCTTCTAGCCACACAAGGTCTCCTATCTGATACTTGGGCGCATCTTTATGTTTGATCCACAGGTTCTGGGCTTGGACCATCAGTTCCTGTGCCTGTGCCCTTGCTTCTTTGAATTGTTGGAGCCTCAGGGCCACTTGTGGTATTGGTGAGGGTCTATCGATCCAATCAGTGCGTGGATTGTATCCCATAAGTAATTCGAAGGGTGACTTCCTTGTGATTTCATGGGGCCACGAGTTGTGTGCAAACTCCGCCATTGGTAGATAAGCACACCAGTTATCTTGCCGCTCGTTGACATAAAATCGAAGATATTGTTCTACCCACTGATTAGAATGTTCTGATTGTCCATCTGTTCTTGGGTGATAAGCAGTGGATATATTCTGTTTCACTCCCATGATGTTGCACATTTTGCACATGAGTTTGGAGGTGAATCGGGTGTCTCGGTCGCTTATCATTTTGCTCGGTAGCTCGGTAGCCCAAATCTGGTGAAGAGGTATTTGATTAGTAGTCCGGCTACTCCTTCTGCCGTTATTTCTTCACAGCATGGGATAAGGATGACTGCTTTGGAACAGTCATGATCCGTTATCGTAAGAATTGAGTCATACCCCTGGGACACAGGTAGTTTAGTGATGAAGTCTAGAGCGATAGTGGCGAAGGGCATAGCTTCCAGTGTGGGGAATATGGGTTGTAAAGGTGCCCTCATAGGTCAGGTGTTGACCTTATGTCGTTGGCATTCCGCACATCCTTTGACGTAGTCCACAACGTCTTTGGTTAGCTGAGGCCACCAGTATTGTCAGGCAACTAGCTGTGCCGTCCTTTTGATTCCCGGATGTCCATACACTGGAGAGTTATGGTGAGCTTCCACAATGGTACGTTTATCGTGTAGTCCTCTGGTGACTACTTGTCTTCCCTCTTTATACCAAGTTCCTTCTAGCTTCTTTAATCAATGTGTGTCTACCCATGGTTTGAGGACGTTCTCGTCTTGTTTGTAGATGGGGTCTTTGGGACTTGTTTCCTCGTTGGTGAGCAACTGTATGAGTTGGGGGGCCTTCTCTATGGTGTTAGCTCTAACGAACAGCTGGTCTGGGAGTACCACTACATCACGGTTGTCGTCTTCTCCTTGATTGTAGTCTGGTCTTCTTGATAGTGCGTCAGCTTGACCGTTCGCTTTTCCTGCAATGTGGCAGATTTCAAAGTCGTATTTGGATAGTTCGAGTACTTCCCTTGCCACTCTTCGAGATATCTTTTGCGGCGATCTCCAGTACTGTAGGTTAAGGTGGTCTGAATATACGATCACTTTGTGTGGAGATCCCACTAGCAGGGGGCGCCAGTTTCTAAAAGCGTGTACAATGGCCAATAGTTCAAGGTCATAGATATCGTAGTTTCGTTGTGCTTCATTGAGAGTGGCCAAGAAGTATCCGATGGGGTGCTTCTTCCCATCCTCTTTTCGTTGTAATAGGGTAGCTCCCACTGCGTATCCTGATGTGTCGACCTCTACCTCGAATTGTTGAGTGAGGTTGGGGTGCGCAAGGACAGGTTCTTCTGTGACGAGCTTCTTAAGCTTGTCGAACGTGTCTTGTTCTTCTTGTCCCCAATGCCATTCTTGTGCTTTTTTTGTGAGTTGATTTAGTGGTCATGCAATCTGTGCGAAGCCTGGGATGAAGGGTCAGTAAAAATTGAAAAATCCAAGGCCTGAACGTAGCTGGGTAAGGTTTTTCGGTGTCGGCCAGTTTTTTATGCCTGCAATTTTTACTGGGTCCATGCGTGTCACCCCCTTTTCAAGGATTACCCCCAGGTAATCCATGGAAGGCGCATGGAAGGTGCATTTCTCTGGCTTGAAGTATAGGTCGTGTTCAAGTGCCACCATCAGTACGTCACGGACTGCTGTGATATGTCCATCCATGTTTGTTTGGGTTGCGATGCCTATGTCATCCATATAGACGTGGATTGTGGTGCCGCGGAGTTTGTGTTTCAGAATGATGTCTCGGAAGATATAGTTCATCATGGTTTGGAAGGTTGCCGGGGAATTGGTGAGTCTGAAGTACATTACCGTAGGTTTGAATAGTCTGTGCCGTGTTTTGAAGGCCGCTTTTCCTTCGTCTCCTTCCCTTATTCGTACATTATTATATCCCCATCAGACATCGAGTTTTGTGTAGATGTGGGCATTGCTAAGGTCACGTATAAGGTCCAAGATGAGAGGTAGGGGATATTGGTTGCGTATGGTTATGGCGTTGATCTTCCGATAGTCCTGTACTGGTCTGAGTTTCCCATCCTTCTTTTTAATATAGAAGAAAGGGGACGCATAAGGTGATTTGGACGGTCTTATATACCCCTTTTCTACTTCCTCCGTCAGAAACTTTTGCAGTGCTCTATCTTCTTCTTGTGTTTGGGGATATATTTTGCAGTCAATGGCATCAGGGGCGTCCTTCTTAAATTCGATTGCGTGGTCCCACGCTCATTTGGGAGGATAGCACTTTGACTCCTCTTCGCTAAATACCTTCTTGAAGTCTTGATATTCTTTGGGTACTTTTGTCTTGGTGGTGTATTGTTGGGCTTGTATGGCAAGTTCCGTAGCCGTACTTTGTATCATACACTGTGATTCGAGACTTCGTATTATCTCTTCCTTTTCACTGTGGGTGTGCGCAACAACTGCTTCGTGGTGAGGTTGGTTGGGGTTTATGGACCTTAGGACGATAGGTAGTATTGTTTTGTCGATAGTGGCCTATTTCCAACTGAACCTGGGCTCATATGCCACCAGCCAGGGGTATCCAAGTACTATTTCTTCATTTCCAATATTGGTAATGAGGAATCTCATGTTTTTGTGAATTCCTCGTGTCTGCACTTGTAGGTCAACGAAGTGTGTGATTGATCCATCTTTGTTTTCCGTGTTATCGATATTCCATATTTTTCGTGGTCTTTCCAGAGGTTGCTTTCCTAATCCCATCCTTTTGACTGTTGTGGGACTCATGAAGCAATCGGTTGCTCCAGAGTCAACCAATCCTTTGACGTCGGCCATTGCAGAGCTAGTTCTGATAGAGATGGGGATTCACATAGATTGGAATCGCATAGTCACTATTACAGAATTTCGCTGATGAATTGCCCTTACCCAGGCCGCTGGGTTCAGGCATTTTGAAAATCCTCCCTTCCTAGTAGGTCGCGTAGTACTAGGTCTTTTACATCCTCCCCTTCTTCTGCTACGCTCCGCAGCCAATGTTGGGCGCAGGCTTGTGGGTTCTCCCTAGGAGGTGGACTTTTGTCAGCTTCGCTTCGATCGTCTACGATGACTTCTCATCCCTGGCTCCTAGGTTGGTTCCAAGTGTGCTGTGAGCAGTTGCAACTGAAATGCCCCTTCTTGTGGCATGTGTAACATTCTACTTCCCTTATGTCTCGTTGGGGACGTCCCCCTCTTCCTCTTCCTCTCTGCATAAACCCTCCTCATGGTGTATACGGAGGTGCGTGGTAGTTGATTTCTTTGGACCCCGCGAGTCTTCCCCTTGTTCTTCCTGCTGATGTATCCATGGCATCTGGATGGGACAGTTGTCCTCTGGGGGCCCATCCTCCAATTCTTGGTTTTGAGTTGCTATTTTTGTGGGCGTCCATTCGGGCTCGAGTGTGGATGTATTGCTGTTGTCGTTTTACCACCACTTCTCTCCATTGCTGGTAGGTTCTTGGTTGATCGAGCTTGAAGGTTTTCAGATACAAGTTGAGAGGCAGTCCCACCGTGAATGTATCGATAGTTTGTGGTTCATCTAGGCGATAGCCAGCCATCCTTGCTAATTCCTCAAATTGAGCCACATACGCATCAATGTCTCCTTCCTTCATCTTTATTCCCCTCCTTAATTGAGCTTGTGCTTCTTCTTTTTCCATGTTATTAGCAAATTTTTGGGTGAACGATCGGACCACTTCTCCCCATAGTTGTTCATCTGTGGTTGGGATTCCCCCCTGTAGTTGGCGATTAAGCCACCTGCTGACAGTTACGACCCATTCATTGACCAGCAATCCTTTGATATAGGTGAGGAAAAACATAGCTCTGCGGTATGGGTTTGCTAGTAGGGCATTGTCGTTATTGACACCCCAATACAAATCCCATTGATTAGTGAACATTTGCGTATTCTTCCTCGTTCCGTCAAATATCATTGGTGGGTCTCCTACAAATTTGTTTGCCGCTTGTTGTTGTCCAGGCACCCCCGGAGGTTGTCCTCCTCCAGGGGGTCCTCCTCCTCCTCCTCCAGGAAATCCTCCTCCAGGAAATCCTCCTCCAGGAAATCCTCCTCTGGGAAATCCTCCTCTGGGAAATCCTCCTCCGGGAAATCCTCCTCTGGGAGGTCCTCCTCCGGGTGGTCCTGGGGGTAGGTTGCGATGTATGTATCCTTCTGCTCCACTAGGGGGGTCAGGTTGGTCGGGTCCTATGGCTCAGCGTAGGGCAGCTTCATCTTCGAAGTTGACTTGGGCCATTCCTTGTACATGTCCCATGCGTGGGTTAATGACAGGATTTTCTACGTGTGCAATTCGTTCGCAGACTGGTTCTGTGACTGTGGTCATTTCTGCTGGCAGGTTGATATGGATCGACTCAGCTAAGGCTGCCAGTTGGCTTTCTTCTGTTGTGTCCCCTGGTTCTCCAGTGGTTGCTGATCCTTGTTCCGATGTGTCTCTTTCGCTCCCGTCGATGGTGGATGGTGCAGAGGTTCTTGGATTTTGAAGGATACTATTATCGTCTTCTTATCCGTCGATGGGTCCTTGATCTCCATTGTAGATTACTTCGTCTTCGAATATGTCGCACCAGTATTCGTCTCCTGTTGGTCTAGTGACGTTCCAACGTTGTTGGGATGTACTCCACGTAACTTTGCACCAACAGAAATGGGGGAAGTTGAACTCAACTGGGTAGTACCTGGAGGGTCTTGTAGGGATGTCTACGTAGTATCCTGTACTTCCTCCGATGGTTCTCCACCTAGCTTCCTTTAAGTATCTTGTTGGGACTTCGCAATGTCCTCTGCTTTCAATTGAATAGGGTTGGAACACCCAGTGATCTCTGGTAGTGAAGCACGCCACAATGGGAGCTTGGTCTTAATGTTACGTAACCACTGTACGTCCACCTGACTTAGGTGAATAACTCGGCCGCTTCAACTGGGACACTCAGCAATATGGCAATCACTCCTCTGTGGCAATATGCGGATGCTTTATGGCAGCGCCTCTGTAGAGCACGCAGTGGTCCCCCTTCGTATTCCCATGGGTCTAACCAATCAGGGACGTGGGATACTCGTCTTAGAGTCTTCTCCTTTGAGGTACGTCTTATCCGACAGCTGATGCTTCAGATGAGGTAGAGAGAGAGAGAGAAAGAGAGAGAGAGAGAGAGAGAGAGAGAGAGAGAGAGAGATCTTTTGGAGGATCGAGTGGTGATTCAGAAAGACCAAGCTGGAGAGCCTTGGTTTGCTACTACTGGTTTATATATAAGAGACAAGGGCTTTGAAGCGCCTCCGGAATCGGTTATCATACAAGTATCACATGTGCTGTTCACCTTCCACAACCTTCGACGACCTTCCATCGCTGACTGATGTAAATGTCCATGACTAAGTACCTCTTATGCCATAGTCATAACTGGTGAGTAAGAGTCTGGGTTTGATCTGTAACACTTCTCTGAGGGTTGACTGGGTGTTTTCCTTGGCTAAGCTGTCCTCAAATCGTCGTTGGAAGGATGTGGCTACTTCTGTCCAGAGCCTTTCGTCCGTGTTTGCTATTCCTCCTTGTAGTTGCCTTGTCAGCCAGCGATTTACTGCGACAACCCATTCATTAACACGAGTTCCTTTGATATAGGTAAGGAAAAACATAGCTCATTGGTAGGGATTGATCATGAGGGGGTTGTCATTATTTACTCCCCAATACAACTCCCATTGGTTGATGAAGAGTTGCATATTCTTTCTGTCCCCATCATAGGTTGAGGGTGTTTCTCCTACCAGCTTTCCTAGTTGTGGTTGCGGTATTTGGATGGGTGGAGGTCCCCATCCTCCTCCAGGGGGTCCTGCTCTGGGTGGGCCTCCTCCTCCTCCAGGATATCCTCCACCTCCTCCAGGTACTCCTCCACCTGGAAATCCTCCTCCTCCAGGGAATCCTCCTCCTGGGAACCCTCTTGCAGGTATGTCATCTTGGGGTAATCGAATTGGTGGTAGTTCAGGGAGTTGTTCTGGTCCTCCACTGGGTGGATTGGCTCTGTCAGGTCCACCAGCACGTTGGAGGGCTGCTTCATCATCTACTATGTTGGCTACTCTTCTGGTTTGGCAGCCTGTATATGGGTTAATCTCTTCTGGTATTTCTCTTCTGAGGTAGTGTGCCTCTTGTTCTCCTACTTCGGTCATTGTAGCCATGACTGGTGGGTTAATATGAATGGACTCAGCTAGATTGGCTAGCCTTTCTTCTTCCGTAGTATTTCCTGGTGCTCCAGATTTGACAGTATCGTCCGAGCATTCACTCCCTCTGTCCTTGTCCTCTGTTGATGGTGCTGGAGTCCTTGGGGTTTGAGATGGTTGTCTGTCTATAGGTCCCACCTGTCCTGCTGTTTGTACTTTGTCTTTGAAAATATCGCACTGATAGTTGGGTCCTGTTGGCCTTTCAATGTTCCACCTGTTGAGAGGTGCATTCCAAGTAATCTCTGTCCAACACACAAAGTTGTGATTGAACTCAACAGGGTAATATTGTGATGGTTGCGTTGGGATGTTCACAAAGTATCCGGTACTTCCTCTGATGGTTCTCCACCTCACTTCTTTGAGATATATGAGAAGTACTACAAGAAGAGGGCTTTAAGCACCTCTTGAACTCTGAACCCTACTACACTGATCCTAGTATCAAGTCATCTTATCATACATGTGATACTAGGGCTGACTGATCAATGAGTCCATGACTAATTACCGCTTACATCGTAGTCATCACCATATCATAAGTGTCTTTAGATGGGAACATAACACTGATGGAACAATCCCAATGTGCGACTGTGAGTATTCATTCACTTGATGACTCTCAATGCCTTTGGGACACAGTCTTGGAATGTAAGCTTGAGAGTTAAGTAGTCGCCAACAATCAGATTGATTTGATGCACCCAACAAAGAATGATAATTAGCCATGGCATTGACACAAGGAGTAGCCACTGCATTTTGTATGCATCACCACCATCATCTGAACATACACCAATAATGGTGAGTCCATATGTTTCTTCACTCCATTTGATGTCCTCAATGACAAGCTGGAGAAGGGCTTCACCTGTCTTTGGTTGTGCAGAAACATCATGAGTTCGCATTAGATATGGCTACACATGTAATTTGATTGTTAGTATCAATAATATAGTGTTTATGGGACTTACCTCAAAGTCTACGCTAACCATTGTTGCAATGATTGCCTGCCTAGCTTTATTTTTCCATCCATCTGTCTGAAAAGTAGCCTTCCGCCCCTTGAACTTTAGCTTTAGTTTATCTTCTACCCTTCCTGCCTCACGATCGAGTATGGGCCCAGATAAGGTACGTCGATCAGGTATGATTGCACCTGGAATCCACTTCTTGACAAATAATCGCATCTGTGGATTGTGTGCAGTGTTCCATGAAGAGCGAGTTGAAATGAGCAATTTACAAAAGTCTTCTCCAAACTCCTGCTGTAGCGGTGGGTTCCATATTCTTCCGGCTGGACTTTGTGAGTCATCAGCCTGATGGCTTGTGAAGCTTGTCACTCTAGGGCGTTTCAGTGGTCGTTCAAAATTTATTAGTGGGGTGGACAAGAGGAGAGGGCTAGGGGTTGGCGATTCAAATGGTGTCGCTGATCCACTCATTCCGGGAGCAGTGTAGGTATGCCCCAATCCCATCATGATTGCAGGGAGGGGCATACTTGCTGAACGTCCGATCATCATAGGAAGATGTTTGTGGCGGTCTTTTTTTGTATTGATTTCTTCTAAAGCACGATTTCGGATTTCTGGTCCAATGAGAACACACTTTGACAAGTGTGGTACCATGGACTGGCTTGGTTTTGCTGAGATTGGAGGACAGTCTCTACATGCTATATAAATTTTGTACAAGTCCATCAGTCCCAGAGGAATTGAAAAAACAATCCAGTACTATAGCCACCTTGTGCTTCCCAATCTGCATCTGTTTGGCCACTGCTGGTGCCACTAACCACCATGTTGACAATGTCAGCTTGCCGGAGCTGATCTGTATGATAATTAACACAAGCGATACACCATGCATTCTTGTAAGAGTTGTTGGTTCGAAACAACTGGTTGTCAGTAAAAAAATGCCCCCAGGACCAGTGCTTAGTAGCCATAGTAGAGCAAGGGCAGGGTGATGAACAAGAATTAAATGCTTCATTGACTATATACACTGTGGGCATTTCACAATGTAATCCAATTCAGTTCCAAAACTCTGACCAATCAGATTTCATGAAATAGCCGACTGAATTGGATTACATTGTGAAATGCCCACAGTGATACTCATGTACACGAGTTGTACATGATGCTTCGCAGTCAGCTATTGGTGCAAGCCTCAGTGACTAAGCAGACGAGGCTTTCCAAAAAAGGTATGACCCTCTTTGTGACCCTTGACCTGAGTCAACTGACCCGGACTGACCTGGCTGACCATGACCCTTCTGACCTCAAGTCAGGCTGACCTGTACAACACTGTTCATACGCATCTATTAACTGGTATCTACCTTGGTATTCACCCCATGACCTCACATCACTTAATCTTTCCCAACCTTGTCAGAATAAATTTCTTGTGAGGTTTCCCCTTGACTGATTCTTATCATATTATTCCATATGAGCGTGGTGCAAACCCACACCTTGTGTTTTGTGTTTTGTCTCGGTTTGCTGTTTCCTTACTGTTCGGAGGCTCAGGCCGCTTACCCGGTTCCCCTCCTGGTCGTACTGCCGACCCCTTGATTGTTATCTCGTTGCCCTGCGGAAGCAGAGCATAAAATTGCGTACTGTACAGTTCCTTCTTCCAGTAGCTATATAATCTCTCTATGTCTATAGTGTAGACCTCAGTTCTGCTAAGTGCATGCAGAGACTGAGGTGAGACTTTGTATACTTCGCCCTTATATTCCCTCGTACTTACTTGCCCTAGTTGGCTCATCTATTCATACAGGTGAATAATATATTACAGTTCTGCTAAGTGCACGCAGAGACTGAGTTGGCTCATCTATTCATACAGACTTCGCCTGCGCACACATTTGCTCATACTCACATATTCACATTATCTATTTACAGATCCCCCATACCTTGTTAGAGGTTATGGGCCCTGCCCTTCCCGCTGCTATGTCTGATCCTCTTCCCACCTCCATCCCTTGTCTTGATCCCACTGGCTCCAACTGGGCTATCTTCTCCATGCGCTTCCAGGAAGTGATGGAAGCCAATCAGAAGTGGGGGCACTTCGACGGCAAATCTCCGTGCCCTGTCCCTGCCGACGTCAACAAGCCCACTGATG
>WNGR01007678.1_pt1 | contig 11423 bp, 16 predicted proteins | sample 5407581 | NCBI WGS metagenome assembly WNGR01 (sample SAMN13153383, study PRJNA577476) | soil metagenome | isolation source: 80 cm soil or saprolite under Garry oak tree replicate 2 | place: USA:California | collected 2016-06-15 | reverse complement strand
ATAGTCCGTCGACATGTGATAATAGGTCACATGGCACAATAGAGTCACGACAACAATAGAGACAAGGAACATACCAAGTCACGAGTCTGTATAGTAGGTGGTCACATGAGTCAAGCCTGTGAGTCACCATGAGTCGCAGCGAAAAGGTTAAGCATGGGGTAAAATAAAGAAAAATTAATAGAACGGTTCCGGGACGTAACAGTGGATTTGAATAGTACTGGAATTCGCATAGATTGATACTTGCTACTGTACATGCTAATCTTTAATGCCCTTGCCCCAGCCACAGACTTCAGGCATGAGGAAAATCCTCTTTCTTGTCAAACATGATACTGGCAAAGTGTGCATGGATGTCATCACTTTCATTGTAAAGTTGCATGAGGAATATTTCTGCTTTTTGATTGGCAGAAAGGGGTTTGTTGGAGGATATAGTGGCTGTGGCAATGATAGAATCAGTTGGTGATGATGTGGATGCTTGAGCAATTCTGTTGTTTTTCTGGGGACAGAATCAAGAGATGTGTCCCTTTTGATTGCATTTGAAGCATTTTCCTTCCTTGATTTGTTGGGTTTTTTCATCTTCCATCATGGTTGTTCTTGCCCTTGTACAACCCAGATCCATGGCATTCAGATCTTGTCGATGAGTTAGGGCGTTGGTCCATTGTTCATGTGTTCCTCCCATAACTTTGTTTCCTTTAAGCCAGTTACTGAGCTGAATATATTCTTCATGCTGTTGACAAGCTGAGTTGGTCCAAGTAGCCCAATTGTTACGTTCTTGTTTAGACACTTACTCACAGGTTATGACTACTCGAGTAAGCGGTAATTAGTCATGGACTTACAATCAGTCAGCACAACTATCACATGTACGATATTATGACTTGATCCTAGGATAGCGGTAGTAGGGTTCAGGATTCATGAGGCACTTCAAAGCCCTCCTCTTGTAGTACTTAAGATGTAGTTGTCGAAGACCAAGTTCTCTAGCTTGGTCTTCTTGAATCGCCATCAGCATTCCTCTTCTACTCTGCAAGATCTAAGGGCTCTCTCCCTTTCTCTCTTGTGACCACAGAATGACCATTGTCTTGCATCCAAGTGTCATCGGACCTTGTGACCATCATATCACGTGACTACCAGAGTCTGTGTATATTTGTCAGAGCTGAGTTGTACAGCACGCGCTGTCTCTAAGCCTAAGTCAAGGCTGACGTTCAGTGGCAACGTAACATTAAGACCAAGCTATTTCCATCGTGGTGTGCATCACCACCAGAGAACGTTGGGTATTCGCACCCTACTCAATTGAAGAATGAGAAGAATGAAACGTACCCCTCATCTACCTTAAAACAGCAAGGTGGAGAACCATCTGAGGAAGTACAGGGTACTTCGTCAATATCCCAACAAGACCATCACAATACTACCCCATTGAGTTTAACCATAACTTCGTGTGTTGGACTGAGATTACGTGGAACGCCCCTCACAACAGGTGGGATGTTGAAAGACCAACAGGACCAGACTACAGGTGCGACATATTTGAAGACGAGGTACAAACAGCAGGACAAGTAGGACCAATCAACGGACAACCACCTCAAGCCCCGAGGAGCCCCGCACCCTCTACCGAAGACAAAGGAGAGGGAAGTGAAGGTGAAGACTCTGACCACACTGTTGAATCTGGAGTGCCAGGAAATACCACCGAAGAAGAGAGGCTAGCTGACTTAGCTGAGTCTATTCACATTAACCCACCTATCATGGCCACAATGACCGAACGAGTGGAAGTAATGGCAGAAGAACCCACCTACCTTCGACGAGAAGTTACAGGTGAAGTCGATCAACACACTGGGCATAGGACAAGATGCATAGCCAACATAGTAGATGACGAAGCGGCTCTGAGACAGGCCCAAGAACCCGACAGACCTGATCCACCCAGTGGGGGACCAGAAATACTCCCAGAACTACCCCCAATTCATCTCCCGCAAGATGACAGACCAGCAAGAGGATTCCCAGGAGGAGGATTCCCTGGAGAAGGAGGTTTCCCAGGAGGAGGAGTACCCGGAGGCGGAGGAGGATACCCTGGAGGAGGAGGAGGCCCACCAGGAGCTGGACCCCCAGGAGGAGGATGGGGACCACCGCCAATTCAGATGCCACAACCACAACAGGGAAAATTGGTAGGAGAAACGCCCACCATCTACAATGGGGACAGGAAAAATACGCAACTATTCATCAGCCAATGGGAATTATATTGGGGGGTAAACAATGACAATCCCCTTATGGTAAACCCATACCGATGAGCTATGTTCTTCCTCACCTATATTAAAGGAAGCCACGTTAACGAATGGGTGGTAGCCATAAATCGATGGCTAACATGACAACTCCAAGGAGGAGTAGCAAACATGGATGAAAGGCTGTGGAACGAAGTAGCAGCTTCCTTCCACTGACGATTTGTGGACAATCTCGCAAAAGAAAAAGCACAAAGCAACTTGCAAGAAGGTATCAAAATGAAGGGAGAAGACATTGACTCCTACATAGCTGAATTTGAAGAAGTTGTCCAAATGGCTGAATACTGGTTTGATGTACCTCAAACCATCAAAACCTTTACCGAAGGACTACCTATGGGGTTGTACCAAAAGGTACTCGAATACGACAGACCTCACTCGTATGAACAATGAAAGCAAGCAGCTATCGATTGACAACAACTGTACATGCATATGAAGGCAAGACTATGAGCACATCGAGGAGGGAGCACTCCGAAACCCCAACAAAGGGGATGGGCACCAACCCAGCAACTGTCAAATCCAAATGCCATGGATACATCTGCAGGAAGAACATGAGGAAGGATCGCCGGAAGCGAAGAAATAAATCCAGCAACGATGCCACAAGGAGGATATGTTCCATGAGGAGGATTCCTCCAAAGAGGACAAGGAGGTGGAAGACAAAGAGATCTACGCAAAGTTGAGTGCTATACATGTCACAAAAAGGGACACCTGAGCCGCGACTGCCCTCAGCATACCTGGAATTGAACCAATAACTGACAAAATTGGACACTGCATCCAAGCCAAGGACAAGATGCGGTGGTCGACGATCAAAGCGTCTGCGATGAAGAACAAATAATCGCTGCACGATCTTCCACTCAAACTCTGCAGCAGCAAGCGGATACATGGCTTCGAGGAATGGCAACCACAGAAGAAGATGTACAAGAACTGGTCATATGAGACCTTGTAGGAAGGGAGGGTTTTCAGAATGCCTGAACCCATCGGCCTGGGTGAGGGCAGTCCATAAGTTCAATTCTGTAATAGTGACTACATGATTCTGATCCATGCACATCCCCGTCTCTATCAGAACTAGCAACGCAATGGCCGACATCAAAGCACTTGTAGACTCTGGAGCAACCAACTGCTTCATGAGCGAAACCTTTATAAGGAAAATGAAGTTGGGAAAAAGACCCCTACAAAGACCACGAAAAATATGGAACATCGACAACATGGCTAACCAGGCTGGACACATCACACACTACATAGACCTTGACATACAAACCAAGGGAATCAGAAAAACCATACAGTTCCTCATTACAAACATAGGACACGAGGAAATCGTACTAGGATATCCCTGGATGGCTGCCTTTGAGCCTCAATTTGTGTGGGGATGCGGCGTTATCAACGAAGAGGCATTACCTGTCATCATCTGGTCAGTTAATCCTTCAAATCCCGGAAGAGAACCAGTAATAGCCCAGATACAAGGAGCAATGGGAGAATGCAGCCTACGAGCTACAACCTCCACCGAATTAGCCATCAAAGTGCAACAATACACAAAGAAAGTAGAAGTCCCCACCGAATATCAAAAGTTTGCCAAAATATTCAGCGAAGAAGAGTCAAAGCGCTACCCACCAAAATGAGCATGGGATCATGCGATTGAGTTCAAAAAAGACACACCAGAAGCAATAGATTGCAAGGTATATCCTATGAATCGGATCAAGGACAAAGCTGTGCAAAAATTCCTCACAAACGAATTAGAGAAAGGATACATCCATGAGTCCAAATTGCCATACACATCATCATTTTTCTTCATTCATAAAAAGGACAGCAACATGCGACTGGTGCAAGACTATCAAAAGATCAATGCCATCACCATATGCAATCAGTATCCCCTTCCATTGATCGCTGACCTCATATGCGACCTCAGTAATGCACATATATATACTAAGCTCGACGTTTGATGGGGGTATAACAACGTATGTATCCGCAAAGGTGATGAACCCAAGGCAGCATTCAAAACAAGATATGGACTCTATAAACCTACGGTGATGTACTTCGGACTTACAAACTCACCAGCAACCTTTCAAACAATGATGAACTACATCTATCGCAATGTTATTCTCAAACACAAACCCCTGGGAACAACAATCTGCATATATATGGATGACATCGGTATCGCAACTCGAATGAACCTCAATGACCATAAACGGGCAGTCCACGATGTCCTCAAAGTAGCACAACTTCACGATCTTTACTTCAAACCTGAAAAATGCCTATTCCATGCTGCTTCCATGGATTACCTGGGGGTAATCCTTGAAAAGGGGGTGACACAAATGGACCCTGCAAAAAATGCTAGGGTGGACACGTGGCCAGTACCGAAAACGGCAACAGAGGTATGAAAGGCACTTGGATTTTTCAACTTTTACCGCCCCTTCATCAAAGACTTCACATCCATCACAAGACCACTACACAAACTCACACACAAAGACCAAGAATGGCACTGGGGGACAGAGGAACAAGAAGCCTTCAATGCTCTAAAGAAATGGGTAACAACAGAACCCATACTAGCACATGCCAAACTGGATGACCAATTCAAGCTGGAAGTAGACACCTTGGGATATGCAGTAGGTGCAGTACTAATGCAGCGAAAAGAGGATGGCAAAAGACACCCCATAGGGTACTACTTGGCCACACTCAACGAAGTGCAATGAAATTACGACATCTACGACCTTGAACTTCTAGCTATCATGATGGCACTCAAGAACTGGAGACCCCTATTAGTGGGATCCCCTCACAAGATCATCATATACTCCGACCACCTCAATCTACAATACTGGAGACTACCACAAAGGATATCCCGGAGAGTGGCCAGAGAAGTACTGGAGTTATCAGAATACAATTTTGAGATACGTCACCTTCCTGGAAGGCTAAACGGATGAGCTGATGCATTATCGAGATGACCAGGATATGACCAAGGCAAAGACGACAACAAAGACATAATCGTCCTACCTGATTGCGTCTTTGCAAGAGCAGGGAAAATGGAACGTGCCCCGCCGATGAGAAGGATTGTAGCCCAAGAAGAAATGGAACCTGCTGATCTGGTATACAGCCAGAACGAGGACCTGTTGAAGCCATGGGTCAATGCCCACCGACTAAAGAAAATAGAAGGGGTATGGTACAAGGATGGACGACATGTGGTGACAGGCAGAATGGAACACAAATGACTATTCATCCAAGCCCACCATGATGCGCCAGTATACGGACACCCTGGGATCAACAAAACACATCAACTAATAAGCCAAAGGTATTGGTGGCCAAACATGTGACAAGATGTAATGGACTATGTCCGAGGGTGTGCCAAATGTCAAAGAAACAAAATCAACACGCAACCCACCAAAGCACCATTGTCACCCATCTTTCCCACACATGAAGCTATGCCATTTGAGACTGTCGCATTAGACTTCATCACTAAATTACCGATCTCACAGGGATATGACTCAGTACTCACCGTAACCGACCATGACTGCACGAAAGCTGCAATATTCATCCCATGTAGGGAAAGTATGACAGCTGAGGAAACTGCGGGACTGATTATCCAACACATATTCCTGTGATTCAGACTCCCACTGAAGTTCATCAGCAACAGAGACCCAAAATTCACTTCAAGGTTCATCAGAGGGCTGTGCAAGGGCACGGGAACGACACAAAACATATCCATGGTGTATCACCCCCAAACGGATGGGCAATCAGAATGCACCAATCAGTGGCTAGAACAGTACCTGAGGTTCTGGGTCAATGAGTGTCAAGATAACTGGCATGCATATCTACCCCTTGCAGAATTCGTGCACAACAATTGGCCAAATGAGACCATGGGGGAGTCCCCTTTCTTTGTACTATATGGATTTAACCTGCATGCTGATTGGACGGATAAGCCATCTCCAATACCACAGGTGGCGCTGAGACTAGAACAATTCAAAAGGGCAAGACAGCACGCCCAAGAATTGATGATCAAAGTGCAGCAGTCATGGGTCAAGCACAGAGATATGCCCAAATACCAAAACAGAGACCTTGTGTGGTTAGAAGGGCGTCACCTGCGCACCAACCAACCAACTGCCAAGCTTGCACCCAAAAGACACAGCCCCTTTCCTATTGTTCAGGTGATGTCCCCTGTCAACTATCGATTAAAACTCCCCACGCAGTGGAGTATCCATGATGTATTCCACATTGATCTTCTCACACCTTACTGAGAAACCAATCTCCACGGATCAAACTATTCGAGACCAGCTCCAGACCTAATCGATAATGAAGAAGAATATGAAATTGAGAAGATTCTAGACTCTCGGCAGATCGGCAGAGGACGCAAGAAGCAATACCTCATCAAATGGAAAGGATACCCTGACTTGAATAACGAATGGATAGACCAAAGGAATGTACATGCACCAGAGGCGATAAGGGAGTTTGAAAATCAAAACTCCGCCTGAGCGACATATATAAACAAGGGCATACAAGTGAGTACCACATTCCCCCTTCAGTTCCTTCTACATCCCTCACAAACAAACTCATCTCTTACATGTTGGATGTTAACAACTATTACCTCAGATCACCCGAATGCATCTTTGGAGTTGAGCTCAAGTTGGGACTCATCACACTCCCTGAAGCATGGGAGCTCTGCGCCAAGAAATACATCAGACCCCACATCACCAACGAAAATCTCCTTGTCGCTCCCCTCACCGAGGAAGAGATGGGAGCAGTCTTACTCAAGTTTCCAGACATCGGCAAGAAGCCAATGCCCGCGTGTTCACTATCACCTGTGGTGTGACGACTGTCAGACCCTGACAGGATGGGGGCAACCCCCACCCATCAAGCAGATGTACACCAAATCAATGCCAACATTTGGGGACCTAAAGAGGGCTGTCCAGGTGAGATCCTACTACCAGTCCCCTTTCAGGAACCAAAGCGTGTCACAAGAGGCTGTCAGGAAGGTATGCTCAACATGGAGAGAGGAGCAGTTCGCAAGGGCAGTCGCCAGAAGAAGTGCCAAGATGGCAGCACGGGAAGCACTGCGCTGGTCAGTACACCAGCAACGTGTGGCCCGTGGAGCTGCACCACCAGTGGTATAGGTGAGGAGGACCTCTACCCAGCTGAGCACCCATTCATACGCGTCCTTAAAGACTCTAACAACCCAGAAGAAACCCCATACGCAGCCACAACAACAGGCTTCCCTTTGTACAAAGGGAGCTACCACACCCTTCGTAACACAGTCCTGCCAGGGTTCAAGCGAAATGATGGAGATCATTTCATCTTGTTCCCCATCATGGGACCAGATGGCGACGTCAAGCAAGCAGAGTATGTACAAGTCATACTCCACCCAAACCCCATTGTCATTGGACTGCGCGATGACAGTGAGAAGGTGTACACGCAACCCCTGTATGCAGCGCCCATCTTCCATTTCGACGGAAAGCCCGTCTACAGGGCTCAGGAGTTGGAGGTGCTCAAAATGGGTGCTGAAGGGAAGGATCAAATGGACCATATGATCCATCGCCTCCACAACCCCTTGCTGACGGCGGAAGTTCATCACTTCCATATGATGGCTCAAGAATTGGAGCGCCTTGAAGAGGCCATAGCCGAAGGGGAGGATAGGTGGGGAGAACTTGTGGCCATGCACTGCAAGATGATTCGAAGGCTGGAGATGGCGGATGCGCTCATACGTATCACTGATCAGGACGAAGGACTAGTAGACGACATATTGTGATCAGCTGGGGAGAGTGCCCAACGTGGGCATTGAGCCTGAAAAGGGGGTGATGTTATGTTCTCGTTTAGACACTTACTCACAGGTTATGACTACTCAAGTAAGCGGTAATTAGTCATGGACTTACAATCAGTCAGCACAACTATCACGTGTATGATATTATAACTTGATCCTAGGATAGCGGTAGTAGGGTTTAGGATTCATGAGGTGCTTCAAAGCCCTCCTCTTGTAGTACTTAAGATGTAGTTGTCGAAGACCAAGTTCTCTAGCTTGGTCTTCTTGAATCGCCATCAGCATTCCTCTTCTACTCTGCGAGATCTAAGGGCTCTCTCCCTTTCTCTCTTGTGACCACAGAATGACCATTGTCTTGCGTCCAAGTGTCATCGGACCTTGTGACCATCATATCACGTGACTACCAGAGTCTGTGTATATTTGTCAGAGCTGAGTTGTACAGCGCATGCTGTCTCTAAGCCTAAGTCAAGGCTGACGTTCAGTGGCAATGTAACACCAATTGTATGGATGATCGAACTTGACACAGTTCCATACTAGATTGTTGGGGAGTCCATTTTGGAACAAGTCAAGGGTGACTCGTTGGTCCAGGTCATATCCTGCTTTGTTGGCCAGATTTTGGAAGTGAGATATGAAGTCGTCAAGGTTATCTTTGGTCATGTGTAAAGTTTTCAGCTCATGTTGGGCTTTTGTGCTTTCAGCAGTGTCTGTATATGCTTGTCTGAATCTGGTGTCGATTGTTTGCCACAGGTTTTCCTCGGTTTGTAGCACCCCTCCATTGACTTGATCAACCAGCCATTGGGCTTGTTCTTGTACCCAATCGTCGACAAGAGGTCCTTGAATATAGGACAAGAATGTCATGGTTCGTCGGTAGGGGTTGGTCATTACGTCTGCGTTGGGGTTCATTCCACGATAGATTTGGAATGCTAGCATGAAAGCTTTGCTCCTTTCTCTATCTCCTGTGAACTCAAAGGGTGGATTTCCTTCAAGTCTTCCATTGGTGTGTGGTGGTGGTCCTCTGGTGGCACCACCTCCACCTCCACCTCCTCCTCCTGGTGGTGCAGGTATTCCTCCACCTCCTCCACCTCCACCTCCACCTCCACCTCTGCCTCCACCTCCTCCTTTTGGAATGGTGGTAGTTGGTGGTAGGGTTGTCATGGAGGTTCCTACTTGAGACATAGTTGGTTGGGTTATGGCAATGGTAATGGGTTCGGTAGTGGTAGTAGTAGTAGGAGTGAGTGGGTTGGTGGTATCTTCTGGGGGATCTACATTTATTGCTTGGACTGGGGTAAGGGTGGGTCCTAGTCCTAAATTCTTTGGGACTGGTTTGATTGTATACCACTTATTTCATTCGTCACAAGCTACAAAAGCCCAGAGCCGATCTTCTTTGATATAATGGATGGCTTGGTATTTGTTTAGTTTTGGGCTGAAGATGTAGTATCCTTCTGTTTGCCTTCCAGGGTCTGTTCTCCAGATAGCAGTTCCTTTGATGTTTGCTGAGAGGGTATCATCTTCAATTTGGTCAATGTATGATGCTTGAAAATGAGATCTTGCTCTGCTATTCAGAGCCATGGTGGAAGACTTGACTTAATGTTATGCTCCAACAGGGCATGTTGTGCGACATGCAAGGTTCTGGGTGTGAAGTCATATCAGGACTTCAGTTCAGGGATGCACAAGTATTGACCGAACAAGGTTTGAGTCAATGTGAGAGGGATCTGATATCAATAATAGAGACATGGAGGTCCTAAGATGGTTTGTTAGACATGGAGGTCAATGGTTGGCTCGAGGTGAAGGTTTAGAGGAGACAGTTGTGTTGGTATTACACAGGAAGTCAAGTCTAACGATACAAGCTAGCTAGACACGACTTATATACTAGTACAGTGAGGTTTGTCAGGGACAAACCAATGACGCAGGTTGGCGTTGCATGATGTAGGATGATGTCATCCTAGTACAGCTATCATATGGAATCAAATGTGATAGAAGGGTCAAGAAGATGAATGATATCATAATGACGTCAATAATGATGTCATCAGCAACAAAGAAGAAGCAGCATGGAAATGTCATGTGAATGGGAATTTTAGTAAAGAAGAAAGAGTCCATGTCCGAAATCATAACATCGTTGCACCCATCATCAGACTTGGAGGAGGAGGGTATTGTTGTGCGTCATTGAGTCTCGATTTCCTTTGTCTCTGATTACTATACCCTCCATTCTCATTGCCCTAAATTCTGATTGTTCCTCAGCTCATGTCCGCACCCATATCCCTTTGTCTCTGCTCATACCTATGCCACACCACGTTCAAGGTACTCATGCTTGTACACTCTCTATTCCCCTCTTACTTTCCCTTACTTCCTCACTATACTCTCAACTTAGTCTCAGAACATGTCATATATAGTGTTACGATCCGGACACGTTTCACTTCTTCTTCCCACATGACTCATTACCTTACATGTGCCGGAACCCCCATGACTCACACTGACTCAGGACTCATGACTCACTACTTACGAATCGTTCCATATGACATCATCACTGACGTCACTATGACGCACGCTGACTCATGCTTACTCACTACCTACGTCATCATGACTCATTCCTAGGATCCGGATATTAGGATCGTGTCATATGTTTGTTCAACACAAACATCTTGTAACAGTATATAAACCCTAGTCTACCTAGCTTGTACAGTAGACTTGACTTCTTCCAATCCACGGCATTCTCGTCTCACCAGATAGGGAACTCTTGGGTTGTTCCAAAGGAGGGCTTTCATCTTTGCCTCTCACCAACGCAGGCCTTCGTTTTGCCTCGCATACCCAACCAGAAGCGGACCTTCGATTTTGTCTCGCACCCGCTAGTCGCAAGAGGCGACTTGGCATTTCCACTCACACCAGTCTTGAGCGCGGCTCGACTTGGTACTTGTGCATCATCGAACTGAAGCCCTGATACGGCTTCACTCTATGAAGAACAGAACCCTGAACGCACGTCGCACGATAACGCCAGCCGTGGCATTACATTAAGTCAAGTCTCCCCACCGTGGCTTCGACTAGCAGAGCCAGAGCGACGTTCCAGTCAGAACTCATCGAAAGAAGCACAGACGACGACCTCCCAGATAACGTCAAAGGAACAGCAGTCTACAAAAGTTTTGTAGACCAAGAAGGGTACTACATATTCGACAAGAATCAACAAGGATATATCCCCATCCACTTCCTTGAAGATAAACGACTCTGGGTACTAATTGACTACGACGACAAAGTCCACAGTTGGTACACCACCGAACCAGCACCCCTCGAATACGGTTTAGGACCCTATAGAAGCAAACCCACACACGGAATAGACGTCGACTCCTCTGAAGGAGAATTAGCCGACACCGAAGATCCCTCAGACAAGGGAAAGCAAGCAACACCCACCCCACAAATCTTCGCACCCTACATCATGACAA
>WNGR01018945.1_pt1 | contig 11424 bp, 11 predicted proteins | sample 5407581 | NCBI WGS metagenome assembly WNGR01 (sample SAMN13153383, study PRJNA577476) | soil metagenome | isolation source: 80 cm soil or saprolite under Garry oak tree replicate 2 | place: USA:California | collected 2016-06-15 | reverse complement strand
ACGCCACCGTCGCGCACGACGCAGTCCAGGCGATTGACCGCGCCGAGGAACGCCATGATGAAGGCGGAGGCCGGCGCGTCGTAGAGTTCGGCCGGCGTGCCGATCTGCTCGATGCGCCCGGCATTGAGAATGGCGATGCGATCGGCGAGGGCGAGCGCCTCGTCCTGATCGTGGGTGACGAAGATGCTGGTCAGGCCGAGGCGGTCGTGCAGCGCGCGCAGCCATTCGCGCAAGGCGACGCGCACGCCGGCGTCGAGCGCGCCGAACGGCTCGTCGAGCAGCAGGAGCTTGGGCTCGACGGCGAGGGCGCGGGCGAGGGCGACGCGCTGGCGCTGGCCGCCGGAGAGCTGCGCGGGAAAGCGGCGCTCGAGCCCGGTGAGCTGGACGAGGTCGAGCAGTTTGGCGACGCGCGCCGCGATCTCGCGCCGGTTCGGTCGCGCGCGACCCCGCTTCACCTGGAGGCCGAAGGCGACGTTGTCGAAGACGCGCATATGACGGAAGAGCGCGTAGTTCTGAAAGACGAAGCCGATGCGGCGCTCGCCCGGCGGCAGGTTCAGCGCGTCGCTTTCGCCGATCATCAGACGGCCGGCGCTCGCCGCCTCGAGCCCGGCGATGATGCGCAAGAGGCTGGTCTTGCCCGATCCCGACGGTCCGAGCAGCGCCATGAACTCGCCCTCATTGACCGCGAGATCGATGCCGTTGAGGACGCTGCCGTGACCGAACGTCTTGGCGAGCCCTTCGATCGTTACGCTCATCCCAGCCTCGCCGACTGTGTCGCGGGAACCAGCTCTTCGCGGTAGCGGGTCTCGAACATGCTCTTGAGCACCAGGGTCACCAGGGCCAGCAGCGCGAGGAGCGAGGCGACCGAGAAGGCGCCGACGGCGTCGTAGCCATTATAGAGCGCCTCGATGTGCAGCGGCATCGTCTCGGTGACGCCGCGAATGTGCCCTGAGACGACGGAAACGGCGCCGAACTCGCCCATCGCCCGGGCATTGCACAGGAGGACGCCGTAGAGCAGTCCCCAGCGAATGTTGGGCAAGGTGACCTTGCGGAAGATCCGCCAGCCCGAGGCGCCGAGCACGAGCGCCGCCTCCTCCTCGCCGCTGCCCTGCAGCAGCATCAGCGGGATGAGCTGGCGGACGACGAACGGGAAGGTGACGAAGATGGTCGCCAGCACCAGCCCGGGTACCGCGAAGACGATCTTGAGGCCGTGCGCGGCGAGGAACGGCCCGAACAGCCCCTGCGCACCGAACAGCAGGACATTCAGTCTGACCGAAGCGAGGGCATCGGGCGCGGCGAGCGCTTCGCGATAGACGGCAAAGCCCTTCGCCAGCGCCTCGGCGAAGACGGCAACGAGCGGGATGACGAGAAAGACCGCGAGATAGAGGCATGCCGCGGCGATCAGGGCGAGCTGGCCGGCCCGGCCGGCGCCGCTGCGGGCGTCAAAGGCCATGGCGGCGGCGCACCACAAGCTGCCCGAGATTGATCGCCAGCAGAATGGCGAAGGAAGCGACCAGCATCGCCACCCCGATGGCGGCGGCACCCGGGTAGTCGAACTGCTCGAGCTTGATGACGATCAGCAGCGGCACGATTTCCGAGAGGCCCGGCATGTTGCCGGCAATAAAGATCACCGAGCCGTACTCGCCGAGCCCGCGGGCGAAGGCGAGCGAGGCGCCGGTGATGACGCCGGGCAGCAGCGCCGGCAGGACGACGCGGAAGAAGATCTGCCGCCGCGTCGCGCCGAGGGTCAGCGCCGCCTCCTCCCCGTCATGCGCGAGATCGGCGAGGACCGGCTGCACGGTGCGCACGACGAAGGGCAGGCCGATGAAGACGAGGGCGACCAGGATGCCGAGCGGCGTGAAGGCGATGTCGATGCCGAAGCGGGCGAAGATTGCGCCGATCCAGCCGGTATCGGCATAGAGCGTGGCGAGCGCGATGCCGGCGACGGCGGTCGGCAGTGCGAAGGGCAGATCGACGAGCCCGTCGATGAGGCGCCGCCCGGGAAAGCGATAGCGGACGAGCACCCAGGCGACGAGGAGGCCGATGACGGCGTTGATCAGCGCCGCGGCGAAGGCAATGCCGAAGCTGACGCGGAAGGCGGCGACGACGCGCGGATCGCGCAGCGTCGCGAGGAAGCTGGCGGGGTCGGTCTCCACCGCCTTGAGGACGAGGGCGGCGAGCGGGATGAGGACGATGAGCGCGAGATAGGTCAGCGACAGGCCGAGCGTCAGCCCGAAGCCGGGGATGACGCGGCGGCGCGGCAGGCGCCAGCTCAATGCGGCGGCCGTCAGGTCCCGGCCTCCTCGTTGAGAGCGTGCACCCAGCCACCCCCACCCCGACCCTCGCCCGTCGAGGGGGAAGATCCGACGGCGCTGAGTTCATTCCCTCCCCCTGCTGAGCTTTTTTCGAAGGGGCGGAGGAGGGTCAGGGTGGGTGGTCGCGCGGGCGATGCCAAACGCACGCTCATTTTCCCGGCTTGTAGATCTTATCGAAGATGCCGCCATCGGCGAAATGCGTCGCCGTGGCCTTCGGCCAGCCGCCAAACACCTCGTCGATGGTGAAGAGCGGAAGCTGCGGAAACTGCTCGGTATAGCGCTGGGCGACCTCGCGCAGGCGCGGGCGATAGAAATTGCGCGCGGCGATCTCCTGACCCTGCCGGCCGTAAAGGAAGGCGAGATAGGTCTCGGCGGCGCCGCGCGTGCCGTGGCGGTCGACGATCGTGTCGACCAGCGCGACCGGCGGCTCGGCAAGGATGCTGACCGACGGCACGACGATCTCGACCTTGTCCTTGCCGAATTCCTTCTGGGCGAGAAACGCCTCGTTCTCCCAGGCGATCAGCACATCGCCCTGGCGGCGCTGCACGAAGCTCATCGTCGCGCCGCGCGCCCCGGTGTCGAGCACCGGGACATTGGCGTAGAGCTTGGCGACGAAATCACGCGCCTTGGCCTCGTCGCCGTCATTGTGCTTCAGCGCGTAGCCCCAGGCGGCGAGGTAGTTCCAGCGCGCCCCGCCGGAAGTCTTGGGGTTGGGGGTGATCACCTTGACGTCCGGTTTGACGAGGTCGTCCCAATCCTTGATCTGCTTCGGATTGCCCTTGCGCACGAGGAAGATGATGGTCGAGGTGTAGGGCGCGCTGTTGTCGGGCAGGCGGCGCTGCCAATCGGTCGGCAGGAGATGTGCCCGCTCGGCGATTGCGTCGATGTCGCTGGCCAGCGCCAAGGTGACGACATCGGCTTCAAGCCCGTCGATGACCGCGCGCGCCTGGGCGCCGGAGCCGCCATGCGAGGCGCGGACGGTGATGGTCTGCCCGGTCTCGGCTTTCCAGCGCTCGGCGAAGGCCTTGTTCACCTCGGCGTAGAGCTCGCGGGTGGGATCGTAGGAGACGTTGAGCAGCGATTGCTCGGCCGCAGCGGGACGCGCGACGGGCAATGCGGTGAAGGCGAGCAGCGCGATCAGCGACGCGCCGACGGAGCTGGAGCGCATGACCATGGTCCCTCGAGTTACTGGCGTAGGATCGGTTCTTTGCCCTGCAACCCGCGGCCTAACCGCGGGCGACACCTTCGTCAACGCCACCGATCGTCGCGGAGTTCCGCTGGCGTCGACAGGCCGATGCGGTGCTAGCCGGCGACGCCGACCATCGAGAAGCCGGTGTAGTCGGTCGCCTCCAGGCCAGTTTCCGGGCCGGTTTCCGTGGCGGCTTCCGGCTCGGCACCGGACTGCCCCAGCGTCTCGGGCGGCGTCTCTGGGCGGCAACGCAGGCGCGGCGGCGCGGCCGGCCGGCGCACCCCGGCCGTCGGGTTGGACCGTGGGGCGCCGGCGGCGGTCGCGGGCGACAGACTGAGTGCTGGCTCGGCCATGGCCATCTCCCTCACGGCAAATCGGGTTGCGGCGTCACCCGCAGATACGGCTTCACCACTGTGAAGCCCTTCGGGAAGCGCCGTTCGAGCTCGGCGGGGTCGGTGAGCGCCGGAACGATGATGACGTCCTCGCCGTGCTTCCAATTGACCGGCGTCGCCACCTTGTAGTTGTCGGTGAGCTGCAGCGAGTCGATGGTGCGCAGGATCTCGACGAAGTTTCGTCCGGTGCTCGCCGGATAGGTCAGGATGAGGCGAATCTTTTTGTTGGGATCGATGATGAAGACCGAGCGGACGGTCAGCGTGTCGTTGGCGTTCGGATGAATCATCCCGTAAAGGTCGGAAACCTTGCGGTCGGCATCGGCGATGAGCGGGAAATTCGGCGCCGCGCCTTGCGTTTCAGCGATGTCACGCGACCAGTCACGATGCGAGCCGAGCGGATCGACGCTGAGCCCGATCACCTTGACGCCGCGTTTCTCGAATTGCGGCTTGAGCTTCGCCACCTCGCCGAGCTCGGTCGTGCAGACCGGCGTGAAATCCTTGGGGTGCGAAAACAGCACCGCCCAATTCCCCCCGATCCACTCGTGGAATCGGATCGGTCCCTCGGTCGAGTCTTGCGTGAAATCGGGGGCGATATCGCCGAGTTGAAGAGCCATTGTTACCTCCGTTATGCCGCACGCATCGTCGTCGCAACGCGAGACTGGGGGACCCGGAGCCTCGCTTTAGCTGCATTTCTACCGCGCCCGCAAGCTGATGCTCAAATCGGCGCTGTGATTCAATGATAATATCACATCATTCAGAGTCAATTGATAAAATAAACACAGTTATAAATTGTCAAAATAGGGTCGGACCTACGCGCCGGCGATCCGACCCGACCGATCTAGTTTTCAGGCAGCGTGCTGGTGATTGTCGTTGTGGTGAGCCGTCTTATGGCTGACGAAACGGGCGGCCCGGGTGTCTCGCGCCGCCACGGGCTGCGCCACGACGAAGGGAATCTCGGCGCGACGCAGGCCGAGTTCGGCGAGCGTGCGGTCATCGAGGGCAGCGAGCTCCGCTGCCGCGTTGCGGCGTTCTCGCCAGGCAGCAAAGTGCTCGCGCAAGGTCCGGGCGAAGCGGAGCCCAATTCGGCGCAATGCGCCGAAAGCGGCGGCGATCGCAGCAACGATTGCGGCTTCGCGGGCGGCATCGGCATCCCGCGCCAGGGCGCGCCGGTCGAAGTTGATACGGCCGGGCTCGATCCGCGAGGACAGGGCGTCGATCGTATCGCCCCATGAATGGGGCTCAACGAAACCTTCGACAAAGCGATTGTGCATGGGTATTCGTGTCATGGCTGACCTCACATGCACACCAAAAAAACAACTGGCGTGCAGGCTCATCTGAGATCTTTCCGGTCAAGGACGCAAACGCGGGGTTTTCAGCTACGGATGAAGCGTATTCACCCGACTTTCGCCGTTTTCGACGTCTGGACGGCGGTGATCGCCGCCACCTCCGCGGTCAACCAGGCGCGGAAGAGTGCGACCTTGCGGATGTGCTGGGCGCCTTCGGCGCAGGCAAAATAATAGGCGTGGCTGGTCGTCACCTTGACCTCGAAGGGCGCGACGAGACGACCGCTGGCCAGTGGCCCTTCGAGGAGGACGCCGCGCCCGATCGCGACGCCGAGCCCCTCCTCCGCCGCACGATAGGCCGCCAGATTGTTGTCGAAGCGCGAGCCGCGATCGGGATCGACACCGGTCGCCCCGGCCGCGGTCAGCCAGAGCCGCCAATCGTCGATATAGGGCATGATGTGAATGAGCGGGAAGCGGGCGAGATCGTCCGGCTTGGTCAAGCCGCCCTTGGCGGCGATCAGCGCCGGAGCGCAGATCGGGAACAGCGTTTCGCTGAAGAGGAACTCGGCGGCGACGCCCGGCCACTGGCCGGTGCCGAAGCGGATGCCGACATCGATGCCGTCGCGGGCGAAATCGACGAAGCGGCTCGAGGTGTCGAGCCGGACCTCGATCGCGGGATGCGCCGCCTGAAAAGCCGGCAGACGCGGGATCAGCCAGACCATCGCGAAGGATGGCATGCAGCTGATCGTCAGCACATTGCGCAGCTCGGGACCGGTACCGCCGATCAGGACCGTCGCCTGGGCGAGCTGCTCGAACGCGCCGCGCACTAGCGGAAAGTAAACGCGCCCGACCGCCGTCAGCTCAAGGCCGCGATGGCGGCGTTCGAAGAGACGACGGCCGAGACTCTCCTCGAGATGGCGAATCTGGTGACTGATCGCCGACGGCGTGAGGTTGAGCTCCACCGCTGCGCGGGCAAAGCTCAAATGCCGCGCCGCCGCCTCGAAGGCGCGCAACGCGTGCAGCGGCGGTAGGCCGGCCATGCCGCGCTAGCCCCGCTTGCTCGGCGCGTAGCCTCGGCTCAGCATCCGCCGCGGCCGCATACCTCCGTTCTTGCCTTCCCCCTCTCCCTCCGGGAGAGGGCCGCGGTGAGGGTGGTCGACGTTGATTCCACAGGCGCCGGCTATCACGTGCAATACGCCTTCGACGTTCTCATTAACCTCGTTGTTCCAAAACCGAATGACGCGCCAACTGCGCGATTCCAGCCACGCGGTTCTTCGATCGTCGCTCGCCTCCAAAGAGGAATGTTGACCGCCATCGAGTTCGACAACAAGGGCTTGCTCCGCGTAAACGAAGTCGGCGACGAACGGCCCGAGCGGAACCTGTCGGCGGAATTTCAAGCTAAAGAGGCCGCGGTCGCGCAGCCGCGACCATAGCCGCTTCTCGACCTCGGTCTGGTTTGCGCGCAGCCGGCGCGCCGTGGTGATAGCCATGCGCCAAAGCTAACCGGAAGGGGGATGAGGGTCACGCGAGATGCACGAGAACCGGTGGACACACCCTCACCCCGGCCCTCTCCCGACGGGAGAGGGAGTAGGGTCGCCCGCTCATCCGGCGGCGTGAATCGCCGCGCGGTTGACGGCGTCCCCGACATGCGGCTCGAATTTCTTGAAATTTCCCTCGAAGCGCTTGGCGACCTCGCGGGCGGTGTCGTCATAAGCCCCTTTGTCCGACCACGTGCTGCGCGCGTCGAGCACGTCGTTCGGCACGTCGGGGCAGCTTTGCGGCACGTAGAGGCCGAAATGGCTCTCCTGCTTGACCGGCGATTTGCCGAGCTTGCCGTCGAGCGCCGCCCGCACCAGGGCGCGCGTATGGGCGATCGCCATGCGCTGGCCGACGCCATAGGCGCCGCCCGACCAGCCGGTGTTGACCAGCCAGCACTGCGCCTTGTGCGCAGCGATGCGCTCACCGAGCATCTTGGCGTAAACCGTCGGGTGGCGCGGCATGAAGGGGGCGCCGAAACAGGTCGAGAAGGTCGCCTGCGGCGCGTTGCCGAGCCCCTTCTCGGTGCCGGCGACGCGCGAGGTGTAGCCGGAGAGGAAGTGGTACATCGCCTGCTCCGGCGTCAGCCGCGAGATCGGCGGCAGCACCCCGAAAGCGTCCGCGGTCAGCATGATCACCGTCTTCGGGTGGCCGGTCATGCCGGTGGCACTGGCATTGGGGATGAAATCGAGCGGATAGGAGGCGCGCGTGTTCTCGGTCAGGCTGGCGTCATCGACATCGGGAATGCGTTCACGCGGATCGAGGACGACATTCTCGAGGACGGTGCCGAAGCGGCGGATGGTGGCGTAGATCTCGGGCTCCGCGGTCGGCGACAGCCGGATCACCTTGGCATAGCAGCCGCCCTCGAAATTGAAGATGCCGTCCGGGCTCCAGCCATGCTCGTCGTCGCCGATGAGAGTGCGGCTGCCATCCGCCGAGAGCGTCGTCTTGCCGGTGCCGGAGAGGCCAAAGAAGATCGCGCTGTCGCCGCGCTTGCCAACATTGGCCGAGCAGTGCATCGGCAGGACGTCCCGCGGCGGCAACAGGAAATTCAGCAGCCCGAAGACCGATTTCTTCACCTCGCCGGCATAGGACGTGCCGCCGATCAGCGCCAGCTTCTTGGCGAAGTTGACGAAGATGAAGGTCTCGGAATTGGTCCCGTCACGCTCGGGCGAGGCCTTCATCTCGGGCGCATGCAGGATGGTGAAGCCGGGGCGGAACTCGGCCAGCTCGGCGACCGCCGGACGGATGAACATGTTGCGCGCGAAGAGGGTGTGCCAGGCGCTCTCGCTGATCAGCCGGACCGGCAGCCGGTAGGCCGGATCGGCGCCGCAGAACACGTCCTGGACGAAAGTCTCGCGGCCCTGAAAATAGCCGAGCATGCGTTCATGCATGCACTCGAACACGGTTTCGGAAACCGGCCGGTTGATCTCGCCCCAGGCGATCTCGGCCTGGCTCGACGGCTCCTCGACGATGTACTTGTCCTTGACCGACCGGCCGGTGTGGATCCCGGTATTGGCAACGAAGCTGCCGCCCGCGCCGATCAGCCCCTCGCGCCGCCTGATCGCGTGCTCATAAAGGTGCGGCACCGAGAGGTTCCAATGCACCGCCCCGAGATTGCGCAACCCTTGCTGGTCTAGCCCGAAGGTGCTGCGGATATCGGTTACCGGCCGTCCTGAGTCTGGCACTGGGCGAGTCCTTCCGGGAGCAGATCGTCGCGCGCCACGGCCGCGAATGGATAATTATCCATGACCGCGGCGCCATCCGCAACAGGGCGTCAACGCAAATGCGAGATATTCCGGGCAGCGCGATTGTGCCGCCTGCGCGGTCACCGTCGGGTGCTTCACGGGTGGTATGGTTAGCCGGCGCGCGCCTGGCGGGCCAGCGCGACGAGCGCGGCGCGGGCCTCTTGCGCATCAAGGCCCTCCGCATCGATCCCGGTGAGCCGCCAGCCCTCGCCCGCGCGGCCAAGCAACACCTTGGCGTAGCGGCCGACAGCCTCGCCGTGCTCCTCGTTCATGTGCCGCACGATCTCCTCCTCGACCGCCGCCAGCGCGGCGATCGACGGCGGCAGCAAATCGCCCGCCTCGAGCCAAGCGATGCGCCCGAATCCGGCGACAAGATGGGCGCGGGCGACGGCGACGCGGTAGAGATGGAAATCGGCAAATCCGGCATAGAGCGCGGCGGCGGGATGGCGGGCGAGAAACCGGGCGCGCAGTCGCGCGTCGACGCTGCGCTCGGCGCGGCCAAGGACGGTGACCCGCGGCCCGGTCAGCGGCTCATCGTACCCGGCGGTGCCGTCGAACAGCAAGGCGACGCTCGGCTCGGTAGCGATGTTGACGGTATGCTGGGCAAGATCCGAGATGAGGAGTAGCGGCGCCCCATCGGCTGCCGTCGCCGTCAGCACCAGCGATGCGTAGGGTCCGCCGCCCAGCGCCGGGATGAGCGCGGTCGCCAGCGTCGCGCGATCGAGGCTGCGCAGCAATCGCCGTGCGGTGACCGGCGGCGGCAGGGCAGGCGGTGCGGTCATCGTCGTCTCCAAGCGTCGCTTTTCCGCTTCATCTTCGCCGTAAACGCGCCATATTGAGCGGCAAGATTGCGCGATCCGGCCGAATGACTCGCCTTTTCGGCTGGATCGGGCGATCGATCCATTGTCGCTCTGCGAGAAGGATTTCCGTGGCCAACACCATCGCCCTGGTCGACGATGACCGCAACATCCTGACCTCGGTGTCGATCGCGCTCGAGGCCGAGGGCTTTACCGTGCGCTGCTACGCCGATGGCGCCGAGGCGCTGCGCGCCATCAGCACCCAACCCGTCGATCTCGCCATTCTCGACATCAAGATGCCACGCATGGACGGCATGGAGCTGTTGACCCAGCTGCGCAAGACGACAGCGATGCCGATCATCTTTCTGACCTCCAAGGACGATGAGGTCGATGAGCTGCTCGGCCTCAGGATGGGCGCCGACGACTACATCAAGAAGCCATTCTCGCAGCGCCTGCTGATCGAGCGTATCCGCACCCTGCTGCGGCGCGGCGAGCTGGCGCGCGACAAGACGCCGAGCGATGCCGAGCCGATGATCCAGCGCGGCGAGCTGCTGCTCGACCCCGGGCGTCATCTCTGCACGTGGCGCGGCCAGCCGGTCGAGCTCACGGTCACCGAGTTCCTCATTCTGAAATCGTTGGCGACGCGCCAGGGTCACGTCAAGAGCCGCGACCAGCTGATGGACGCCGCTTACGGCGAGCATATCTACGTTGATGATCGCACGATCGACAGCCACATCAAACGGCTGCGCAAGAAATTCAAGGTCGTCGACAGCGAGTTTGCCCAAATCGAGACCCTCTATGGCGTCGGATACCGGTACCGCGATCGCTAACAACGTCCCGGCGGCCACCGCGACGTCGGCCGCCGCGATTCCGGCGACCGCGACGCCGGACTCGGCCCGCGCGGCGGGCGTCGCCGCCGGCGTTCCGACGCGCCATCAGCGGGGCCGCCGAATCTCACCCCTCACCCTGCGCATTCTCGCCGTCAACGTTCTCGCCCTCGCGCTGCTCGGCATCGGCCTGCTCTTCCTCGGAGAATACGAATCGAGCTTGATCGACACGGAACTGCAGGCGCTGAAGACGCAGGGCGAGATTTTCGCCGCGGCGCTCGCCGAAGGCGCCGTCATCGATTCGGTCGCCGAGGGCGAGGAGCTGATCCCGGAGCTCGGCCGCCAGATGATGCGCCGCCTGGTCGAGCCGACGCGGACACGCGCCCGACTGTTCGATCCGACCGGCAATCTCGTCGGCGACAGCCGGATCCTGCGCGGCCCGGGCGGCATCGTGCAGATTCGCGAGCTGCCGCCGCCGCAGCCGCCCAGCGGCTTCTTTTCCCGCATCGCCTCCAGCCTCTACGACTGGATCATCGGCCGCCTGCCGAGCCACGCCGACTGGCCGGAATACCGCGACATTCCCTCGGCCAAGGCGACCGACTATCCGGAGGCCGCTCGCGCTCTCGCCGGCGATAGTGCCCGCGCGGTGCGCCGCGAGCGCGCCACCGGCGGCTTGCAGCTCAGCGTCGCCGTGCCGGTGCAGCGCTACAAGCAGGTGCTCGGCGCGGTCATGCTGTCGGTCGGCAGCGCCGACCTCGAGCAGGCGGTGCGCGCGGTGCGCCTCGACATCCTCAAGGCCTTTCTCATCGCGCTCACCGTCACCGTCCTCTTGTCGATCTATCTCGCCGGCACCATCGCGCGGCCGATCCGGCGGCTCGCCGGCGCCGCCGACCGGGTGCGCCGCGGCCTCGGCCGCGAGGTCGTGATCCCCGATTTCAGCCGGCGCGGCGACGAGATCGGCGACCTCTCGAGCGCCCTACGCGAGATGACCGGCGTGCTGTGGCAACGGATGGACGCCATCGATCGCTTCGCCGCCGACGTCGCGCATGAGATCAAGAACCCGCTGACCTCGCTGCGCAGCGCCGTCGAGACCGCCACCCGCATCGAGGATCCGGCGAAACAGCGCCGCTTGCTCGCCATCGTCCACGAGGACGTCCAGCGCCTCGACCGGCTGATCAGCGACATCTCCGACGCCTCGCGGCTCGACGCCGAGCTGAGCCGGCACGAGCACGCGCCGGTCGCGCTCGACCGCGTGCTGGCGACGCTCGTCGAGCTGCACGAAGCGACCGCAACCGAAGAGGCGCCGCATCTGCGCCTGGTTGTCCCGGGCCACACCC
>WNGR01017906.1_pt1 | contig 11424 bp, 15 predicted proteins | sample 5407581 | NCBI WGS metagenome assembly WNGR01 (sample SAMN13153383, study PRJNA577476) | soil metagenome | isolation source: 80 cm soil or saprolite under Garry oak tree replicate 2 | place: USA:California | collected 2016-06-15 | reverse complement strand
AAATCGGTATGGTTAGAAATATATATCCTGTCGGACCGCAACGTTATCCGTGCGCTGGAAGACGCGGCCAATAATGGCATAGATGTACGCGTCATGCTGGAACCGCGTCCATTTGGTGGCGGAACATCCCCCTCAAAAACCATCGACCAACTCAAGGCGGCTGGCATCAAGGCGCAGTATACCAGCCCCGATTTTGCGCTCACGCATGAGAAGGGCATGATCATGTTCCGAAATGTACCAGTGCAATTATAGCGAGCTTGCGCGGGACGTTGCCTTGCTTGAACAATTTGCATCGCGGCTTATCGCCTCTGTAGTGGCATCTTGTGCGCCATAGAATTTTCATCCTCTTCTCATACATCTATTCACATACTTACCCTGATGTGGCAAAAGAACGTAAAGAGAAGTTCAGTAGTCTGACACGTACAACGGTCACTCTTGTGCCTCCCATGGAAGTGACAGGGGTACAAGTGTCTAATAATCCGTATACTGACCGGTACCCTGAAGCGGTACCACTTTATAAGTGAGTTGCGCGCCTACCCTTTGTAATGTGCTGTAGTCCTGCGTAATAATCGCGAACGTTTCTACGGGCTGTTTTGTCTGTCCTCCTAATTTCACATTTGGTAACACCAGGGTAAACGTCGTTGCTCCGGCGTCGGCACTATTTTTGAGAGAGGCCGTGATCAGGGTACCCAAAGCACTTTCTTGAATATGCAGTTTATCGCTAGGAAAGGTGAGGCTTCCCTGACTATCCTGGTAATCAAGCTCAGACGAATTATCTTCATTGATGTAGTAAGAAATCTTCAAGTCTCCCCCTGTAAGTAGGAACATGGTAGCCAGATCACTTTGCTGTGTCATGAAATAACTCTCCTTGTCAGGCACTCGGCGTATTCAATGATAGCCTCGCGTTTGAAAAAAGTCATGCCCTATGTTATTTCGGCATACGATTATAGACAACTAGCCAATTCGTGGCAATCTGCGTTTGAGCGTCTTTCAGCGACATTGCCCCTGAACACACCTGGTCGTGCATGTAGTTTTCCACTTGATCCTTTTCGTGAAAACCAGGCTTGGGAGAAGCTGCCTCCGGCCAAAGATTGGCAATATCATTTGAACCACCTAGCTCTAGAGAGACGAGGTGATCGACTTCATACTGACCTGCTGAGTGAGAGAATATGCCGTATTCAGCATAGGCCTGGTCTTTTTCACTGGTCGGTACATTACGTACTGAACTTGAGTACCCTGGCGTGCAAATCTGCTGTACCGTTGCATTGGGGAAAATGGCCCCAGGGGTACACGCCGAGTCAGGTAGCCCTCCATGAGCCATACACCCTGACGTTTTCGTTTGCTTACCCAATTGAGCAGAGCCACTGGATGGGATAGCTGTACTCACTGGAGTAGTAACACCATTGCCTGAAATCTTTATCTCACATCCACTCAATACCAACGAAAAGGCTAGAAGTATTGCCAGCACAGCGAGATATTTCTTCATATCTTTTGCCTCACGTAACGGTTTTCCGATCTGTGTTGTCAGTATATGATGTAGCAGAGATTTCTCCATTCTCTCTCATTCACGTTTCCACATATCAAAATGTTTCATGTTGTAGAGGCCTGTCGATACCTGTGAGCACCGCAAACAAATCGACATAGAGCCGACAAGGAGTAGAGATGCTTCCCTGTTTTTATGCTTGTCGGTAGAAACGAGAGAATAAGGAACCGCTACGCGGCATTGATAGCCCCCCTAAAATGCAAAAATCTCCAGCCCGCTCGCTTCTTCGTTTGAGTGTATCACAGAAAATGGATTGCGGAGTGGGCTGGAGATTTTTGCATTTTCCCCACCAGGACGTGCCTCGCTCGCTTAGGTTGCCAGCATGGGAGACCACTACCGCCGCACCACCAAGCGAAGCGCACCCATTGCGGGAAATGCTTGCTTGTTTCTCATGCACGATCTGGTATAATCGGCTCATTCTATGACGAACTACCATCTCACACCATCAACCATCTTCCCATCGCTTACCGTGCAGGAAGCCAAAGAAAAACGCAGGCAGGTATTAGCACGGGCAGCGCAAACCAGGAAAGCCAATTATTTCAGATTTCTCAAAAAACGCCGATTGCAAGCAGGCAGTGATCTTGCTACAATGGTGTAGCTTATAATGACACGGAGAGAAGTAAGAAAGGTGGTTCTGGCAAACTCAGCCGATTTCTCAAATGGCATGGCGACAGCGTGGGCCTTCGCTTCTTACGATGCCCTTATTCACCTGGCATGGTTGGATTTGCTAAATGCTTTGTTTCTTGCTATACTCTCGTTTAGCCTCTCCATTGGCATGAAGCTACAACTAACCTATGATAAACATCCATGATCTGATTGCTGGCGGCATGATTGGCTGGCCGCTTATGATAATTGCCTTTGTTCTGGTGTATCTCGTGTTCTTTCGGGATACCGACAAACCCCACAGACAAAAGCAGAATCACCGATAACCCATCATCCCCTCTTGCCTTGTCAGAAACCATAAAATGTACGACCCACCTCTTCCACTTGACCCCGAATATAGAATATAATGCTTCAGAGCTGAATGTCGAAACTTCTTAAAGACGGTGAGAAACACACTCATAAGCAGAACTGGCTGGCAGGAAGCAAGAGGCGTACTATGGACAAAGACGAAGCCGAACGCCTCGCCAGGGCAATCCGAATGATGCATGTCGATTGGATACAGGTGAGCGGAGTGGAACTGAATTCCTTAACGGGCAAGTATGAAGTGAAGTGTGAGTTGAAGCAAGCGCAGAAGGGATTGTTACATTCCAGGGAGTCTTGGACGACGCTTCTCATAAAAAGCCCGCGCCAGTGGATTGATTTACTGACACAACAAGGTGGTGGCTTGGAGCTTCCCTTGCAGTGTTACTGAAATAACCTCGATACACCCGATGAGGGAGCAAAAAAGCGGGTGGAACATGCTCTTCAGTAGTTTGCACAGCCAATCCACCATCAGACCACCGACCCCACGCAGCTATACCCCCATCGTATCAAGCAGATGAAATTGCGCTTCTGCATAGGCAAAGGTCATTCCAAGATTGTTGATGAGCAAGCCAGGAAGGTAGACCAACTCTACCAAAGGCCATCGATACTCACTTCCCCCATTCGCCGCTTGAAATTGGGTGAAGCAGGTTCCTTTGTGGAGCGTAAAGAGCTTCCCATCGTCAACATAGAGCGGATACGTCACCAATTCTTTCAGGCTGTGAAGCTGAGCATCTTCGTCAATGTGTGTCCTGTGATATTCACGCCACGTGTAACAGGCGACGTTGGGGTTATCTATCCGCTTTCCGCAACGATCACAGGTGAGGACAACGGCGCTTTGCCCTTGTCCAATTTTCAGCAATTTCAGCATCGTCTTTCTCCGGCCAAGCATCAGGCGTCTAGGAGTAATGAGCAAGCAAAGGAAAGAGGTAACATCTTATTATAACCGAGTGGTTCCCTGTACCGTGAAAAAGCGCCAACAAATAGTACTTTTTCATAGCTCATGTTGTGCGGCGCAAACGAACTATTGTCCAACTCGTATTTGTCCATCGTGAAAATCTTGTCGTCTTAAGGTCTTAAGCCTTTGGATTGACAATATCACGAAACCACGAGTATACTTTCTCCAATATTTTCCGTGTTTACGCATTCAGTTTACGATCATATTGCGTAAAATAGGTGATAGTTGAATTAAGAGGCGGGTAAATGGTATCTTCCTCATCCACTCGCTCAAAAGTTTTTATCAGCTACAGCCATAAAGATGCCAGATACTTAGATCAGCTTGTAGAACATTTAGCATATTATGAGCGGAACAATCCGATAGAATCTTGGAGTGATAAAAAGATTACTCCTGGCGCACAATGGCGCGCAGAAATTAAACGAGCCATTGAATATACCAAAGTAGCGGTATTACTCTTCAGTCCTAGTTTCTTGGCCTCCAAGTTTATTGCGGAGAATGAGCTACCTCCACTCCTTCATGCTGCCGAAAAAGAAGGAGCAATCATTTTACCTGTGATAGTCAGACCATCAAACTTTGAGGATACAGAACTTGCCAATTTTCAAGCAGTGAATAGTCCATCTATGCCTGTTGCCAAAATGAAGGGCTACCAGAGAGACGAATTGTGGGCAAAAGTAGTGAGGGATATCAAGAAAGCGATAATTCCTCAGCAATTTCAAAACCTAACATTTAGTAATCAACGAGTCGTAGGCGATGAATTAATACAGACTACTCCTGAATTATCCATTTCAGATGATAAACAAAGACAAGAACGAGAGACGCCTCCTTTATCGGGCGAGGGGACAAAAAGGGCTGATGAAGAAGCAGAACTCTCAACGGAAAAGCAATCTATAGAAATTTTTACTGACTCAAAACCCAGACTGGCAATCCCACATAAATCAATAACGAGGAGTAGAATTCAAGAACCACCAGAATGGTTGCTGGCACTGGATAAGACAACTAAGTCAAACATTTCCAACATGCTAGATAAAAGTTTGGTGCCAACATCTCGAAAAAGGATAACAGCATTTCAGATTACAGAAGTACTTAGGCAAGCTGAGACCTTTCAAACCCTGGGGCGTTTCTCTGATGCTATCGATCTCTGTGAGCAAATCATCGAGAGCGGCTTTGACCGACAGGATGTCCGGTACTTTCTGGGCTGGCTGTACCAGGAACAGAAACGCTGGGACGATGCGATTCGACAATTCCAAACCCTCTTGAATTATTCCGACTATGCGCTTTCTTGCTATTACGCGCTTGGTCAGTGCTATCGTGCAAAAGGCGATTTACGAACCGCGACCATGCATTTTGAAGAAGCGATAGGTCGTGTAAATCTCGATACTCTTACGAAGCAAGAGTCCGACCAGTTGGTACAGCTTTGCCAGGAAGCAGTTGAGGCTCATCGTTTGCTGGGCGAGCAAGAGCAGGCCTTAAAGGTCTATAATGCATTACTTGGCTTCTTGCGCAGTCGCGGATGGAATGACATGGTTGCGCTGGTCGAATTTATGCTCAAGCAGGTGCAGAATACACCTTTACCTCAATAAATTAGCTGACCAATTAGTCACTGCTATCCCAACGACGCAAACAAATATTCTGCGATACCTGAAGAACTGCCTGCTTGTTGCGTCCTTGTCTATACTGTGGAGATGTAAGGTAGAGGTAATGTAAAATTAAGGAGATACAATTAACTTATGCAACTGATCTATTTCCCCCATTTGATGCTAGGTAATATTGATGAGCTATCTTATGGCAATATCAACATTTGGAACTTCCAGAAAAAATCTGCTGAGTACATTCCAGATGAAACGCTCAGAAATAAACTCAAAGCACTTCTTGCTATCAATAAATATGGAGGCCAACCCATCCAAGATATGGGTATCTTCTCCATTGGAGATATCGACTTCAGAGACGCTACACCACAGGATATTAATACTGCCAATGAGATAAAACTTATTTTGTTCCTCACATACCTTGCTCAAAACAATGTGACAGCCCAAGGAGCAAATGCTGGACTTCGTATAGCGACATCAGAAAATTTTCTGTACGTCGTTCAAAACTTTCACTTGGAGAGTGATTATATCAGCGAAAGCTCAGGGTATATTGTGAACAGAACAGTAGGAGGATATAAAGTTGGTGAAATATCCTTTATTGCTCCACCATATGTTCTAAAGCCACTGGGATTAGTATTTGATAGCGATTTAACCACAACATTATTAAGACTTAAAACAGAAGATAGTATTCTCTACTCTCGCATACTACGAGCAACCGACCTGTTATTTCAGAGCTACTTCAATAACTCTGAGGTCAGTCTGAATGCTCGAATATTGTTGCAGGTAGGAGCCTTAGAAGTGCTACTTGATTTGCCACCAGAAAAACAAAGAAGCCGACTTAAAGAAGCCGTCGAGAAGTTGACGAGTTTACCAACCGACCCTGTAGAAACGTATCAATATGAGATACGACCTGGGACATTCCAAACCGAAACGAGATCAATCAAAGTTAAATGGGCTGATCGGTTTTATTCTCTCAGAAATCATATTATTCATGGCAATGAGGTTGCCTCCTCTGAATTTGTGTTTGCGTCACAGCGTCATTTTGATATCGCGACCATGTTTTTTGTGCTTCTCACAGAAAAACGACTCAATGACAGATTTAGAGAAAAAGTCTTTTATGACCAGATCGAATGGAATAAGTATAAAGATGAGGATTGGGTAGACCATGATGGCTTTATATTTTATGATGGAAGTCTCGCAAAATACTTTGCTACCAGCAGAGATAACAATACTTGATGAAAAGTCTCAGCCATTGTTATAATAATTCGGATGAGCTAAATTTCATGTGGCGAGGAACAAACATGCAAGGTTGGCATGACACAACACAGACAATATTGCAAATCCTCAGCAACCCCGCGTGGGGAGGTATTGGTGTCATCATAGTTCCATACTTTCTATCATTGCCATTCTTCTTGCCCGAAATTCTAAAACCAGTAGACCTCAAGAACCGCAAAGCTTGCATTATCCCCCAGGTGAAATAAGGCATTTCATAAGAGGTAGCTACCGCAGAGCTACGCTTGCGAAAGAGTTAGTTAAAGACGTAGATATCTGTCTCTTATTATCAAAAAACTGACTTTGTTTCCATAACGAAACCTCGATACCTAAAATGAAAAAAGCAATCTAGCTGTAATATTTTCTATTATCTGATCTTTACCTTCCTGTTTACGCAATCTCCATGCCGCAAACGAACTAATAGCTGAAGTGAGCCTCACCATTTGACTTTTTACCGCTTGTTTGCTAAGGTAGAGCTACCAATGAGCAAATACATCACCGTCGATAAAAACATTATGAGCGGCGCACCAGTGATACAAGGAACACGTATTCCTATTGAGCGCATCATGTTTCTGATTAAAGATGGCTATAACATTGACGCTATTCATGCAGAATATCCTCAAGTGGAAAGAAAAACCCTAGAGGGGGTCATGGATGAGATTACACAGAGTGTTATAGCTGCTCATCATGGTACACCGCTTTTATAAACATAAGTTACTGCTCGATGAAAACATGCCCTCACGTCTTGAGTTTCCTCGCTTAAATGGCTTGTTCGATGTCAAACATATTCGTGATGATCTCAAGAGCGGAGGACTGTCAGACCCACAAGTCTATGACCTCGCAGGGAAACAACAACGGCTGATTGTGACATTTAACGCCAAGGATAACACAAAGTCAGGAGACAGGCATTATTGGTGTATCGACCAATCTTCCCTCTCACCAGATTGACACAAAATTGACAGCCCTCCTTGTCCGAAGCACTGCAAACGCATTGCTTGGAAAGTTAACCACCATCACCGGAGAAACAACAGTCTCTCAAGCCGCCTAAGAACTCAGCCTGTTGAAAAGCGTGGGAAAGCGTGGTATAAACAAGTGCGACTGCCTCACCTTTTCAGACGGTGAGAAGAGAACAAGTCTAGCAGGAGGCAAGATGGAGACAGCTGTCCAAGCATTGTTAGCATCCTACACTCCTCTTGTGCGCGATCTCGCCTTGAAACTCCGCGCACTGGTGCTTGAGGTCATTCCCAATGCGCTGGAACACGTCGATGCACCTGACAAGATTATTGGCTATGGTTTCAGTCTCCAAATGGCAGACACTATTTGCGTCATCGCCCCCTATCCATCGCAAGTGATCTTGATGTTCGGGAAAGGGACAGAGTTGCCTGATCCACACGGGCTGCTCAAAGGCATAGAGAAACATGTGCGCCATGTCAAGATCAAGGACGCGAGCGATCTTGAAGCTCCTGCCTTACGAACACTGCTCGAAGCTGCTGTGGCTGCACAGCCATCGTGATCTGGACGAGGCAGAGTCACAGGATCATGGAAGGCATTTCTTTCACAAAGAGGCTCTGCTCGTGCCTTTTTCAACAGGCTGAAACCATGTACGAAGCCAGGCTCAATGGTTGACTTTTTACCACTTGTTTGTTACCCTACACTCTGACCTATGAGTAAATACATCACGTCAACCCCTGGTATTATGAGCGGCGATCCGGTCATCGCAGGGACACGAGTTCCGATCTCACGAATTCTCTTTCTCCTCAAAGAAGGATACACCCTTGAAGCCATCCATGAGGAATATCCTCATATTTCCACTGAGACCCTCTCAAAAAGCACCCCCAACGCGCTCTACGGCACATTCACCACGATCAGCGGCGAAATATAATCCCCATCACGTCGGACACTTTGTCAGCTTGTTGAAAAATGCTCGTATTGATGACTTTAACCCAAGATGTGTTCTTCATTGACACCTAGATTTTGATGCGCCAATGCAAAATGATGAGAGTATTCAGACTTTTTCAATGCCCTGCTTTCGTTTCCGACATGAGGATTTCTCCCTTGAGGCCAGGAGCCGATTTAGAGAATACCCTGTAACCTGACAATGTGCTGGTTCTAGGGTAGTTGGCGTTTTTCGGGAGACCGTTCTGTTTTTGCTCCTCACCATTCACCATCATTCATCAGATGATGAGCATGTCAACGAAAAAGAGGGGAGCACTTGGTGGAAGAACGCTGTTGCTTGATGGTAGAATAAACACCACAGAGGAATGAAAGCTTTTCAAGAAGTTGAGGGGGTACCTCGTGGCGACGAATGACATGCACCAACAGATGACAGTACGCCGATTGGAACGGACGCTTCTGGCCTTTTTTCTTCTGGCTACTCTTTTTGCGGTCGTGGTGTATGTGGCTGCCCCCTCCATTTTCACCAACACCCTCCTGCTCCATCCCTCTCCGACGGATCGCTACCCCTTCGTCGCGACCCTGTTTCTGATGGCCCTTTTGGTATTTATCGCCGTCTTGCTTGTGGGTGTCCGACTGCATTGGCGTTGGCTGTTCTGGTTACTCTTGATCGCCTTTGGAGCGATGATCCTAGACATTCCTGCGACGATCTTACAGCTCATAGGTATTGTTCCCAACCTGTTTCTTTTTCCTGTCTGGTACAGTCTGTGTCGTATGGGCGTTTCCCTGCTGGCGGTGAGCATTGCTGCATGGATGCTCTCGATCTATCGGCACTATGGAGTGTGGGCACTGGGCAAGAAAAAGAAACCGCATCTGGAAGGATAAGACCTGCAAAGCAGTATCACCAGACACTTTGTGATGCACAAGAGTCAACCGACAAGCCCTTGCCGGATGACATAGGCAACAGCGGCGGCGCGTCCTGGTACATCGAGCTTGGTAAAAATATTACTGAGATGACGATTGACGGTACGCGGACTAATGACCAGTGTTCCGGCAACTTGCCTGTCAGTGTGACCCTTTGCTACCAGATGCAGGACTTCGAGTTCTCGCTTGGTAAGGGAGAACTGGAAATGGTTCATAGTAGAGACTCCTCTCCTGGTGACTCTGCTTGGTGTTTGCTCTGGGAAGGGCAATGTTGTCTCCCTTGCTCTCTTGCAATGGGTAACTACAGCCATTCTAAACGAACCTCCTTCTCATGACAAGATGATCTGGTAGAGAGAAGGAGTACTCCCCTTCCTCTCTTCCTATCGCACCAGTGTGTTCACTCGTCCTCTGTTCATATTACCCACTCTCCCATAACCCGCTCTTTTTCGCCTGAGAGGACATCCTCGTAACTGATGGCTAGCCTCAAGAGGCTTGCAAACAAGCGATCCTCTGCTATACTCCAATGCATGACTTATCAGGAGCAGGAACCAGGAGAACAAGAACCGGTTCAGCACTTTGACGAGATACTCGGTGAAGGTCGCTTTTCTAACGAACCCTTTACTATCCGTATGAAAGGCTCTGTGAAGCGAGAAGAAGCTGTCAGAGAACGACGGGAAATTGTGAAACTGAGAAGCGCAGCCCAACCGCGAGACTATGTTTCTATCCAACCCTACATACTGCTTCCAGATATCCAAATCGGCATAGACCTCTTCCCTACTCCAACACCAACAGGTGCAATTGGTGAAGTCTCTTCTGTTGATTGGATAGGCATGAAACAAGAGCGGATAGGCGACGGTCAGGCATGGTACTACCAACAAGACAGAACCATTATTCTGTGGGAGCTAACCGTGTTTGCCCACTACGAACAGGAGCAGCCGTTAGCGCCAGGTGGAAACCTCAGTCACATGTGGCAGGGATTTGAACGCTTTTTAGTCAATCGGTTTCCGCAGGCAAGGCGCATTGCCACACTTGGTCATGACCCCGACTATGAGACACCGACCTACCAGAGATTTTTAGTGAGCCAGGGGTATAGAAAACGATCACCTGAGACATTTACCAAAGCGATCAAGCGGTAAGATCGCCCTCTTACTGATTTCTCTCTCCGGCAACCTTCCGCTCGAACAGTTGGATAAGAAACTTACCACGCTCCTGCAACGACGAACTCCCAAAGCCCTTTATGGCAAATTGACCACCATCACCGGAGAAACATAATGGGTCTCTCGCATCCTCTTGTGTCTCTTGTACGGCCCTCTCTCATCACTGCCTCTACGGGAGCTACTATCAAAGGAGCTTGACAGCCTCACGCTATCAAGCTCCTGCTTTTTCCAAGTGATCTCAGCTACCAAGACGACCCGACCTACCCCATCGCAGGGATAGCCCCTATTTGTTGCAGCAGGCCGAGCGCGTCGAAGTTGAGCCAGCCTTCTACAGACTGGCCGCCCGCGAAGCGGTTGATAATGATGCCAGTTACTGTTACCTGCTTGCCCGTTGGGGGAATGCCCATCAGTTGGCCCTGATGGGTGCCACGAAACGTATAGCGGCTCGTGACCTTCTCTCCCTCAGCAATCTCGTCTTCAACGGTGAAACGGGCATCGGGGAAGGCCGTGATGTACACAGACAAAAGCTGTTTGAACTCCTCTCTGCCATGCAGGGTCGTAGGTGGGTTATGGAACACGTGGTTGGCGCTACAGAGTTGATCCACTAACGCCAAGTTCCTCTGATTAAAAACGTCCTCATAGAAACGACGCACGAGCGTCTTGTTGTCTGCGGTTGACATGCAACATCTTCCTTTCTGTTTGTCAGCACTTCGGATAAGCTTGTCTTATCCCTCTAAGCGATACGGTGAAACAGGTTCCTGAGATCAGTATAGGAATTCGATAAAATTCTCTGTTTTGATAGTGAGAGGAAGATGGCTGGAATGATGAAAACGCGGAAAGACGCAGAATTTTTTTTCCGCTGAATGGCAAACCTCACTTGACAAGGGGTGTAGGCTGAGGTGGTGAAGTTGGCTTTTTTCTGAAAGCAGGAGCAAAGCAATGGCTCGACGAACCCCACGCCCCCAAGCTGAGCAAACGAGCACCTTGACGCCCCTTCGGCAGACCTGTGAGCAGTGTGGGAACCGGCTCTGGGTGGGGTATCACTGCCGACGGCAGGTGATGACCTTGGAAGGTCTGTGGCAACTGACCGTAGTCATTCGTCAATGTCCCACCCCCACCTGCCCGCGG
>WNGR01012695.1_pt1 | contig 11426 bp, 9 predicted proteins | sample 5407581 | NCBI WGS metagenome assembly WNGR01 (sample SAMN13153383, study PRJNA577476) | soil metagenome | isolation source: 80 cm soil or saprolite under Garry oak tree replicate 2 | place: USA:California | collected 2016-06-15 | reverse complement strand
CGCATCGTTCCAGTCGGGCTCGATGTCATACGCGCGGCGCAAGGCATCCTCTTTTGCGGCGCTGCCTTTTCTCCCGCACGCGTAAAGTCCCGCCAGGGAAGCCAGCAACAGCACGGCAAGGGAAGCGCGCGTTCTCATTCCCCGGCCCTCTCTGGCGCGCCCTGCCCTGCGTTCCGCTGCGCCGCGTTTGACTGCGCCTTTCCTCCCTGGCGCAGCGTCAGCAAAAACGCGGTCAGCGCCTTGACTTCACTCTCGGTGAAGCTGCGCCGCGGCTCGATGGTGTCCGGCACCAGCGCCTGCGGATTTTTCAGCCACGCCGAAATCCACGCCGGCGTCAGCCAGTTCCCCGCGTTGGTGAGGTTCGGGCCGACGTATCCTCCGGAGCCTCCGATCGTGTGACACGCCTGGCACTGAAATTTCACTTCGTAGAGTTGTTTGCCGAGCGCGGCCATCTGCGGCGTGAAGAGCCTGGCGTCCAGGCTTGCGGGATTCACGTCCGGATTCTGCAGCACCATGCCGAAGTAATCGGCAAGGATGCCCGCCTCCTTGTCGGACATGTTGAACTGGGGCATGCGCAGCACGAGGGTGGGGCGCAAGGTTTGCGGGTTTTTCAAAAAGTCCACGAGCCACGGGCGCGTCGCGCGGCTGCCTTCGTAGGAAAGGTCCGGCGCGAGGTCGACGCCGTAGCCGTTGAATTTGTGGCACGCGTTCGTAGACTTCGCCGAACGCTCCGGCGGGATGGAACGCCGCATCCTTCCGCGGAATCATCAGCTTCTGGATTCCGCTGGGCGTGGAGCTTCCGGTCATGCTGAGCAGCGCCGTGGTCAGCGCATCGAGATCCGCGGCATTGAGCGCATACTGCGGCATTCGCGCCGCGGGATTCACCGATACCGGGTCGGTGAGCTTCGCCTGGACGTAGGAGATCAAACTGCGCGGAATCGCCGCGCGTCCGAACTCCAGCTCCGAGACGTTCTTCGCGCCCAGTGCCGAAAGATCCGGCCCGAAATCCTTTTGCGGGTTGATGCCCTCGATGACATGACAACTCCCACAGCCCTTCTCGACAAACAGCCGCCGGCCCGCCTGGAGTTCTTCCGGCGCCGGCGCGCCGAGCTGCGGCACGTTGCTCAGCAGGTCCGAGTCCGTCAGCCTCGTGCGGATGTATTGCGTGACGCTGTAGAGATCTTCATCCGACCACTGATAGCGCGGCATCTTGCTGTGCGGCAGATAACTCTGCGGATTGCGCAGCCACGCCACGAGCCAGTCCGGGTTCACCTTGCTTCCCACCTTGGTCAGCTCCGGGCCGATGTCGCCCCCGATGAGCTTGGTTTCGCCCGCGCGCGTCACCGCCAGCGAATGGCAGGTCGAGCAGAACATCTGCCGGAAACGCACTTCGCCCTGCTGCGCGACGTCGGGATTCCGCGTGAGCGCCGCGACGGCGCGCGGGGCGAAGCGGTACGCCTCGATGGGCTTGCTTCGCAGCGTGCTCAGATACGCGGACAGGCTGCGAAGTTCCTGCTCGGTCAGGCGGAATTTCGGCATCCGCGGCTCTTCTTCGGTCTCGTAGCCGTTGACGGTGATGTTGCCGTCTTTGTCCGTGAGCGTTTGCGGCTCCTTGAGCCATTTGTAGATCCACTCGCGCGTAACTTTTGTGCCGATGTTGGTCAGGTCCGGGCCGAGCATCGCCGGGCGTTCCACGTCCTGCAAGCGATGGCAGCCCACGCAGTGCAGCTCGCCCAGAAGCCGGCGGCCGCGGTTGAGCTTAGGGGTCTCCGGCAGGTCCGCGCGGTGACAGGTTCCGCAGGATGCCTGGATAAACCGGTTCGCCAGCATCGGCTGTTCCCAAGCGAGGGTGGTTTCGTGCGCTTCCGCCACTTCGGTGGCCGGGCCCTGGCCGCGATGACAAACCGTGCATCCCCACTCCTTCGGACGGTGAGGAATCGGCGGATGCGCGCGGAACGGCTGGGGGACCGTGCGATCCGCCAGGCTCGGCTGCGTGATTGCCTGGTGGCAGCTTGTGCAGCGGTCTACCACGTTCATCGAGGGAATCCAGATCTGGTCGATGTCGGAATGATAGTCCGCGAGCAAGCGTTTCGTGTCCGGCCGGGTCTGCGCGAAGCGAACGTAGGAGCGTTTGTATTGCTTCCATTCGCGCCGAAGGTCTTTTACAGGTGAGATGGCAAGGATGGCTACGAACGCTACGCTGGAAATGGCGAAGGCCAGCCGCAGTCCGCGGGAGAGTTTCCCCATTTCTTCAGCCGGCATACGGCCTCCACGGCCAGACCCAGGACCATCCCGGGCCCCGGAAGAACGTGCCAACCACCGTCAGCACCACCGCCACCAGAATGAACCACGTCATCACCCACCAGGACACGGGGCGGGTGCGCAGGTAAGCCATCCGCGAGCCGCTTGTGGTCTTGGCGGCGTAGGAAAAAAGAATCAGCGCACCGATGATGGCCGTCGGAACGAATACAGTCCACGCGCGGAAGAAAGCCAGAAAAATAAGCAGAGCAAAAAGCACCGCCAGGACAATCGAAAAATGTTTCGCGGGGTTCTTCGCCCAGATCGGATCACCCTGGACGTTGACGTTGAAGTAAGGAATCACGATGAGCGCGAGAATTACGAGCGTGGGAATCAGAATCCCGGCGACGAACGGCGGGAAGTAATGCAGCAACTCCTGCAGACCGAGGAAATACCAGGGCGCTTTCGCCGGGTTGGGAGTGAGCAGAGGATTGGCCAATTGCTCGAGCGGCGCGTCCCAGAAAAGGGCGACCAGCACGAGGGCCATCACCAGGATTTGAAACGCAATGGCCTCGCGCACCAGAAGATGGGGATAGGTCATGCGCTGCGGGGCGACGTCGCCCTGCACTTTGGCGGAGGTCTTCTTGGTCACGAAGACAATGCGCTGCGGGTCTTTCTTCGCGTCGGAGCTGAAGCCCGTCTCGATCTTATTCTTTTCGGTCATCGTCAGGCCGCACGGTCAAGCCGCCGTCCTTCTGCACACGCCAGAAATGGACGGCGATGAAGAGGATGGCAATCAAAGGAAGCACCACGCAGTGCAACACGTAAAAGCGCAGCAGAGCGTTTTCACCGACAAGATTTCCGCCGAGCAAGGTGAAACGGACCTTATTCCCGATGAAGGGCATCGCAGAAATGATGTTGCTGCCCACGGTAATCGCCCAAAACGCGAGTTGATCCCAGGGCAGCAGGTAACCGGTGTAACTCAGAAACAGCGTCAGCAGAAGCAGGAGCACGCCGACAACCCAGTTGAACTCGTGAGGAGGCTTGTAGCCGCCGCGGTAAAACACGTGAAACATGTGCCAGAACACGAGCAGCACCATGAGATGAGCAGCCAGGCGGTGGACGTTGCGAAGGAACACGCCGTTGGAAACCACGAAGCGCAGGTCTTTCATGTCGCGGTAGGCTTGGGGCGCCGCGGGATGGTAATAGAACATCAGCAGAAGCCCGGTCACGGTGAGGACGATGAACAGGAGAAAGGAGATGGACCCGAGATAATACGACGCCCGGACGCGCAGCGATTTTTCGCGCACCTTGACGGGCAGCCAGTGCAGAAAAAGATTTCCAAACACCGCAAGGCTGCGCGTGCGATTGGTGAGCGCCGGCCCCCGCCGGAAAATGGATTTCCAAACGCGCGTGGCGCGCAACCGCTCGAACCCCTGCTGGAAGGTTGTGGCCATTGTTCCCTCAGACCTTGAAACCCTGGCCGGGCTTGAGGGTTTGCAGTTTGTCCACGACGAGTTCCCCGTCCGCCGAGAGCATAATGGAAAAGTGCGGCAGAGGACGCGGCGCGGGCCCCTCGATCTTCGTGCCGTCGGGTTTGAACTTGCTGCCGTGGCACGGGCAGGCGATCTGTTCGTTCTCCGGCTTCCACTGCGTGATGCAGCCCAGATGCGTGCACACGGCGGAGACCGCAAAGAAGGACCCTTCCTTGGTCCGGACGATGTACACCTGCTGGTCCTGCAAGTAGCTCACGGAATTGACGGGGAAAAGGTCCGGATTCCCGGCGCGGAACGTAGTGGAGGGCTCAAACAACACGTTGGGAGAAAAATACTGATAGGTCACCACAGCGGAGCCCAGGCCGGCGATCCCCAGCGCGCCCAGGGTGATTTCATTCAGGAAGTCGCGGCGGGTTACGCCGTTCTTTTCCCGAGAATCCCCGGGCGCGCCTGCGCTGGCCGATTCATGTGTTTCGTTCATCTTGTCAGCACGATCCTCTCAACGGGGATCAAATCCGGCGGACGGTCAAACACTTCGTAGGCTTCCATGGTGATGGTGTGCGCGGGGCAGCGTTCGGCGCAGAGCCCGCAGCGGATGCAAATGGTTTCGTCCTTCACCATGACGGAGCCTTCCTCGGAAGGCAAATCTTCCGGGGACAGATGCTGCAAATCGGTTTGGCGGAACTCGGCCTCGGCGCCCAGGCGAGCCTTTGTTTCCTGGGAGAATTCGAACTGGCTCAAGGGGACCAGTTGCAGGCAATTCTCCGGACAAACATCCACGCAGCCGCCGCAGAGGATACATTCCGTGCCTTCGGCTTCGTTCCCGTCGAAGATGGTGTTGATCCAGCACTGCAGGCACCGGGAAGCTTCACGCCGCGCCTGCTCTTCGGTGAAACCGGTCTCGACCTCCGCCACGCCGGTGCGGCGCTCCAGGGGAATCACCGGCACCGCCAGCCGGGAATACTCGTCGTAGTGCCCGGCCATCTCATGGTGATCGAGGAGCGTGATCTGAACGTACTTCGGCTTGGGCCTCCATGCCGCGCCGCGCAGGTATTTGTCAATCTGCTCCGCGGCCTTCTTCCCGTCTGCCACCGCGCTGATAATCAGCCGCGGACCGAAGGCAATATCGCCGGCGGCAAAAATTCCCGGCGCCGTGGTCATCAGCGTTTCGGGGTTGATCTTCAGAGTTCCCTGACGGGTCGCCTCGATTCCGTCGGCAGGATTCAGAAACGAAAGATCGGAAGCCTGGCCGATAGCCAGAATCGAGGTGTCGCAGGGGATCACCGATTCCGAACCCGGTTCGAACACGGGGTTGAAACGGCGCTGCGCATCGAAGACCGAAGTGCAACGGACGGTTTCCAGCCCCGTCAGTTTTCCATTTTTGCCGAGGAATTGTTTGGGTCCGTGGGAAGGGTGAATCCGTATTCCTTCCTGAAGCCCCTCTTCGATTTCCTCCTCGGAGGCGGGCATCTCTTCGCGGGATTCGAGGCAGACCAGGTGGACCTCGCGGGCGCCCATGCGCAAGGCCGCGCGCGTCACGTCCATCATTTCTTTCATGGCCACGTCGGATTCGCTGGGGGTGAGATGGTCCGGAAGAGCCGAGCCATCCGCGGGCCCGGTGGCCAGTTTCTGCTGTTCGCGCATGGCAGAACGCGCCACGTCAATGGCCACGTTGCCGCCGCCGATTACAACCACCTGCTTTCCGATCGAAAAGCGGTAGCCGAGATTCACGTTCAGCAGAAAATCAATGCCTTTCACCACGCCATCCAATTCGTGCCCCGGAACGTTCAAGTCGCGGCTGCGGTGCAGACCGAAGGCCATCAAGACGGCCTGAAATCCCTGCTTCCGCAGATCGGCGAGCGTAAAGTCTCGTCCCAGCTTCGCGTTCAAGCGCAGCTCGGGACCCAGATCGAGAATCTCGCGGATTTGCGCCTGCAGCACATCCCGCGGCAGGCGGTACTCGGGGATTCCGAGGTGCATCATTCCGCCGGGGACCACCGAGGCTTCGAAGACGGTCACGGAGTAACCGAGCAGCGCCAAATCGTGAGCCGCGGAGAGGCCGGCGGGCCCGGAGCCGATCACCGCAACCTTTTCCGGATGGAGCACCTGCGGTTTTTCGGGGAACACGTCAATGGGATTGCGTGATTCCGGGCCATAGCGTTCGGTGACGAATCGCTTCAGGGCTCGAATGGAAATGGGCAGGTCGAGTTGCCCTCGCCGGCAAGCCGGCTCGCAAGGGTGCCCGCAAACGCGCCCGCAAACGGAGGCAAACGGATTGGGGACACGGGCGTAGCGGTAGGCTTCTTTATACCGCCCCTGGGCGATGAGCGTCACATAGCGGCCGGCCTGGGTGTGCACCGGGCAGGCCTGCATGCAGGGGAAGTTGGATTCGAGCCATTCAAGATCCACCAGTTTGGTCCGCGAACTCACTTGGATGGCTCTCCCGAGTCCCCGGTTCATTACTTTTTGACCGTCAGGTCAACCGTGACGCTTTCAGGGACGAGATTCACGGACTGCGTCACCGGCTTTCCATCTTCACTCCAGGTCTTGAGGGTGTACTGCCCCGGAGGAACATTCTTGATCTCGAAGTTGCCGTCCTTATCGGTCACCGCAAAGTACGGCGTCGGCACGACAACGACATAGCCGGACATCTCCGGGTGGACGTTGCAAAGCAGGGAGGCTGTTCCCGGATCGTTGAACTGGAACGACTTCTTCTCGCCTTTTGGCCAAGTGCCCAGGTTGTGCGCGAGTTTCTTGTTGCCGCTGATGGAGGGCCAATAGACGTTGTGGCCGACCGCGTCGCTGTTCAGAAAATCCACGGTGGTTCCCTGCAGAACGACGGTGACGTGCGGGACAAACGCCATCTTGCGCTGGTCGATCAAGACGTGCTGGGCAGGAGCTTCGAATTTCTTTCCGGCAATGGCGTCCACGTACACGGCGATATGTTCGGCAGACTTGATTCCCTGGACGCTCACCTTTCCCTTGATTTCTCCCGCCCAGCCCCGGGCCGGTACCAGCGACGCGGCAACCAGCATGACCGCGAGAATTGCTCCCTGCATGAGCCTGTTCATTTTCCGTCTCTCCTTGGATCGGATTGCCGGCCGGTGCCGACCGGGGCGTTCTGGAAACGATTAGAAGACATAGTCAATTCCACTGACAATGCCGTTTGCCCGGAAAAACTGCGTCCCCAGGGGCCCGGTGAACGGCTGCTGCCAGCGGTGTTGATACTCAAACGCGACTTTGATGTTGGCACGGACCAGGAGCTGAAGGCCCGGGCTGACGCGGTTCCGGGTGTCAAAGCGGGTGGCCACAGTCTGTTGTGCAAAATCCGTGGGCGAATTTACGAAGTCGTAGCGCAGCAGCGCCATCATCCACGGGTAGATCCAGTATTGAGCTTGGCCGAACCCTCCCGTGAATGTGATGGGCGTAGTGCCTTGGAATGCCGTTCCGAGCGCATTGGGAACGAGATTCTTGTCGTGCCCATACATGGCCAGCCCATACAATTCGAACTGGCGATACTTGAAACGGAAGTCCGCCCCTATGCGGTAGAACGGGTCGTGGACCGTGGGCAGCCCCGGGAAGAGCGTGCCGTCCATGTTCAAAGCATTGCGCCCGTAGTAGTAGAAGCCTCCGAAGCGGATGGAGGTGTGATCGCGCGGCCCGGTGGGTCCGGCGGCTTGCACGTCCTTGCGCGCCTGCGCATCGCGCTCCAGATTAAACCGCTGGGAAACACGCAAATACACGTCCTTGTAATTGCGCATGGCGGGCGTGTTGTTCGATCCATTGACAAACGCCAGCGACCAATTGAAATTCCCGTCGTTCGGATAGCCGCCGATTTCGATCCCGCGCTGCGGGATGCCGAAGACGAAAGGATTGTTGGTCGTGCACGGTGGAGACGCCGGTGGAGCGCCAACCGGCCCGCACAGGGCGGGGCTCACAGGAGCGATGCTGGCCTGGCTGTATACGTCATACGGAGTGAGGTTGATGCTGCGCGCCTGGGTAAACGGCAGGTCCAGCTCAAATTGACCCATGCGCACATTGAGGGTGTCCTTCGGCAAACCGATGTGGCGCCCGAGGTCGTTCACTTTCAGATAGCCGTCGCCGAGGCCCGCGGCGGCATTGTCGCCGCCCGCCGAAATGTCGTTGTCCACCCAGAATGAGATCGTGGGGCCGAAGCTGCCAGCGCCGATGATCGTAAAGGTATTGGGAACAAACAAGTCGGTACGCGGCAGGAACCCGAGGCTGATGGGTTGCCTGCTGTTGTAGGTGAAGTTCCCCGAGTACCGGAATGCAACGGGGACGCTTCCGGGAATCTCGCCCGGGTACACAGCGCCAGGGAAGACCTCTTTCTGCGCCTTTGCGCCGAGCAGCACGGGCGGTTCCTTGACAAAGGTTTCGTCGTCCTTCGGAAACTTGAAGCCATTCTTCTTGAAGGCTTCGCCGAAATCGTTGAGCTCGGGGTAGTTGCTGTGACATGTCGTGCAGGACGTTTGGTATTTCCGCGAGAAGGCGGGAATCGCCGAAGTATTCGGCGCCGATGCCAAGGATGCCCAGACGACGATGCCCACAGCCACCAGTGTCGCTGCCATGCTCACATTTGCAGCTCGATGCTTCATTTGCAGACCCTCCAGTCTTGCGTCGGTTCCGGAGCAATCTTTGGACAGTTTCGCTGCGCGCGCAAATCCGTGCCGTGATGCCGGTCACCAATCGTTGTGACGAGCGTCACAAGAATGTGTTGGAAGGGGACTTGCCGTGGAAGGGGGTCTTGCTGTGTTAGCCGTTCACAAGGTTTTCTAACGCGGTCTTGTTCTTGATGATAAGCGTCGAGCCTTTTACTTGCAAGAGCTGCTTCTTCTTGAAATCGGCAAACAGCCGCGTCACGGTCTCTCGGGAGGCTCCGATCATCTGGGCTGTTTCCTCGTGTGTGAGGGTGAGCGCGAGCCTTACCTCGCCTTTTCCTTCCTTATGGTCTGCGGAGAGATCCAGCAGGAAGCGCGCCAGCTTCTCGCCTGCGGAATGAGAGAACCCAATGGTCCGCATTTCCGCGATCGCGGAATGATAGGTCTCACCGAGTTGCTGCGCCACGCGTACCGCTGCCTCGCCATGCTCGCGCAGGAAGAGCAGGAAATCCTGCCGGGAGATGAAATTCGCTTGCGTAGGTTCGATTACGTCGGCCGTAAGCTCGTAGGGTTTCCCTGTGACCGTCGCGGGCAAGCCCAGAACCTCTCCCGGTTCAGAGATCCTAAGAATTAGTGTCTTGCCGTCGGCTGACGAGGTCGAGAGCTTAACCCGACCAGTGCACAAGATGAAGACCCCACGCGGTGACTGCCCTTCCACAAACAGAGTCGCTCCCTTCGGATAGGCCGCCGCTGAAGTGATGGCCGCAAGCCTCTGTACCGCAGCCGGAGAAAGGTTGCAGAACAGCCGATCCTCACGGTGAGGGCAGGCAAGGCAGCTTTCAATAATTTCTAAACCGAACAAAACGGAACCCGCTCGGCACATGCGGGCCGGCGGTAGTTGTCGTTTCATTCGCCATACTATGAGTTTGTACCGGAATCGAAGATTCGTGGCGGTGATGGCGGTCACACTGCAATGTGATGCAGGTTACAGCAACCCCTTGGACGAGGGTTCACAGTTCGAGGGAATGTGGGGTAAAATGCAGAAAAATGATTGCGATCCTGAACTCGGATTTCCATTTTGAAGTTGCCAATCAAGAAGAAACGACCATGACGCGCAAACGCAATGCCATAATTTTCTCACTTTTTGTGCTTGTAGGGGTTGCACTCATTCTCTTGCCAGGCTTGATTCCTGACGGCGTTCGCGTTGTCTCGGCCGCTGCAGCCGCTAGCTATACCATTACACAGGTGTCTGGCGGCGGGACGATTGCCGGCAATGTGTCCACCTGTGGAAAGACCAGAGAGGTATATCCCGTGAAAATCGAACAGGGGGGAGTAACGGAGGCTGTGGTGTGGCTTGATGACATCACGGGCGGGAAGGCGTTCAATTTCCCGGAGCCTGTGATGGATCAGAAAAATTGCGAGTTTGTCCCGCATGTCCTGCTGATCCAACCGGGAGCGATGAAGATGCTGAATACCGACCTCTGCTCGCACAGCATTCATGTTCTTTCATCTACAAACCGCGAGGTGAATCTGAGCATTCCACCCAAGACGGCCCCGACCGTTCTTACCTTGATGCGCCCGGACCAAGCGATGGTTCGGTGCGAAATCCACAAGTGGATGGAGGCATACGTTATTGTCGCCAAGAACGCTTACTATGTCCTCAGCGGCGCTGGCGGCGCTTATACGCTCACCGATGTCCCGCCCGGCAAATACCACATAAAGGTGTGGCAGGAAACCCTGGGCACACGAACGCAGGAGGTCACGGTCGAGACCGGCAAGACAGCAACCGTCAGCTTCAACTTCGGATCAAAATGACCTTCGTGAGGATGAGCTTCTAAATATTTTCTTGTAAAGGAGGATTCCAGCATGAATTCGGGCACTCCCTGGCATGGACGCTTGTATCAGCTCGCAGCTTTCGGAGCGGGATTATATGCGGTTGTATTTTTTTCTGCGCGTAGTGCAAACGCTGTGCCGAGTTTTGCGCGCCAGACCGGCTTCACATGCAACCGTTGCCATATCAATCCGGCAGAACTAACTGACGAAGGCCGGAAATTCAAGCTGAACGGTTACACCACGAGGGACACGAAGGGCCTTCCGCCGATCAGCACTCCACCAGACCGGCAGAAATCCGGAGTGGATTTGCTGGCTTATCTTCCGCTTTCCGCGTGGATTGAGATTTCAAACACGGGGCTCAAGAAACCTCAGCCTAGCACGCAGAACTGGAATTTCAGCCTTCCGCAAGATGTTTCCCTTTTTCTCGCCGGAGCCTTTTCCACCCATTCGGGCGGGTTCATTCAGGCTGTCTATGACGCGCAAAGTGACCATTTCACCTGGGATAACACCGACATTCGCTATGCCCGGAGCAGGCTCGTTCATGGCAAACCCCTGGTCTACGGAATCACGCTGAACAACAATCCCACGGTTGAAGATATCTGGAACAGCACGCCGGCGTGGGGGTATCCGTGGATTGCACCAGTGGGGGTTCCAACGCCCACCGCCACAGCTATCGTGGATGGAGCTCTCGCGCAGGACGTGGCCGGAGTGGGCGGATATACGATGTGGCGCGACCACCTCTATGGCGCCGCGGCGGTGTACCGCTCGGCGCACCTCGGACAGCCGTTGCCTAATGCCGGGACTGCTTCCCAATTCAATATCCAGGGCGCCGCTCCGTATTGGCGCGCCGCCTGGCAGCAGAGTTTCGGCATCAACTATCTCGAAGTGGGCACCTATGGCATGCACGTAGCTTCCACCCCGTTCGCAGTAGCGGGTTTGAGGGATACGTACACCGACATTGCGATGGACTGGCAATACGAGCGCATCCTGCCGCAGTTGGCGAACGACATCATCACTTTCCACGGTACGTACATCCACGAACGTTCAAATCTCAGCGCTACATTCAATTCCAGCGGCGCCAGTTTCGTGGCGCATCATCTGGATACTTTCCGGACGGATGTTGTGTATCATTGGGGCTTCCGCCTTGCCCCCGCCATCGGTTATTTCGTGACCAGCGGGACGCGGGACCCTCTGCTCTATCCTGCCCAGCCTGTGAGCGGGAGTCTAACCGGAAGCCCGC
>WNGR01007676.1_pt1 | contig 11426 bp, 11 predicted proteins | sample 5407581 | NCBI WGS metagenome assembly WNGR01 (sample SAMN13153383, study PRJNA577476) | soil metagenome | isolation source: 80 cm soil or saprolite under Garry oak tree replicate 2 | place: USA:California | collected 2016-06-15 | reverse complement strand
CCGATGGACGTGACACGGATGCTGGTGCTGTTCGACATCGACGACGTCCTCGTCGAGCAGGGCGGATCGAGCCGGCTGCCGGGCACGGCCGAGACCATGGCCCAACTGCGGCACGGCGGTCACGTGCTCTCGCTGCTGACCGGGGAGGACGAGGACTCGGCGCGCCAGCGGACGACCAAGGTCGGCGTCGACCGCTATCTCGACTACGCGGTCGCGGCCTGTGGCGGCGCGCCGCTGGCGACGGCCGTCGAGCGGGCCAATGCGGCCTACGGCGGCGAGTTCACCGTGGTGGTCGTCGCGGCACAAACATCGCAAACAGTAGGGGCCGATCACGTGGTGACCAACCTCGTCGATCTAGTGCCGCTCGCACACAACGCAGAGGAGTCGTGATGACGGCAGTAGAGCCGGGCACCCGCATCGGTACCGGGAACGTGTGGATCTGGGGTGACAACGCCTTCAGCCAGCAGTGCGACGGGACGACGGAGTCCCGCCTGCTGCCGGCCAAGGTCGACGGCGTCGGCAACGTGGTGACCATCGGCGGCGGCGGTGGCCACGGCGTGGTCCTGCTCGACGACGGCACGGTCTGGGCGTGGGGCCGCAACGACCACGGGCAGACCGGCGACGGCAGCAACGAGAACCGGTCCACCCCGGCGAAGGTCGACGGCCTGGACGGCATCGTCGCGCTCTCCGGCGGTGGCGGGCACAGCCTGGCCATGGATGCCGACGGCGTGGTCTGGGCGTGGGGCCACAACGGTCGTGGCGACCTCGGCGACGGCACCACCGACAGCCGCAACCGCCCGGTCAAGGTGAAGGGCCTCACCGACGTGGCCGCCCTGTCGTGGGGCGGCGGGCACGGCGTGGCGCTGCGCCGCGACGGCAGCGTGTGGAGCTGGGGCCACAACCTGTTCGGCGGCCTCGGCGACGGCACCACCGAGACCCGGTTGGAACCGGTCCGGGTGGACCTGGCCGACGTGGTCGAGGTGGCAGGCGGCGGCGGACACACCCTGGCCAGGACCGCCGACGGCAAGGTCTGGGCGTGGGGCCGCAACGACCGCGGCCAGGTCGGCGACGGCAGCAACGAAACCCGGCTGGCCCCGGTGCGCGTCATCGGCCTTGACGACGCGCGGATCGACACGGTCGTGGGCGGCTACTTCCACAGCCTCGCACTGGCCGCGGACGGCACGGTGTGGGCGTGGGGCAACAACGACAGCGGCCAGCTGGGCGACGGCACGTTCGACAACCGCACCCTGCCGGCCCCCATCGAGGGCCTGACCGGGGTCGCGGCGGTCGGCGGTGGCGGCGGACGCAACGAGTTCGGCCCCGGCGGCCACACGGTGGCACTGCTGGCCGACGGCACGCTGCGCGCGTGGGGACTCAACGACGCCGGCCAACTCGGCGACGGCACAACGGAAAACCGCACCCGCCCGGTCGAGGTCCGCAACCTCACCGGCGTCATGGCAATCGTCGCCGCCGGCGGCTACACGATGGCGCTGGCCTAACCAAAGGGCACCTGACCAGCGGCAATGCGAATTCGCCGAACCGCAGGCAGACCCCCGCCCTTCCCTGGGGGCTACGGCCCTTTTCCAAGGTATGCCTGTCAAGCCCCCAATGGGGGGCCTGGCGGGAATCTGTGGACAACTCGCGAAGCTGTGCACAGGTGCACGAGCGGCTTGACAACCGCCACATTGCCACGGAGGCAACATGCTTGCGAACGAGATCAGCGTGACCGCCAAGGGCGGACTGGACACGATGTTGCCACGTACCGTCGAACTGGCCGACCCTGGGCCGGGCGAGGCGCTGGTGCGGGTCGACGCGGCCGGCGTCTCCTACGGCGACCTGTTGTTGCGGCTCGGGGTCATCCCCGGCGGCCCCAAGCCGCCGTTCACCCCAGGGTTCGACATCACCGGGGTCGTGGAACAGGTCGGGCCAGGGGTGACTCTCCACGTGGGCCAACCGGTTGCCGCGCTGGTGCGGACCGGTGGCTACTCGGACCGGCTGGTTCTGCCGGCGGCCCGGCTGGTGGCACGGCCTGCGGGCGCCGGGGCGGTCGAGTCGGCGGCGGCGGCGTTGAACTACTTCATCGCGCACCAGATGTTGCACCGGGTCGCGCAGGTTCAGCCTGGCCAGCGGATTCTGGTGCATGGCGCGTCCGGTGGTGTCGGGCTTGCCTTCCTGCAGTTGGCTCAGCTGGCCGAAGTGGAGTGCTGGGGCACGGCGTCGGCGGAGAAGCGGGACCTGGTCACGAAGTTCGGCGGTCATCCCATCGACTACCGCACTGAGGACTGGGTTTCGGTGATCCGGTCGCTGCCGGGCGGCACCGTGCACGCGGTGTTCGACCCGATCGGTGGGCCGCACTTCAACCGGTCGTCCTCGGTGCTGGGCCGGGGCGGGATCATGGTCGGCTACGGCCAGAGCGCGGCGCTGGTCGACGGGAAGCCGAACATGCTGATCGGCGCGCGTGGCTTCCTCGGCGGCATCATTCTGCCGAAGCTGGTTCCCAACGGGAAGCGGACCGTCTTCTACAACGCGTGGGCCCTGGAGAAGACGCAACCCGATGCGTACCAGGAGGATCTGGCCACGGTGCTGGGACTGCTGGCCGACGGCAAGATCGAGCCGGTCGTGGCCAGCACGATGCCGCTTGCCGACGCGGCCGAGGCACAGCGGGCCCTGGAACAGGGCACGGTGAAGGGCAAGATCGTGCTGACCTCGGGAGCGACGTCATAGGCAGTTGGCCAACGGGCCATCGGTCCGGGACGCCCGCGGTGTCTTCTACCCCCGCAGTGGAGCGCCAGCGGAGCGGAGGGGGTAGAAGACACCGCGTAAAGGGCGTCTTGGACCCGCGCGCCCCGGCGCGCCATGTCACAGCCACGATCTTCCTCGGTCTGGCGCTCGCCATGTTCCTGGCGTCGCTGGACCAGACCATCGTGACGACCGCGCTGCCGGTGATCGCGGGCGACCTGGGCGGCCTCGGTCACCTGTCCTGGATCATCATCGCCTACCACCTCACCTCGGCGTCGACGATGCCGTTGTGGGGCAGGGCAAGCGACCTCTACGGCCGCAAGCGGTTACTGGTCGCGTCGGTCGTGGTGTTCCTGCTCGGTTCGGCGCTCTGCGGTGTCGCGGGGACGATCGGGGAGCTGATCGCGTTTCGAGCCTGCCAGGGTGTCGGCGCTGGCGGCATGATCACGCTGGCCATGGCGGTGATCGCGGACGTGGTGCCGCCCAGGGAACGTGGCCGCTACCAGGGTTATATCCAACTGCTGTTCACGCTGTCCAGCGTGGTCGGGCCGCTGTTGGGCGGGTTGCTGGCCGATGCGCTGTCCTGGCGGTGGGTGTTCTACGTGAACCTGCCGGTCGGCGCGGTCGCGCTCACGATCCTGGTGACCCGGCTGCGGTTGCCGGCCACGCGGACCGAGCGCACGGTGGACTATCCGGGCGCGGCGCTGCTCGTGGGCGGCGTGGTGTGCCTGCTGCTGGTCACCGAGCAGCACATCTGGAGCCTGTCGTTGGCCGGCACGGTGTTGCTGGGCGCGTTCGTGTGGTGGGAGCGGCGGGCGACCGAGCCGATCATGCCGCTACGGTTGTTCCGCCGGCCGGTGTTCCTCGTCGTGTCGATCACGCTGTTTCTGACAACATGCATGCTGTTTGCTGTATTGATCTTCACGCCGCTGTTCCTGCAGAAGGTGGTCGGCGCCAGCGCCGCCAGTTCTGGCCTGCTGTTGCTGCCGATGACGCTGGGTATCACGTTGTCGACAGTCCTTTCCGGACGGCTGATCGCCAGGACCGGGCGCTACCGGCACTTTCCGGTCATCGGCCTCGCCATCGTCACGGTGACGGTGTTCCTGCTGTCGCGGCTGTCGGCGGGGTCGTCCCAGTTGACCGTGACGCTGGACATGCTGCTGTTCGGCATCGGATTCGGTCTGGTCACACAGGTGCTGGTGGTCGCGATGCAGAACGACGCCGACCGCGCCGACATCGGCATCGTGACCGCGTCCGCCAACTTCTTCCGCTCGCTGGGCGGGTCGATCGGCGCGGCCGTGTTCGGCGCGGTGTTCGCCGGCGCTCTGGTCGGCGGCGTCGCGCACGCGGTCGACGCGGTGTTCCTGGTCGCCCTGCCGGTTGCCGTGCTGGCCCTGGTGACCGTGCTGTTCCTGCGTGGCAGACAGCAGTAGTTCAGGCGTGTTCGATACCGGCGCGAGCGGGCTGCGTAAGCAGGCCCCGCACGGCCAGCACGCCGGCCGCCAGCAGCGCCACGATGCCGCCACCGGCCAGCACCGACGTGATCAGCGGCGCGTTCAGTGGCGCGAGCGGGTTGACCGCGATGAACGTGTCCACGACCACCACCCCGGCCGCCAGGCCGTAACCGATGCAGCCCAACGCGACGATCCGCACCCGGCGCGCCTCCGGCCAGTCCACAAAGGATGTCAGCCAGGCCAGCATGGGCATGATGAGAATGCCGTGCATGGTGGCCGCGTGCCCGGACTTGAAGGCCGCGCCGACGGTGTAGGCGGCGGCCTGGGACACCGTGCGGGTGTCGCGGACACCCAGGAAGATCATCAGCGCGCCGATCGCCAACGCGACCAGGAACGCGGCGAACCCGGCGCGCACCGCGATCCGCATCGACGGCGGGATCGCCGGATCGCGCCGAACCGCGGCGGACGCGAACAACACCGTGGTGGCGATCAGCAGGGCGCCGCCGACCGCGGCCGTGTAGGCGAACGCGGCGTTCAGCGGCGTGGTCACATTGAAGTGCGACGGCACCCCGCGCCACGCCTGGACCGTGATCACGGTGACCTCGGCGACGCAGGCCCCGGCGAACTCGGTCAGTGCCACCTTGCGGGTGCGTTCGCGCATCGGCACGAACGTCGTGACCCAGGTGATGGTGGCCAGCGTCAGGCCGAACGCGACGCCGAACGTGGTCGGCTTGCGCCAGGAGACCGGACCGTCCCACGGCCCGCCCACGACGGCCTGCACGACGAGGTGCACCAGGCCGCTACCGAACAGCACCACCGCGATCGTGTAGCAACGACGATCGATGGTGCCCGCGCGGCGATAGAAGGTGGCCAAGGCCTGTCCACCGAGGCGCCGCAACACCGGTCCGAGACCATCGGCCATCGGTCCCGGAGCAACCACGGTGCGCACGGACCGAACCTGCTCTGTCGCCATGATCAGTCTCCGGTCCGTCGGCACTGCTCAGTTGGTTCGGCGGTTGATCCGCACCGCGGCGTGCACCAGCACGCTCACGGCGAGCCAGAAGATCGGCAAAATAGGCCAGAAGAAGTCGGTCTGGAACTGCGGCCCGCCATGATGCAAGCCGGGGTCGACGTCGGGCGTGTGGGAGCCGACCGCCCAGGCGAGCACCAGCATGACCGACAGGAGCGACGCCAGCCCGGCGTGCGCGATCAGCGGCGGGGTCAGCCAACCTCGCCGGGCGGCGGGTGCCGGGTCCGGGGCGCGGACCGCCGGGGCCGGGCGGGGCAGGTCCCGGACCAGGGCGGTCAGGTCCGGTTCGTATTTCGCGGCATAGCACGCGGCCAGTCGCTCCTCGGCTTCCTGCTGGGTGAGCCGGCCTTCGGCCAGTGCCGTGGTGAGACGTTGGGCGACCTCGTCGCGTTCGGCGTTCGAGACACGCATCTGTGGTTTGTCGTCATGTGCGGCCATAACACCATGATGCGGTAGCGGTGGTGTAAAGGCATCGGCCGAGAATCGTACATCGGCGTACTCCACGGTCCGTATCAATGGCCCAGTCCTGCGCGACGGGCCTGCACTGCGGCCTCGGTCCGGTCCACCAGGTGCAGTTTGGCGAAGATCCGGGACAGGTAGTTGCGCACGGTCTTGACCGACAGCCCCAGCTCACGGGCGATGGCGGCGTTGCCGCGCCCGTCGGCGACCAGTTCCAGCACCGCACGTTCGCGATCGGTCAACTCGGGGAACGGCTTGCCGGATGCGGCCGGTTTCGTGAGGTGCTCGATCACCCATGAGGATGCCTGCGCGTCGAAGACGAGGCCGCCCGCGCGCACGATCTCGATGGCCGCGCCGATGTCCTCCGACCGGCCGCCCTTGAGCAGGTAGCCACGGGCGCCGGCACGGATCGCGGACAGGAACACGTCCCGGTCCTCCAGCACGGTCACCATGACGACCGCGGTTTCCGGGCACCGGCTGGCGATCAGCTTGGTCGCCTCGATCCCGGTCACGCCCGGCATGCTGACGTCCATCAGCACCAGGTTCGGCCGCAGCTGGTAGGTCATGGTCAGCGCCTCGGTGCCGGTGCTCGCCTCGGCGACGACCCGCAGCGAGTCGAGTCCGTCCAGCAGGGTTCGCAACCCGGACCGGTACACCGGATGGTCGTCGGCGATCAGCACGCTGATCAGGTTCTCGTCGATGGTCGGTGCACTCATGACGCCTCCCTGCGTCGCTGCCCGTCCAGCGGCAGCCAGGCCGAGACCGCGACGCCCCGCGGGTGGGCGGGGCTCACCGTGCACCAGCCGCCCTGTTCCTCGGCCCGCCAGGTCATGTTGGCCAGGCCGGACCCGGTCGGCCGCGGCGCGGGCAGACCCGTGCCGTCGTCCTGGACCCACACGCGCAACTGGCCGTCCCGCACCGACAACGACACCGAGCAGTGCCCGGCGCAGGAATGCTTGAGCACGTTGGTGACGGCTTCCCGGACGATCCAGAACGCCGCCCACGCCACGTGTTCGGGCACGGTGTCGACCAGCGGGTCGACGTCCACGGTGATCTTGAGCCGGTCCACGACCACCCGGCCCATCCGGCTGAGCATGGTGTGCAGCGCGGTCGTCGCGCCGCGACCGGTGTGTGCCTCGTCCCGGCCGGCCACCAGCCGGCGCACCTCGCTGAGCAGGTCGGTCATGTCGGTGCGCAGGTCGGCCAGCGCCCGGTGGGCCCGCGCGGTGTCCATCCCGATCAGCCGCTCCACCACCTCGGCCGTGACGATCATCCCGGTCAGCGACGATCCGACCTTGTCGTGCAGATCGCGGCGCACGGCAAGCAGGAGGTTGTGGTGGGCGCAGGTCGCCGCATTGTGGTCGGTCAGGGGTCTGCGTGGCGTCGGCGTGCGCGGCACGTCGTCGTAGGTCCGGTCGCCGGGTTCGAAACCCGGTCGGGTACTGGCATTCATGCCGGTGGTCCCCCTACTTCGTGGCGTTCTAACGGCATCCGGACCGCGATCCGGATTTAGCTCGGTCTCCGGCCGAAATGAGATTCACGATTGGGCGTCGCTGCCACGTCCTGCCAGGGGCGAGATCTGTCGCCTGTCGTATCTGTTCGTCGGTGGTGCTGTCGTATCTGTTCCTCGGTGGTGCTGCCGTATCTGTTCCTCAGTGGTGCTGTCTCAATCTGTTTTCCTCAGTGTTTGTCTGTTGTCAGTCGACATCAACCTCCGCTGTGCTCCACTGCTGATCTCACCCGAAAGCCAGGGCCGACATGACAGCCGGTAATCATCTTGCGATTTCAACAATGTCGCGGTGCGAGCGATTGTCCGCGATCTGATCGAGCAGGTAACCGGCTAGGTCGGCCCGGGAAATCGACCAGCAACCGGGCAGTTTGTCGGTGTGCGACGCGGTGCGGTAGGTCCCGGCAGCGGCCCCGTTGGTGAGCCGCGCGGCCCGCACCAGCGTCCAGTCGACGTCCGACGACCGGACACGTTGCTCCATTCGTGTCATGTCGGCGTACGGCCGACGGAGCATCGGGTGCAGCAGGAATCGTGTGACCAGCCATTCCGCGATCTGGGATCGATCGGGCAGGTGCAGCGAACTGGTCGATACGACGAGCAGTCGCCGCACTCCGGTGGTCTTCATGGCCGCCAGGACGTTGGCCGTTCCGTCCGAATAGACCGTGGTGGCGTGCCGGCGGTACCCGATACCCAGCGCGGACACCACCGCGTCGGTGCCGTCCACGACGGCGTCGGCGGCGCCGGAGCTGAGCACGTCACCCGCGACCACCCGCAGCCGGCGATTCTCGATCCCGATCGCGTCCGGACGCCTGGCCAGCGCCACCACGTGGTGGCCACGGTCCAGCGCCTGCGCCACCACCTGCATTCCCGTGCCACCGGTGGCACCGAACACCGCGAGTCGCATCCGTTCCTCCAAGAAATGACATCGGGCCCTGCCGCTTTCCTTCAGAAAGAAAGGAAAGCGACAGGGCCCGACCACCGTTACGAGACCGCGTTCACCAGATCTGCCCTGCTGGCACCGGGAAGCTGCGGCGGCGGCCCACCGGCCAACGCCCGGCCGACGCGCTGCCGGATGTCCTCGTCCCCGTACAGCGCGCTGGGCGGAGCCAGCATCATCATCACGTTGGCGACCCGACGCCAGACCTCGGCGTCCTGCGTCGACGCGGCGACCGCCGTCCCGAACGTGACCATGCCGGCGGGCGGACGTTGCGGCGCGACACCGGCCAGCGTGGCCTCCCACAGGCCGGCGCGGCCACGGTCGTTGGCCACGGCCTCCTCCCACCACGGGCGCACCAGGTGCTCGGTGCGCTTGGCGAACTCGGTGGCCTGCTCCGCGTCCACCTCCGGGTGCTCGTCCAGCAGGTCGGCCAGCCCGAAGGCGTGGCTCAGGCCGAGCGAGATGCCCCGGCCGTAGGACGGGTTGGTGGTGCACACCGCGTCGCCGAGGCCGTAGAACCCGCGCACGAGCGGCTGGCCGGGCTCCGGCAGGCGCAAGGAGTTGTCCAGGCCGCCCATCGAGTACACCGGCGAGATCGGCTCGGAGTTGCCCGGCGCCACCCAGCCGGCCAGCAGCGGCGTGGCGCGGATGGCCGCGGTGAACGCGGCTTCCTCGCGCAGCGCCTTCAGCTCGTGGTCGCCCGGCAGCACGCCCACCGAGATGGAGAACGTGCGGTTGTCGCCGAGGAACAGCACGGCGGTGTAGCTGTCCCACAGGCCACCGGAGCCGAAGCCCCGGTTCAGCGGGCCGGGCGGGGTGTCGCTGAGCATCCGGTAGTACCGGGTGTAGTAGACGATCTTGCAGCTCTCGCTGGTGACCGTCGGCACCGGCAGCCCGGCCTCGGTCAGCCATTCATCCACATTGGACCGACGGCCGGTGGCGTCGACGACGATGTCCGCGGTGCGGGTCTGCCCGTCGGACAGGCGAACCCCGACCACGCGCAGCGGGTCGTCGGCCGCGGTGATCAGGCCGCGCACGGTGGCGCCCGTGGTCAGCCGCACGCCCTTACGGGCCAGCGCGCGCTGGCGCAGCACCAGTTCGAACGTGGACCGGCGGGTGATCACCATCCGCAGGTTGTCGTCGCCGGGCTCACGCTGGAAGTCGCGCAGCATCGGCGGGACGTAGTCGGCCAGGTTGACCTCGGTGGCGCCGACGGCGAACAGGCCGTCGTAGACGTCCCGGGCGCGGTCGCGCAGCAGGTTGCAGCCCAGCGATGCGAAGGCGTGCGAGTGCAGCGCCTGCGGCACGGTCGGGCGGTGCCAGTCCGCGGCTTCGGCCACGGTGGTGGGGAACTCGTCGGCCGAGCGCTCCAGGATCTCGACCTGGTGCCCGCGGTCGGCCAGCGCGAGTGCGGCACCGAGGCCGACCACGCTGCCGCCGATGACGATAACGGTGCTCATGATGTGTTTCGCTCCTCGTCCGTCACAAGTTCCAGAACTCGTCGGTGGCGTACACGTCGTTGGGGTAGGTCCAGAATTCGGCGATCCTGCCGTCCTCGATCCGCGCCACGTTCACGAACGGCATCTCCAGCACGACGCCCTTGCGCTCGTAGTGCGTGTGCAGCAGAGCGAAGGCGTGGTTGTCGCTGGCGCCGATCTCCAGCACGTCCATCCGCAGCTTGCCCTCGGTCAGCTCGAAGATCTTGTTCGCGAAGGCGATCGACTCGGCAAGGCCCTTGTGCTCACCGGACAGCGGGTTGTTGCCGGGGTAGTGGTGCACCGCGTCCTCGGTCCAGTACGACCCGGCGGTCTCCACGTCGCCGGTGCCGAACGCGGCGTAGACCTTCTGCATCAGGTCGATGTTCGGGTGTTCGGTCATGATGTGGCTCGCTCCTTTGACTTGGTCCAGCTGACCGTGGCGCGTACCGCGGTCGCGATGTGCTCGGCCGTCGGCGCGTACGCGTCTTCCAGGGCCGGGGTGAACGGGGTGGGCGCGTGTGGTGCGGTGACCATCCGGACCGGGCCGCGCAGCGCGTCGAAGACGTTCTCCGCGACCAGGGACGCGACGTCCCCGGCAACGCCGCAGCGCGGGTTGGCCTCGTCGGCCACCACGAGGTGGCCGGTCCGCCGGACGCTGTCGTAGATCGTCTCGGTGTCCAGCGGGGAGATCGTGCGCGGGTCGATGACCTCGCAGTCGATGCCCTGCGCAGCCAGTTCGCCTGCCGCGGTCATCGCCTCGGTCACCATCCGGCCGATCGCCACGATCGTGCAGTCGCTGCCCGGTCGGGCGATCCTGGCCTGGCCGAGCGGGATCTCGTAGGGCTGCTCGGCGACCTCGCCCCGGCTGAAGTAGAGCATCTTGTGCTCGAAGAAGATCACCGGGTCGTCGTCCCGGATCGCCGCCGCCATCAGGCCCTTGGCATCGGCCGGGGTCGCCGGCACGACGACCTTCAGGCCGGGGATGTGCGCGAAGATCGGGTACAGCGCCTGCGAGTGCTGCGCGCCGCGGCGCATGCCGGCGCCCCACATGGCGCGCAGCACCAGCGGCACCCGTGCCTTGCCGCCGACCATGTAGCGCAGTTTGGCGGCCTGGTTGAGGATCTGGTCGAAGCAGACACCCGCGAAGTCGACGAACAGCAGGTCCACCACCGGGCGCAGACCCGTGGCGGCGGCACCGACGGCGGCACCGACGAACGCGGACTCGGTGATCGGGGTGTCGAAGATCCGGCCGGGGAACTTCTCGTGCAGGCCCTTGGTCGGGCCCCACGCGTTGCCCAGGGTTCCGTCGCAGCCGGTGCCGCCGATGTTGTCCTCACCGAACACCACGACCGACGGGTCGCGCCACAGTTCCTGTTCCAGCGCCTCGCCTACCGCTTCCAGGTACGAGATGATTCTGGTCACGTCTGTCTCCCTCAGTAGCTCACGTAGACGTCGGCCAGCAGCGCGTCGACGGTGGGTTCCTTGGCGGCACGGGCCTGCTCGACGGCGAGGTCCACGTCGGCACGCACGGCACGGTCCACTTCGGCCAGTTCGGCGCGCACGATCGAGTCGTCGGCGACCAGCCGGTCGGTCAGCAGCCGCAGGCAGTCGTGCTCGGCCCACAGCGCCTCGACCTCGCCGGCACCCCGGTAGGCCTGGTGGTCCCAGCCCTCCATGTGGCCGAAGAACCGCTGCGCCTTGCATTCCACAAGGGACGGTCCGCCACCTTCACGGGCACGGCGCACCGCCTCGGTGGTGGCGGCGTGCACCGCGAAGAAGTCGTACCCGTCGACCACGACCGCAGGCATGCCAACGGCTTCGG
>WNGR01007674.1_pt1 | contig 11428 bp, 9 predicted proteins | sample 5407581 | NCBI WGS metagenome assembly WNGR01 (sample SAMN13153383, study PRJNA577476) | soil metagenome | isolation source: 80 cm soil or saprolite under Garry oak tree replicate 2 | place: USA:California | collected 2016-06-15 | reverse complement strand
GGTAGGTTGCTTGTCTCCCCGTTGCAACAGTCTACTGAAATTTGCTCCTGCTGCGCGTAATAGTGAACGCTCGCATTTCCACATCGCGGAAGTTGTAGGAGGTCGCCGCTCCCCGCTCAGGGCGTTCGAGCAAAGCGGCGTGAGGGTGCCACGATCAAGACAGTTTGGACAGCAAAGCCGCCGGGCACCACGACGACGTTACCTTCGTCCCCCATGCCGTACGGGGTTGTCGGAACCGACCGGGTCTCCCCCAAACCAGTAAAGTAAGGAGATGATCCCTAGTCCGACCCGCGAATGATATTTGATGAATTCGGCGGCGGCGCGCACCCAGCGTTTTCCCAAACCCGCATGGCAACGGGCCGAGGCTCTGCCGATCAGTTTTCTGGCTCAAGCTGGCAATGGCGAGCGACAGGCCCCGGCCCCAAACCGGGGCCTTATTCATCGCGCCAACTACCACCGCTTTGTGCTATTCTTGTGAGGGGCCAGAGGTCGGAGACGACCATGCGCAATCCTATTTTGGCTATCGCAATCGTGTTTGTGTTAGCCGCGCCTTGCACAGCGCTTGCCGAAGGGAAGAAACATATTGAGCTCAATAGCTTCAGTTTCGGCACCAGCAGCACCGCGCGCGATCCCCAATCGGGTCTTCCCACCGGTAAACGCATGCACAAGCCGCTCACAGTTACAAAGCAAGTAGGCCCCGCATCGCCTACTTTGACGACTCAGAACAAGCCACTCACCACTACGGTCAATCCAGCGCTTCAAGGGAATGTTCTTGAAAAAGGCGGAGCGGGTTCCCCACCAAAGGCCGGATGGGACGTGAAGGCCAACAGAAAATCTAACTAATCCGCCGCATTGCAGACATTGACTATCAGCTTAAAGAAACATTCGCGGGCCAGTTCACCCGCGCCAGTAGCGGTCTTCCCAGCTGCGCGACAGCCGCATCGCCGAAAGGATCAACCCGGCCATCGAATAGGTCTGCGGGAAATTGCCCCACAGCGCGCCGGTCTGCGGATCGACGTCTTCGGAGAGCAGGCCATAGCGATTGCGGTGCTTCATCGCATCGGCAAACAGGTCGCGCGCAGCGTCGCGCCGGCCGAGCGACCACAAGGCGTCGATCAGCCAGAACCGGCAGATCAAAAACGCGGTCACCGGCATGCCGAAATCGTCGGCGCTGGCATAGCGCATCACATGCTTTTCCCGCACCAGTTCGCGCTCCATGGCGGCGACGGTGGAGGAAAAGCGCGGATCGTCCACTTCGACCACGCCGAGATCGGCAAGGAGCAGCACGCTGGCGTCGAGATCGTCCGAGCCGAAGGCTGCGGTAAAGGCGCCGCGTTTTTGATTCCAGGCCCGTTCGACCAGTTCCGCATGCATCGGCTCGGAAATCGAGTTCCAGTACTTGGCGCGCGGTTCAAGCCCGAGCCGCATGGCAATGGCGGCGAGCCGCTGGCAGCCGGCCCAGCACATCGCCGCTGAATGGGTATGGACGCGCTGGCGGCCGCGATATTCCCAGATGCCGGCATCCGGCAGGAAAGCTTTTTCGGCGGCGCGGTGGCCGAGCGATTCCAGCAAATGAAACAGCCCCTCATCGCCGGGGCGAGGCAAACGGCGGTCGAAAAACATCGGCATGGCGGCGAGAATGACGCTGCCATAAGCGTCGTGCTGCACTTGATTGACCGCGGCATTGCCAATCCGCACCGGGCCGTCGCCGCGATAGCCTTGCAGATCCGGCGCGGTGCGCTCCTGGATCGCGGTCGTCGGCACCACGCTGTAGAGCGGCCGCAGCTCCTCGTCCCGGTTGGCCGCGATCGACAGCGTGAAGGAAATGAATTCCTCCATGGTGCGGGTCGCGCCGATCCGGTTGAGCGCCTGGACGACGAAATAGGCATCGCGCAGCCAGCAATAGCGGTAATCCCAGGTGCGGCCGGAGGAGGGCGCTTCGGGGACCGAGGTCGTATGCGCGGCCACGACCGCGCCGGTCTCGTCGAAATTGGAAAGTTTCAGCGTGATCGCGGCGCGGATGATGGCTTCCTGCCAATCGTAGGAGATCGACAGGCGGCGCACCCAATCCGTCCAATAATCGTGCGTGCGTTCGATGAAGTCGCGGCACGTCGACTGCAAGTCGCCGGTGAACGGCTCGTCGGGGCCGAACACCAGGTGCAGCGGCCGCGTCAGCACGAACGGCGCCTCGCCGTCGATAAGCGACAGCGGTGCGTCGGTGGTCAGGCGTATGACGGTCGCGTCGTTGGCGTAGCGGATGTGATTGCTGCCGAGCGAGCGGTGCGGCAGCGCCTTGCCATAGTCGCAGGTTGGGCGCATCCGGATCGTGATGCGCGGCAGCCCGGCGATCGGCTCGATGATGCGATAAAGCTGCGGCGGCCGGAACACGCGGCCGAACTGCCGAAAGCGCGGCGCCAAATCGGTGATCCGCACCTTGGCGCCGTGGCGGTCGGTCAAGATGGTGGAAACGATTGCAGTGTTGCGGACATATTGCGATTGAAAATCGACAATGTCCTCGATCACGACATCCGAGAATCCCTTTTCTTCGCGGCCGGACAGCAGGCGGCAGAAAATCGGATCGCCATCGAACCGCGGATAGCACCACCACACGATGCGCGAGCAGGGATCGACCAGCGCCGCCGTGCGACCGTTGCCGATCACCGCCAGATCGAGGCCGTGATCGATCGTGCCCGCGGGACCGCGGCCCGACTCGCGCTGGGTGCCGGCCGCTTGATTTTTGGCGAGGAGCGCCAGATCGTGTGCCCGATCGTTCATGGCACCGCGCCTTGGCTTTGTGTGCTTTGACGTTGATTGGCGATGCGCGCCAGCCAGCCGCGGACCGATTCCGGATTTTCGAAATGACCGTTGACGTCCGGCACTACACGGCCGACCGAAAAGCCCAAGCCGCCGAACTGGGAAAGCATGGGGAAGACCGGCTCGTCGGTCGTGTCGTCGCCGACAAAAATCGGAGTACGGCCTTTGAACGGCGGATAGGTCATCAGTTCGCGCACCGCGCTGGCTTTGTTAATGCCAGTCATCTTGATTTCGAAGACAAGCTTGCCGGGAAGGATTTCGATCGAGCCGCGCGGCGCGCTGGCGCAAATTTCCTGGATCGCGGCGCGCAAGACGTCGCCTTTGTCGGGCGCCAATCGATAGTGCAAAGCGAGCGAATAATCCTTGTCCTCGACCAGGATTCCCGGACCGAGCTCAGTCAGCGTGGCAAGCTTGCGCTTGAGAACCGGATTCAAGGACAGCGCCCGTACCACGGGTTCGCCGCCGGCCACAACGCGCAATTCCGCGCCATGACCGCCGACCGCGGCGAGCTGCAACGGCGAGAAAATCAGATCGATGTCGTGCAGCGATCGCCCCGACACCAGCGCCAATGCGCCGCCGGTCAAGTCCTCGAGCCGCGATAGCGTGTTGCGAAGCCCGGCTGGAACCCAGACCTCCTGCGGCGCCGGCGCCAGATCGAGAATGGTGCCGTCGATGTCGAGCAGGAGCGCGCATTTGCGCAGATCGGAAACGAGAAACGTCTCCGCACGCTCCGTATCGAGATCAGTGATTTCCAAGCCCATCGTGCCAAGAATCCGAGTATGAGTTTCTCAATCCGCTAGCGCCAGTGGAGGGGCAACCGATTCGAGCGCCTTGCGCTCGGCGGCGACGCCCCACAGCGCCTCGACCGCCGCGGCGCCGATCATCAAAGCCGCACCGATTAAGTAACCAATGGCGACGCTGCCGCGCAAACCGGTATTGATCAGTACGCCCAGCAGCAGCGGGCCGACTACGCCTCCGACGCCGGTGCCGATAGCATAAAAGAACGCAATAGCAAGCGCTCGAATTTCCAGGGGGAAAATCTCGCTTACCGTCAGATATGCGGAACTTGCCGCAGCCGAAGCGAAAAAGAAAACGATCATCCAAGCGCCGGTCAAGCCTGTCGCGGTCAAGACGTTGTGACTGAACAATTCGGCGGTCAGTGCCAACAAAATGCCCGATATCGCGTAAGTCGAGGCGATCATCACGCGCCGCCCGAGCGTGTCGAACAGATGACCGAGCAGGATCGGTCCAAGCACATTGCCGGCGGCAAAGGGCAGAATGTACCAGCCGATCTGATTTGCCGGCGTGCCATAGAAATCCGTGAGAACGAGCGCATAGGTAAAGAAGATGGCGTTGTAGAAGAACGCCTGCGATGCCATGAGGCTCAATCCGATCAACGTGCGACCTCGATAAGTTTTGAATAGCGTTCGCGCGACTTCGCCGAGCGGCGTGTGGCGCCGCATGCGCAATCGTATCGGGGCGCCGCGCGGCTGTTGTCCGAGGTCCCGGAAATGCGCCTCGATGCCGCGCACCACTTCGGCCGCTTGCTGCGGCATGCCATGCGTCACCAGCCAGCGCGGGCTTTCCGGTATCCAAAATCGCATCAATAGAATCACGAGTCCGATTATAGCCCCGATCAGAAATGCCAGGCGCCACCCCAGCGCTGGATCGATTACGGCGGGATCGAGCAGAATGAGCGAACCCCCCGCGCCAACGGCGGCGCCGACCCAAAAACTGCCGTTGATGAGAAGGTCGATCCAGCCGCGGAACCGCGCCGGGATAAGCTCCTGGATTGTCGAATTGATGGCAGTATATTCGCCGCCAATGCCGGCGCCGGTCAGGAAGCGGAATAGCGCATAGCTTGTTGCATCCCAGGACAGGCCGGTCGCCGCCGTGGCCAGGAGATAGACCGCAAGGGTAATGGTGAACAGCTTTTTTCGCCCCAGCCGGTCGGTCAGCCAGCCGAAAAAGAAGGCACCGAGCACCGCGCCAGCGAGATAGCTGCTCCCCGCAAACCCGATTTGCGCATTGCTCAATCCTAAGGCGGTGGCGCGCTTGAGTTCCGCCGACAGCGCGCCGGCAATCGTCACTTCCAGTCCGTCCAGAATCCAGGTGATGCCGAGCGCGACGATTACCAAGACATGAAAACGCCCGAACGGCAGCGCATCGAGGCGGGTCGGGATGTCGGTTTCGATGATCGCTTCGGACCGGACTTGCGCAGCGGTGCGGGCCGATGATGCCGGGTTCCGCCGGTCCGCAGCCGAGGCCGCAATTGATCCAGGAACCGAGTCATGGAGCTTGGCAGCGAGCCGGGAAAAGACGTTGCCTGCGGATGAAGCCATAATCAAAAAGAGCCCGGTCCACAGCGGCAACGCGCCGGCGCCATCTGCTGTTCCGATTCTGCTTTGCGCTTACGCTGTTGCACTTGGGCATGCCGCGAGCAGCGGCGCGCCATCTACTGCGGCTTCGCTGCGCTCCCGGTGAAAGAGACTCGCCAGATGGTGCCGCTGCCATCCTCGGAAATGAGCAATGCGCCGTCCTTGTCGACGGTCACGCCAACCGGTCGCCCCCAAACCGTGGAATCGTTAATGACGAAACCGGTGGCGAAATCATCGTATTCGCCAGTCGGCACGCCGTTCTTCGTGACGATACGGATCACCTTGTAGCCGGTGCGCTTCGAGCGATTCCACGAGCCATGCTGGGCGGCAAAATAGGCGCCGCGATATTCCGCGGGAAATTGCGAACCGTCGTAAATAGTCATCCCAAGCGACGCCGAATGCGCTTCGATCAGAACGTCCGGCGTCGTTACTTTGTCTTTCAGATCCGGCCGCTCGCCGCGGTGCTGCGGATCTTCATTGCCGCCGATGTAATACCAAGGCCAGCCGTAAAATGCGCCCTGGCGCACGCGCGTGACATAGTCGGGCGGCAGATCGTCGCCGAGTCCGTCGCGTTCGTTGGTCGAGCACCATAGCGTGCCGTTCGGCGCGACCGCCATGCCGACGCAGTTGCGAATGCCGGTGGCGAAGATTGTTTTATTCTTGCCTTGCGGATCGAACGCCAGCACGTCAGCGCGGTCGGTCTCATTGCCCCAGGTCGCGCCGAGCGGATGATGGGCGATGAAATTTTGCAGTGTCGCGCCGGACAGCTTGCTCACGCCTTCGGCGTTATTGGAGCCCGAGCCGACCGACACATACATCGTCGCGCCGTCGGGCGAGAACACGATATCGCGCGTGGCGTGGCCGCCGCCGACCGGCAGATGCGGCACCACGGTTTCAGCTTCGCCGCGCGGGGTGAGATCGCCGCTGCGATAAGGAAAGCGCAATACTGCGCCGGTGTCGGCGACGTAGATCCATTGCGGGTCGGCGCCCGGCGGATAAAAGGCGATGCCGAACGGATAGGTCAGCCCCGCGGCAAACACGAACTTCTTCGCAACGTCGCCGCCATCGGACCGCAGTACGCTGATGCGGCCGGCCCTGCTCTCGGCGACGAATATGTCGCCGTTCGGCGCGGTGCGGATGATCCGTGGCCCGCTTAAACCAGACGCGAACAGGCTCACGGCAAAGCCAGTTGGAACGACCGGCGTCTGATCGGTCCGATGCACGACTCGCACCGTGTTGACGACCGATTGCGAGGGCTCCGGCGGCGGCAGGTCGCCCGGCCTGATCAGCCGGCGCGTTCCCGGCCCGTCGGCGCGCCAGTCGCCGAACGCCGCGCGCCCTTCGAGAACGCGGCCGGCGCTTTGCGCCCAAAGCGGCGCCGCCGCCAGGCAAAGAACTCCGGCAATGCTGAATGCATATAATGTGCTCGAGCGGCGCATGGGTCTCCTGGTGAAAGGGGGGTCTCCTGATGAAAGGGGGTCTCCTGGTGAAAGGGGGTCTCCTGGTGAACGGGTCTTCTGCCGAAAACTGCGCAGGTACGGTGAGGGAACACAGCCGCGATCGGTTCGTTCGCGACGGCTGGTAGGCCGGCATAACGTAGACCCGCCGCTGCACCACGGGTACAAATAATGACACTGCAAAAGCCGCCTGCAGAACAGGTGCCGCGCCATGGAGCAACGGATAACCGCGGATTGCGTCGCGCGTGCGCGCGCACTCGCGCCGCGCATCGCGGCGGCTGCGGCGCGCATCGAGGCCGGCCGCGAATTGCCGCCCGACGTCGTCGAGGCGCTGCATGAGGCGCGGCTGTTCCGCATGCTGGTGCCGCACTCGCTCGACGGCGACGAAGTCTCGCCGGTCGCCTTCATGCACGCTATCGAGGAGCTGGCTAAGGCGGACGCCTCGACCGCCTGGTGCGTGGCCCAGACCTCGGTCTGCTCCACGATCTCGTCGTGCCTGAAGCCGCAGATCGCCGCCGAGATTTTCAAGAACGATCCGCGCGGTGTGCTGGCTTGGGGCCCCTCGACCAGCAAAGCTAAAGCCATCGCCGAGCCGGGCGGGTTTCGCGTCAGCGGCGAGTGGCCGTTCGCCAGCGGCAGCCGGCATGCGACTTGGCTTGCCGCCCACAGCGTCGTCTCCGAAGCGGACGGCAGTTTGCGCCGCGACTCAAACGGCGAACCCGTGCAAAAGACCTTTGTCGTGCCGCGCCGCTCCGCCACTATTAAAGATGTCTGGCACGTGATCGGATTAAAGGGCACCGGCAGCGACACCTATACGCTGACCGACGTGTTCGTGCCGGAGGATTGTGCGATCGCCCATCATGCGCTCGATCGCGCCGAGCGCCACGAGCACGGCCCGCTTTATTCGTTCACGATCTATCAGCTGTTTGGCTCGAGCTTCCCGGCGATCGCGCTTGGTATCGCCCGCGCCATGCTCGACGCTTTTATCGAACTGGCGAAAACCAAGACGCCGGCCGGCGGCAAATCGCTGCTGCGCGACAATTCCGTGATCCAATCGCAAGTCGGCGTCGCTGAGTCGCAGCTCGCCGCGGCGCGGACATTTTTCTTCGCGGCCTGGAACGAGATCTGGCGCGCGGCGCAGGACGATGCCGTGACGCTCGATCAGCGCGTGCAGCTGCGTATGGCATCGATTCATGCGAACCAGCAGGCCCGGCAAATCGCCGAGACTGCCTATCTCGCGGCCGGCGCCACGGCGATCTTCGAAGGCAATCCGTTCGAGCGCCGCTTCCGCGACATGCACGCGGTGTCGCAACAGGCGCAAGCGCAATTTGCGATTTTCGAGGTGATCGGCCGCCATTTCCTCGGCCTGCCGCTGCAGTCGACGCGGATTATTTGAACCCCGCTCTACAGTTGACAGCGCGCGCCGCGACGGCCGACCATGCCTGATCAGCCTCGGGAGCGTATGGTCATGGACGAGAATGCGCGAGCCGCCGAGCTCATGCAGAAGATGCTGCGCAAGAAGCTTTACGTCCTCATCTCAAAACCGCTTGTTGCGCCGGAACAACTGAAGCCGCTGCTTGCCACCCACCTTGAATATATGATCGGCCTGGAAAAGCGCGGGCTGCTGTTCGCCTCCGGTCCTTTGGTTGACGATAATAGCGCGCCGACCGGCCATGGCTTGACCATCCTGCGCGTCAAAGATGCCGCGCAAGCGCGCGAGATTGCCGAGGCCGAGCCGTTCTTCGCGCACGGCCTGCGCAGCTTCGAGCTCAAGGAATGGACGGTGATGGAGGGTACGCTCGGCGTGCGCGTCAACCTGTCCGATCAAACTGTCGAAGTCGCATAGCAGGCAAGTGCAATACCGTGCGCTAGTCATAGCGGGGTTACGTTCATGGATACGGTCGGTCTGATCGGTATCGGCAAGATTGGCCTGCCGATCGCGGACAATCTGATCAAAAGCGGCCATCGCGTGGTGGGCTATCGCCGCAGCTCGCTCGCCGACTTCGAAAAGATTGGCGGCGTGCCGGCGCGCTCGCCAGCCGATGTCGGCGCGCAGGCCGATATCGTGCTCACTTGCCTGCCCTCGACCCAAGCGCTCGACGATGTCGTTGCCGGCCCGCACGGTCTCGTCCATTCTGCGCGGCAAGGCCAGATCGTGGCCGAGCTCGGCTCGCATCCGGTGCCGGACAAGCGGCGGCAAATCGCGGCGCTGGCGCCAAAGGGCGCGGTCTTTGTCGACGGCGAAGTTTCGGGCACGCCGGGCATGGTCGCCGCGCGCAAGGCAGTCGTCTATCTCGCCGGCGACGCCGAAGCCTGCAAGAAGCTCGAAGCGGTGATGGCCGGCCTCACCGATTCCTGCCTCTATTTCGGCGAGTTTGGCGCCGCCAGCCGCGTCAAGCTGGTCAACAACCTTCTGGTCGCGATCAACATCGCTGCCACCGCCGAAGCCATGGCGCTGGGATTGAAAGCCGGCGTCGACGTGCCGCTGATGATCAAGGCGATCGCCAGCGGCAGCGGCGGCTCGACCCAGTTTGCGATCCGCGCGCCATGGATGGCGGACCGGCGCTTCACGCCGGTGCAAGGCTCGGCCGGCACGCTTGCGCATTATTTCGGCATGATCGCTGATTTTGCTGACAGCGTCGGGGTAGCGACGCCGCTTATGGATTGCGTGGTGCCCCTCTATCGACGCTGCATGGAGATGGGCCTGGGCGACAAGGATGTCGCCGCCATGGTCGATGTCATCGCCGCACTGCCGCGCGCCAAAGATTGAAGACATTATAATTAAGGAGATAACGCATGATCCGTGTCAGCAAGATCGCGCATGCCGCATACGAAACGCCCGATCTCAGCCAGCAGACCGAATATTACACCGAGATTATCGGCTTGACGCTTGCGGCGCAGGAGAAAGACGCGGTCTATCTCGCCTCGACGGTGGATCATCACGCCGTCGTTTTGCGCAAAGGTTCGCAGGCGCAATGCACCCGCATCGGCTTTCAAATTCCGCCGAGTGCCGACCTCGACGAATTTCAAAAGCAGGTGGCGAGCCATGGCATTACCGCCGAGCGCCGCAAGCACGCCGAGCCGGCGATCTCGGACATGCTGGTGTTCAAGGATCCCAAAGGCACGGTCATGGAAGTATTCAAGCGCGACGACTTTTCGCATCAGAAATTCCAGTCGAAAGGAATCGTCCCGCACAAACTCGGTCACGTCGCGTTTCATGTCGCCGATGTCAAGCAGGTCACCAAGTTCTATTGCGACGTGCTCGGCTTTCGCGAATCCGATTGGATGGGCGATTTCTTCTCGTTCCTGCGCTGCGGCCCCGATCATCATACTATTAATCTGATGGAGACCGGCGCCAACCGGCACTTCCACACCGCCTTCGAGCTGCGCGACTGGGCGCACATGCAGCAGGCCTGCGATTTTCTCAGCTTGCACGGCTATAAGCTGTTGTGGGGTCCCGGCCGGCACGGCATCGGCCACAATCTGTTCGCCTATCATCGCGCGCCGAATGGCTTGATCACCGAGACATTCGCCGAGCTCGATCGCATGAACGAGGAGCTCGGCTATTTCGAGCCGCGGCCGTGGCACCGCGACCATCCGCAGCGGCCCAAAGTCTGGGTCAAGGATCCTTCGGCGGCCAATTTGTGGGGTATCCTGCCGAGCGATGAGATGATGAAATAATTTATTTTCTCCCCCCTTGTGGGGAGGGACAGAAACGGAGGAACGTCCATGTCGAAAATCCGGCGGGTCGTTCTGGCTCTTCTCTCCATCGTCACTCTATCGTTCGCGCTGTCATTCGCGCTCGCCGGCTCGGCGCGTGCCGCCGATCCGATCAAGGTCGGCTTCAGCATGGCGCTGACCGGCTCAGTCGCGCAGAACGGCAAGCAGCTCATCATCGCGCTCGAACTCTGGCGCGACGACGTCAACGCGCATGGCGGCTTGCTCGGCCGGCCGGTCGAGCTCGTCTATTACGACGACCAGAGCAATCCGACCAACGTGCCCGGCATCTACACCAAGCTGATCACCGTCGACAAAGTCGACCTGTTGCTCGGCCCCTATGCCACCAACATGGCGGCGGCCGCCGTGCCGGTGATCATGCAACACAATATGACGACGATCAGCATTTTGGCGATCGGCGTGAACCGGCATTTCCACTATGGGCGTTACTTCGACATGATTGCGGTCGGGCCGGAGGGCACCAAGGCGTTCTCGCGCGGCTTCTTCGCGCTGGCTGCGGCGCAGAACCCGAAGCCGCAGACCGTTGCGATTGTCGCTGCCGATGCCGAGTTTTCCAAAACCTCCGCCGATGGCGCGCGCGAAAATGCCACCGCGGCAGGCTTCAAGATCATCTATGACCAAAGCTATCCGCCGAACACCACCGATTTTGCGCCGGTGATGCGCGCGGTCCAGGCGGCCAATCCAGACATCGTCTTCGTCGCCGCCTATCCGCCGGATACCGTCGGCATCGTGCGCGCGGCGCAGGAGATCGGCCTGACGCCGAAAATGTTCGGTGGCACCATGATTGGGCTTTTGATCACGCCGATCAAAATGCAGCTCGGCCCGCTGCTCGACGGCATCGTGATCATGGAAAGCTTCGTGCCGGCGCCGACCTTCAACTTCCCCGGCGTCGCCGATGTGCTCAAGCGCTATCAGGCCAAGGCCGCCGGCGAAAAGATCGATCCGATCGGCTACGCCTTCGTGCCGTTCGGCTATGCGGCCGGGCAGGTGCTGGCGCAGGCTGTCGAGGGCACCAAGAGCCTCGATCACGCCAAGCTCGCC
>WNGR01012578.1_pt1 | contig 11430 bp, 4 predicted proteins | sample 5407581 | NCBI WGS metagenome assembly WNGR01 (sample SAMN13153383, study PRJNA577476) | soil metagenome | isolation source: 80 cm soil or saprolite under Garry oak tree replicate 2 | place: USA:California | collected 2016-06-15 | reverse complement strand
AGCTTCCGGTGCTCCCGGTAGGCACCGAGCGTCGCCTCCATCTCCGCCGCCGCTGGTCCGCCGCCGGCGCCGACCGCGTCCATCGCGCGGCGCTCGGCACCGACCGCCTCGTCGAAGTCGCCCGCCGCGGCGTAGGTCGCGGCCAGCGTCTCGAGTGCCATCGGGTCCTTCCAGTCGGTGAGCTCGGCTGCGCGCGCGGCGAGCCGCACCGCCTCCCTAACCTGGCCCGTGGTCGCGCCCGGGTGCATGGCGAGCAAGAGCGCCGCCCGATCCATCGGCACCGGCCAGCTCGGCGCGAGCCGCATCGCCTCGCGGAACTCGGCCAGCGCCTCCTCCAGCCGTCCGACCGTCGCGAGCGATAGCCCGAGCCCGTCGTGGACCTCCGCCGTCTGCGGCGCGATGCGGAGGGCCTCCCGGCCGTGCGCGAGGGCGAGGTCCGTCTCGCCGGCCGCCTGGAAGAGCTGCGCCAGCGCGCGGTGCGCCGAGCCCGACTCAGGATCGACCTGCAGCGCCCGCCGGTACTCAGCGATGGCCTCACCCGTCCAACCGCGCATGGTCAGCGCCCGGCCCAGGTTCACCCGCGCCTCCACGAAGTCCGGCCACGTCCGCAGCGCCTCCCAGTACAGCTCGACCGCGTGGTCGACGTCGCCGCGCAGGTCGAGCTCGCGGGCCACCTCGAACAGCTCGGTGGCGCCCCACTGCTGGACGAGCCCGTGCTCCGGCGCAGCCGCGATGGCCCGCCGCAGGAGGTTCATCCCCCCCGGCTCGCCCAGGCCTTGCGCCGCCACGCCCTCGATGAGCCCCGAGACGGCCTTGAAGGTGGCCGCCAGCTCCTGTGCGTCGCCGCCGGTGAGCGTCACGGTCGACAGCACCGGCCCGGCGACCCGGTCGAGCGCCCTCAGGTTGTAGGCGATGCGCGCCTCCTCCCCCAGCTCCACCGCGCCGGGCGGGTAGAACTCGAGCACCGGGTGCTCGAAGGAGTTGATCGTGTCTTCCTGCGCCAGCCAGGGGTCGAGCGCCGGCGTGTCGGCGAGGAGCAGGGTCACGACGTCGGAAGGGGTGCGCCAGCCGTGGCGGCGGAGGTGCGCGGTCTCCGGCGCGTCGAGGACGGCGCGCGCGTGCGCCAGGTCGAGCACGAGCGGCGCATCGAGCCCGACCAGGAAGGCGGAGTCCTGGCCGAGCCAGACGTAGGTGTGGCCGAACACCGACCGGAAGGTGCGGACGATGGTCCGCAGATCGCGCGGGGTGACCTCGAGCGGCACCCACTGGATCATCACGCCGCCCGCGGCGAGGTGCCGGCGCGCCGCCTGATAGTAGTCCTGGGAGTAGAAGAGGCCGTTGCCGGCGTGTCCTGACTTCGACTTGCCGTCGGAGATGATGGCGTCGTAGCGCTCCTGGCTGCGCCGGAGGAAGTTCACGCCGTCGTCGTTGACGATGCGCACCGCCGGATGGTCGAGCACGCCGCCGTTGTAGGCCGTGAAGAGGCGCGCCCCCTCGATGACCGAGGGTGATAGCTCGACGCACTCGACGCGCTCGACGCCCGGGTGCCGAGCCACCTCGCCGATGAGGATGCCGCTACCGAGCCCGATGGAGAGGACGTTGCGGATCGTCCGGTCCGGGGCCAGCACGAACGGGAGGTGCGCCAGCACTTGCTGCTTGCGGTCCACACCGGTGCTGCTCTGGCCGATGGTGATGCCGTCGACGGCCATGAGGAGCTGCCGGCCGTCGCTGGCGCGCTGGAAGACCTTGACCGTCCAGCCGAGCCCCTCGCGGTAGTACCGGACCGGATCCTCGGCGGCGCCGCCGGTCCCCGGCAGAGGCCGAGGGTGCCAGAGGATGAGCAGGGCGGCGCAGGCGCACAGGCCTACCGAGATGGGGGCTTCTCGGAGCAGCGCGCCGCGCCGGCGGCGAGCCTCGCCGGCGGGCAGGAGCGCCCAGGCCGCGCTCGCCAGGTTGAGGATGGTGACGAGCGCGATGCCCCGCTGCATGCCGAAGAGCGGCAGCACCACGAACCCGCCCACGGCGGCACCGGCGATGTTGCCGAGCGTGTTGGCCCCATAGAGCTGCCCGAGCTGTCGGCCGAGGGCGTCGACGCCGCGCGTCCACATGCGCGCGGCGAGAGGGAAGGTCATCCCGATGAGCGTGGTCGGGACGAGCATGATGAGGAAGGTCACCCCGAACCGCCCCAGCATGAGCGACGGCCACTGGAGCTCCAGCCCATCCATCCAGTGCTGGGCCGAGCCAAGCATGAGCCGCGTGAGCGGGATCGTCGCGAGCGTCGAGGCGGCGATCCCCGCCTGGATCCAGCCGAAGGTCCGGCGCGGCTGCCGCAGCCGATCGATGAACGTCCGCGCCAGGAAGCTGCCGAGCGCGATCCCGACCAGGAAGGCCGACAGCATCGTCACGAAGGCATAGGTGGAGGTCCCGAGGAGGAGGACGAGCATCCGCGTCCAGAGCACCTCCAGCGACAGCGAGGCGAACCCCGACAGCCCCATCACGACGAGCAGCCAGATCTGCCCCGCGGTTTGGACCTCCCCCTCGCCCCGCGAAGCGGGAAGAAGGGATTGGGCGAGGGGGCTCCTCTCCCCCTCGCCCCGCGAAGCGGGGAGAGGGGCTGGGGAGAGGGGCGCTTTCCGCGCGGCGACGAGGCCACCACCGCCAGCCAGAGCGTGGGGTGGACCCCGATGGCGCGGATGAGGACGAACCCCGCTCCCAGGCTGCCCAGCACGGCGCCGAAGGTGTTGAGGCCGTAGAGCAGGCTCAGCTTGCGCCCGAGCTCGGCCGTGCCGCCGACGAAGACGCGGGCGATGGCGGGGAGCGTGCCGCCCATGAGGAAGGTGGGCGGCACGATGACGACCGCGGCCAGCGCGCACCGGACGACGAGCAGCGCCGCCGAGTCGGGCGCGAGGCGAGAGGCGAACCAGACATGGGCCGGCCCGAGCGCGCTCATGGCCCAGGTGCCGGCGAGCGCGGTGAGGCCGATGCCGAGCTCGAGGATCGCATAGAACCGCAGCGCGTCCGGCCGCCGGTCGGCGATGCGCCCCAGGAGCCACCCGCCCAGCGCGAGCCCAGCGAGGAAGGTGGCGAGCACCGCCGTCACCGCGTGCGCGGTGACGCCGAAGATCTCGTTCAGGAGCCGCGACCAGACGACCTGGTAGACCAGGCCTGCGGCGCCGGACAGGAGGAAAAGGACGTAAACCCAGGAAATCCGGCGCGACTCCCTCATGGGTGCGGCAATTTAGCGCATTCTCGTCCCGATTTCTCCCTCCCCCACCCTTGCGGAAGGCTTGGCCGGGGAGAGGCGGCGCCCCCGGCGAGAACCTCCCCGCTTTCCGTGCGATAACCGCCGCGTGGACAGCCCCGTCGCCGCTCCCTCGGGTGTGGCCAGCCGTCGCGACTTCCGGGGCTGGCTGCCCCCGCTCCTGCTCGTGGCGCTGGTCTGGGCCATCTACTGGAAGGTCGGCTGGACCGGCTTCGTCGCCTACGACGATCCCGCCTACGTCCTAGACAATCCGGCCGTGAAGCACGGGCTCACCCTGGAGGGCCTCCGCTGGTCCTGGACCCAACTCGTCGCCGCCAACTGGCACCCGCTCACGGTCCTGTCGTTCATGCTCGACGTCCAGCTCTTCGGCGTCGATCCAGCCTGGCTCCACCGCGAGAACGTGCTCTGGCACTGCGCCAACGTGCTCCTGCTCCTCGCCTTCCTGCGACGTACGACCGGCAGCACCTGGCGCAGCGCGCTCGTGGCGGCGCTCTTCGCGGCCCACCCACTGCGCGTCGAGTCGGTGGCCTGGATCGCCGAGCGCAAGGACGTCCTCAGCACCTTCTTCTTCCTCCTCGCCCTGCCCGCCTACGCTGCGTACGCCCGGCGCCCAGGCGCGCTCCGCTACCTGGCCGTCGCGGTCACCTTCGCGCTCGGGCTCCTCGCGAAGCCGATGGTGGTCACGCTCCCGGCGGTGCTGCTCCTCCTCGACGTATGGCCGCTCCGGCGAATGCCGTCGGACCGGCTGTCGCTCGCCTCGACCTGGCCGCTGGTGCGGGAGAAGCTGCCGCTGTTCGCCCTGTCCGCGGCCGGCAGCGCCGTGACCATCCTGGCCCAGGCTCGCAGCGGCGCCGTCCGCTCCGTGGGTGGGCTCCCCCTCACCGCGCGCGCAGCCAACGCCGCCGTCTCGGCGGTCGCGTACCTCGAGAAGACGCTCTGGCCGGCCGATCTGGCCGTGCTCTACCCGCACCCCGGCTACCGGCCGGGTGGGATCCCGACCTGGAAGGTGGCGCTCGCGACGGCGCTGCTGCTCGGGATCACGGCGCTGGCCCTCCGCGAGGCGCGCCGCCGCCCGTACCTGCTCGCCGGCTGGGGCTGGTACCTCGTGACCGTGCTCCCGGTGATCGGGCTCGTGCAGGTGGGCCAGCAAGGCATGGCGGACCGCTACACCTACCTGCCGCTCATCGGGCCGGTGTTCGCCGCCGTCTGGGCCGGACAGGAGGCGGCGGCGAGGTTGCGCGTGCCGCGCGCCGTGCTCGCGGCCACCGCCATCGTGCTCGTGCTCGGCGCTGCCACCGTCGCGCGCGCACAGGTCGCCGTCTGGCGCGACACCCTCACCCTCTTCGACCACGCCGCCCGCGTCACGCAGGACAACGCCATCGCCTGGAAGGCCGTGGGCTCGGCGCGGTTCGAGCGCGGCGAGCCGGCCGAGGCGCTGGCCGCCTTCGCCCAGGCGGCGCGCATCGTCCCCGACGACCCCGACCTCTGGTTCGACCAGGGCCTGGCACTCTCCGCTCTGGGCCGGTACCGCGAAGCGACCTCTGCCTTCGAGCAGTCGATCCGGCTCGAGCCCACCGATCCCGAGGCGTGGTTCAACCTGGGGATCGCCTGGGCCACGCTGGGTCAGCCCGACCGCGTCGCCGCCATCGCGCAGCGGCTGCGCGCCCTCGATCCGGCCCGGGCCGCCGAGCTGGAGCGGCGGTCCCGGGCGATCGCGGGCCGGTGACACGACCTGGCCCTAGCGCGTTCCCTTCGCCCGCAGCCCCTCGAGGCGCCGCCGCGCGGCTGACTGCCCCGGATCGAGCCGGAGCGCTTCTTCCAGCTCGACAGCCGCGTCGGAGAGGCGCCCCTGCTCTTGCAGCACGAGCGCCAGGTTGAAGTGGGTGCTCGCGACGCCCGCGTGCACGGCCAGCGCGCGCCGGAGGCTGGCCTCTGCACCGGGCAGGTCACCGAGCTGGTAGCGCACCCCCGCGTTGTTGGTCAGCAGGGCCAGCGCGTCCGGAGCGATCCTCAGATCTCCTTCCAGCAACTCCGCCGCCAGGTGACAGTATCCGAGCTCGCGGCGCTCCCCGCAGCGCTCGAACAGCACCGCCCTCAGCTCAGCTCCTCGTGGCGGACGGCGCTGCAGGTCGAGCGCCGCGCGCTGGTAGCTGCGCACGAGCACATCGTCGGGGCGCTGGCGCTCCACCGCTGCGAGATCCTCGGCGGCCTCGTCGAACGAGCCGAGCAGGGCCAGCAACCGACCGCGCTCGAAGCGCAGGGTCGGGTCCAGGCCAGCCGCGGGACCGGCTCGCGCGATCGCAACGAGGGCTTCATCCTGCCAGCCGAGCCGCCAGTGGGAACGCGCAGCCCGCAGGCTCGCCTCGGGGCCCACCAGACGACGCGCCGTGAGCCCAACCACCGGTGCGCGCTCCGCGCCCAGGCTGGCGCGCATCGCCGCGGTGTTCTCCGGAATGGACGAAGCGTACACGGCCAGCGGCGCGCGGAACTCCAGCAGCGGCCGGTCGTCGGTGTTGAGGGGGGCGCCCGCCGCGAACCGCCGCGCGCCCTCCTCGCCCAGGAAGAAGCGGAAGGCGAGATCACCGCGACTCCAGCCGTAGCGCTCGAGGTCCTCGCGCAGGCCGGGTGAGGCCGCCATGCGCCGCTCGATGGAATCGAGATCGACGCGCAGCGCCTCCGGCGTGGCGACGAGCACGAAGTCCCCCGCGGAGGCCGTCCACACCGAGACATGTGGGAACACACCCTGCATCGTGCGAACGACCATCTGCATGTCGCGCGTGAAGATCCCGTACCCCTGAAGCCACTGAACGAACACGCCGCGATCGCTGAGGCGCTGGCGGGCGATCTCGTAGAAGTCTCGGGTGAAGAGGCTGGCGATCCCCGCGATCCAGGGGTTGGACGGCTCCGAGATCACGAGGTCGTAGGGTTGGGCCGCCGCGGCCAGGACGTGCCGGCCGTCGCCCGCCACGAGCCGCACGCGCGGGTCGGCCATGGCGCGCCGGTTCTCCTTCTCGAAGAAGCGCGCGGCGTGGACCATGGCCGGCTCGAGCTCGGCCACGTCGATCACCTCCAGGGGGTGCTGTGCCACCGCACCGACGGTCACCCCGCTCGCCAGCCCGACGATCAGCGCTCGCCGCGGCTGGGGATGGAGAAGCGCACCCAGGTGGCCGAGCAGCACCTGCGTTGGCATGTCGGGCCCGTTGCTGGCGTCGACCTTGCCGTTGACGCGAACGCTCAGGACCTCGCTGGTCCGCTCGACGGCCACGGTGGTGCTGATGCCCTCCGAGTAAAAGAGCACCTCGCGGCCCGCTTGCGCGGTGCGGAAGGCCTCGCCCTCGTCGCGCAGGTAGTCCTGTGCGTAGACGGTCACCCCGCTCGTCATCACCTTCTCGTCCCAGCGCGGCAGCGCGACGAGGAGCGTGAGATACGCCGCGACCGCGCCCGCGGCGATGATCCGCGTCCGCCCACGGGCGGCTCGGAAGACGAGCAGGGCCACGCCGGCGCACAGGTTGGCGCCGGCGGCGGCACGGACCGTGTTCTGCAGCCCGATGGCCGGGATGAGCAGGAACCCCGCCGCCACTGCCCCGACGATGGTGCCGATGGTGTTCGCGCCGTAGACGAGACCGATGTCCCGGCCCACCCGGTCCTGGCCGCGCGCCAGAGCGGCCACCATCACCGGGAAGGTCGCCCCGAGGAGCAGCGTCGGCACGATCACCACCGCGAAGCTGAGGCCGAACTGGACGGCGAGCGCGGCCCCGGCGCTGACCCCGATGCGGCCGAGGAGGCCGAGGGCCGCCTCCGGGAGCCAGCCGAAGGCCGGCAGGAGCACCAGGGCCGCGAGCGCGACGGCGACCTGCAGGTAACCGTAGGTGGCGAGGCTCAGCCGCCGCGACCGCAGGACGCGCGAGGCGACGAGGGCGCCCAGGGCCAGGCCGACGAGGAAGGTGGCCAGCATGGCGGTGAACGCGTAGGTGGAGCTGCCCAGCACCAGGCTCAGGGTGCGCGTCCAGGCAACCTCGTAGGCCATCGCGGCGGCCCCGGAGACCCCGGCCGCCGCGAGTCCCAGAGCGGCGCGGGGCAGCGGGCCTGCACCTCCCGCCCGGTCGACCACGGCCTGCGGCACTTTCGCCACCGTCCGGCGGGGCGACGTGCCGCGCTCCAGCAGCAGCGCGAGCGCCGCGACGAGGAGGTTCAGCGCCACGCCGATCCATACGGTGAGCCGCAGTCCGACGGCCGGCAGGAGCAACAGGCCCGTACCCACCGTCCCGACCACCGCGCCCCACGTGTTGATGGCGTACAGCGTGCCGACCCGGGAAGCGGCCAGCTCGTGACCTTCCACCACGGCGCGGCCGAGCACCGGGAGCGTCGCGCCCATGAGGGTCGTGGGGAGGAGCAGCACGGCCGCCGAGAGGCCGAACTGCAGCGCCAGCGCGGCGGGCGCGGAAGGCTGCCCGGTGCGGCAGAGCGCGATGTAGAGCGCGTCCACGCCGCTGAGCAGGTCTGGCGTCGCCGCGCAGTAGAGCCCGACCGTCGCCTCGAGCAGGGCATACGAGCGCAGGGGCCGCTCGACGCGGTCGGCCCATCGCCCGAGGAGCAGGCTTCCCAGCGCGAGGCCGCCCATGTAGGCGGCCAGCACCGTCGTGACGGCGTACACGGTGTGCCCGAAGGCGAGGCCCAGCAGCCGGGCCCAGACCACTTCGTATGCGAGCCCCGCGGCGCCGGAGAGGAAGAAGCACGCCGCGGCACCGGCCATCACCAGGCGGGAACTGGATCGGATCACGGTCCCGTCAGGTTAACAGATGTGATCCGTGGAGCGCGCGGGACGCAGCCCGCCCCGCTGGATCCCGGTTCGGCGGGCTGGCATTCTCCGGGCTTCACGTACGACGTCGGGGGCAGGTCCATGTCGAGGTGGCCGATCGTCATCATCACCCTGGCCGCCCTCCTCGCCCACGCCCCTGGGCTCGGGAACGGTTACGTCTGGGACGACCGCGACGTCGTGCTGGGCGCCTACGACGGCGACACCCCACGCTCGTGGACCGAGCTCCTCCTCGCGCCCGACGCGAACGCCTCCGATCCTCATACGCCGTACTACCGCCCGCTCACGCGCGTCTCCTTCGCGATCGACCGCGCGCTCTGGGGCGACGCGCCGGCGCCGCGCCACGCGGAGAACATCGCCCTCCACGCCGCGGCGGCGCTGCTGGCCTTCCTCGTCCTGCGTCGGCTCGTCGACCCTCGCGTGGCGCTGGCGGCGGCGCTGCTGTTCGCGGTCCATCCGGTGCAGGCAGGAACGGTGAACGAGCTGGCGGCACGCAACACCGTGCTCGCCGCGGCGCTCGCGCTGGGGGCCCTCCTCGCGCACCTCGCCTGGCGAGAGCGCGGCGGCCGCTGGCGGCTCGTCGCGTGCGGCGCCTGCTACTTCCTCGGTCTGGTCTCCAAGGAGACGGCCGCGCCGATCGCGGTCGTCGCCGCGTTCCTCGACTGGGCGGCGCCGCCGTCGACGGCGCCTCCCTGGAGGACCCGGCTGGCGGGCCTCGCGCCCTTCGGCGTCGCGCTGGCCGCTTATCTCCCGCTGCGCGTCCTGGCGCTGGGGGCGCTCGCGCCCCCCGCCGAACGCGCGGCGCCGCTCGCGACGCGGCTCCTCCAGCAGCTCTGGATCGTTCCGCAGTACCTCGCGACGGCCGCCTGGCCCGCCGGCCTCGACGCGGCCCGGCGCGTGCCGGCCACGGCCCTCTCCGCACCCTGGCTCTTGCCGGCGTGGCTCGCCATCCTCGCCGCGGTCGCCTGGATCCTCTGGCGCGGCACCCGCGCCGCCCGCCTCGGCCTCCTCCTCTTCGCGGCGTCGTACCTCCCCGTGAGCGGGCTCGTCGCGATCCCGAGCTCACCCATCGCCGATCGACACCTCTACCTCGCCGCGCTCGGGCTCTGGCTCATCGCCGCGGATCGGCTGGTGGCGCTCGCCTCGCTGCCGAGGTTGCGCCGGGCCGCCCTGCCCGCCGGCGCCACCTTGCTCGTCGTGCTGGCGGGGCTGAGCACGCGGCGCGCGACGGACTTCCGCGACGACCTCACCTTCTGGCGCAGCGTGCTCATGGTCGACCCGGACTACTCCCTGGCGCTCGTCTGCTACGGGAACGCGCTCCACGAGGGCGGCGACCTCGCCGGCGCGGAGGACGCGTGGACGCACGCGGTCGCCGCCAACCCACAGGACGGGACCGCCTGGAACCAGCTCGGGAACCTCGCCTTTCGCCGCGGTGATCTGCCTGGCGCGGAGCGCGCCTTCGCCAGCGCGGCGGCGTTCCGGCCGGATCTCTTCGACCATTTCTACAACCACGCCCTCGCGCTCGAGGCGCTGGGCCGCAGAGAGGAGGCGCGCGCCGAGTTTGCCCGGGCGCGGGCGATCGTTCCTCCCCATCGCGCCGCGCTGGCAGCAGAGATAGACGCGCGGCTTCCGCCGCCTCGTTGAGGCGGTCCCGAGCCGGCAGGCCGAAGCTCTCTGCTAACCTGCGCTCGTCATGACGACCCCACCCCCGCTCCGGCCGCGCCGCGCCGCGCTGATGATCGGCGGCGCCCTCGCGCTCGGCGTCGCCGTCCTCTACGCGCGGACCGCGGGCCACCCCTTCATCTTCTACGATGACGGTCAGTACGTGGCCGACAACGCCCGGGTCCGCGCCGGCCTGAGCTGGGACAACATGGTCTGGGCCTTCACGACGCTCCACTTCAGCAACTGGCACCCGCTGACGTGGCTCTCGTACATGCTCGACGTACAGCTCTTTGGACCGAGCCCGGGCGCGCTGCATCTCGTCAACGTCGCGCTCCATGCCCTGAACGCGCTGCTCGTCTTCCTCGTCCTCGGCCGGCTGACCGGTGCCCGCGGTCGCAGCGCGTTCGCCGCCGCCCTGTTCGCCCTCCACCCGCTGCGCGTCGAGTCGGTGGCCTGGGTCGCCGAGCGCAAGGACCTCCTCAGCGCCACCTTCGGACTCCTCGCGCTGGAGGCGTGGCGACGCTACGCGCAGCGGCCGGGCGCGGCGCGCTACGCGGCCGTCCTCGCCTGCTTCGCCCTGAGCCTCATGGCGAAGCCGATGCTGGTCACCCTGCCGTTCATGCTGCTGCTGCTCGACGCCTGGCCGCTCCGGCGCGTCGAGCCCTGGAGCCTGGACCCGGCTGGCCCCGAAGCCGCGCCGCCCGTCGGCTGGCGCCGCGCGCTCGCGGAGAAGCTGCCGCTCCTCGCGCTCTCCGCGGCCTCCTCGGTCGTCACGGTGGTCGCGCAGGACCGCGGCGGCGCGCTCCACGGCCTCGACCTCGGCCTGGGCGCGCGGGCTGCCAACGCCGTCGTCTCGTACGTCCGCTACGCCTGGAAGTCGATCTGGCCGGTGGACCTCGCCATCTTCTATTCCTACCCTCGTGGCGGGGCGGCCGCGTGGGCCATCGCCGGCGCCGCCGTCCTGCTGGCCGCTTCGCTGGCCGCGGCGGCGTACCTGGCACGGCGCGCTCCCGAGGTGACAGTGGGCTGGCTCTGGTTCCTCGGGACGCTCGTCCCGACCATCGGCCTCGTCCAGGTGGGCGCCCAGTCGATGGCGGATCGCTACACCTACTTTCCGGCCATCGGCCTCGCCATCGCCGTGACCTGGGGCGCTCACCGCGCGTTCGGCGCCTGGCAGCGCGGACGGCCGCTGGCCGTCGCGGGCGCGGCGGTACTCCTCCTGTCCTCCGCGCTCACCTGGCGCCAGGTCGGGTTCTGGACCGACCACGTCACGCTGTTCCAGCATGCGGTCGACGTCACCGACGCGAACGCGCGCGCGCGCGGGGGCCTCGCCCTCGGGCTGCGCCGCGCCGGCCGCCTCGAGGAAGCGCTCATCGAGGCACGCGAGGCGGCCCGGCTCGAGCCGGACAACGCGCGCCTCTGGATGAACGCGGCGGCCATCGCGCGGGAGCGCCGCCAGCTCCCCGAGGCCTACGGCGCCGCCCAGCGCGCGGTGGCGCTCGACCCCGGGATCGGCCTCGCCTGGACCACGCTCGCCGACGTCGCGGCGGACCTCGGGCGGTCGGAGGAGGCGCTCGCGGCGGCGGAGCGCGCCGTCGAGCTCTCGCCCGAGGACACCTCCGCCTGGAACCGCCTGGGCATGAGCCGCGCCGCCGCCGGTCAGCCGCAGCCGGGCATCGAGGCGCTTCGC
>WNGR01010764.1_pt1 | contig 11431 bp, 11 predicted proteins | sample 5407581 | NCBI WGS metagenome assembly WNGR01 (sample SAMN13153383, study PRJNA577476) | soil metagenome | isolation source: 80 cm soil or saprolite under Garry oak tree replicate 2 | place: USA:California | collected 2016-06-15 | reverse complement strand
ACGCGGCGTTGTCCGCGGCGCCGAGCAGACCCATCTGGAACGGGGTCGCCGCGAGCACGAGCGCCGCCAGCAGCGGGGCGGCCGTGTTGGTGACGACCGAACCGAACTGGCTGACCGTGTCACCCAGCCAGAGCAGGCGAAAGTCCCCGTGAAAGAACAATGATTCCCGTCGCACGGGCATACCGTGGCCGACTGGTTGGAAGCTGTCAATCGCTTATCGCCTTAGGATGATCAAATGACCACCGCCGAGGACCGACCGACACCCTCGCCACACCGGCCGGCCAGCCGGACCGAGGCGGCGGCACTGGCCTCGCCGGTGCGGCTGCGCATCATCCGGCTGACCTACCAGCGGGCACTGACCAACAAGGAGATCGCCCGCCGCCTCGGCAAGGACCCGGCGACCACGCTCTACCACGTGCGCAAACTCGTCGCGGCGGGCTTCCTGTCCGCGCAGCCGGAACGCACCGGCCCGCGTGGCTCCAAGGAGATCCCGTACCGGTCCACCGGGCTGTCGTGGCGGCTGCGGCCCGAGGACGGCAGCCACGAGGAAGAAATCAGCCAGGCGATGCTCGCCGCGTATCTCGGTGAGGTCGCGGACGTCGGCATCGGCGCGGTGCGGCAGACCAGGCTGGCGCTGCAACTGGACGAGGCGAGCCACGCCGAGTTCACCGAACGGCTGCACGACCTGATCGAACAGATGGCCGCCCGACCGCCGATTCCGGGCGGTCAGGAGGTCGGTCTCTACGTCGCGTGGTACCCAAGTGGGTGACGGGGCGAAATTGACTCGGGCATGTCGGTAGGTCGTGCCACCATGGAAGAAGAATGACTGACTACCCGTACGCACCCGATGCCAGTGTCAACCCGACGGCGACCAGCGCCTCCGTTGACTTCACCGACGACGAAGACCCGCAGGTCACCGGTCTGGAGCTGGTGTCATCCGGCGACCTGGAACTGTCCGACCGCGCCGCGTTGCGGCGAGTGGGCGGGCTCTCCACCGAACTCACCGACATCACCGAGGTCGAGTACCGGCGCCTGCGTCTGGAACGCGTGGTGCTGGTCGGGGTGTGGACCGAGGGCACGGTCGAGCAGGCTGAGGCGTCGCTCGTCGAACTGGCCCGGCTCGCCGAGACCGCGGGTTCGCAGGTGCTGGAAGGCCTGATCCAGCGCCGTAGCCGGCCCGACGCGGCCACGTACATCGGTTCCGGCAAGGCCCACGAGCTGGCCGGCATCGTTACGGACGTCGGCGCGGACACGGTGATCTGCGACGGTGAGCTGTCACCCGGCCAGCTGCGTCAGCTGGAGGGCCGGCTCAAGGTCAAGGTGATCGACCGGACCGCGCTCATTCTGGACATCTTCGCCCAACACGCGAGCTCCAAGGAGGGCAAGGCCCAGGTCGAGCTCGCGCAGCTGGCGTACCTGCTGCCCAGGCTTCGCGGTTGGGGTGACGCGCTGTCCCGGCAGGCCGGTGGTCGCGCCGGCGGCGGCAACGCGGGTGTCGGCCTGCGTGGTCCCGGTGAGACGAAGCTGGAGTCCGACCGGCGCGGCATCAACAAGCGGATGGCCAAGCTACGTCGGCAGATCGCCGGCATGGATCAGGTCCGGGCCACCAAGCGCGGTCGACGGGTGGCCAACGAGGTGCCCAGCGTGGCCATCGCGGGTTACACGAACGCCGGCAAGTCCAGCCTGCTCAACGCCATCACCGGCGCGGGCGTGCTGGTCGAGGACGCGCTGTTCGCCACCCTCGACCCGACCACCCGGCGCAGCCAGACACCGGAAGGCCTGACGTACACGCTCACCGACACGGTTGGTTTCGTACGGCACCTGCCGCACCAGCTGATCGAGGCGTTCCGGTCCACCCTGGAGGAGGTGGCCGACGCGGATCTCGTGCTGCACGTGGTCCGCCGACCCGTTCACCCTGGCCCGGCTACGCAACCTGATGCCGGGCGCGGTGTTCGTGTCCGCCCGTCAAGGGACCGGCCTGCGTGAGCTGCGCGAACGCATCGCGGCCACCCTGCCGCACCCGTCGGTGACGGTCGACGTGCTGGTGCCCTTCACCCGAGCCGACCTCGTGGCCAGGATTCACGCCGAGGGTGAGCTGACCACCAAGGAGATCACCGAGCACGGCACCCGCCTGCGCGCCAAGGTGTATCCGGACCTGGGCGCCGCGCTGGAGGAATACGCCCTGAACAGCACCAGGATGTGACGTCGCGCGGCCGGTCCGTTGCCCGCCACACGAACCCGCCACATCAATGTCGGTCCTACAACTCATCAACCCCAACTCCCAACGTTGGGGTCGGGGTGGCTCAAGCCGTCTCGAGCCCGACAGCCTCACAAATCCAACTCCAACGTTGGAGTTGGATCGAGCGCTCTTGCCCGCAGCACATCCCCGTCATTCGCACGCCGACTCCAACTCCAACGTTGGAGTTGCCTTCAGCCTGCTGATGGCGGCCAGGTTGACCATCAGCAGACCGTCGTCGGCAAGCCAGGACGCGGCCCTGGTGTCAATGTCCGAAGTCGCGTGCACGGCTGAGCTGGGCGTCTGCCGTGGCGTGCAGAGGAGTTCGGGCCTCCGCGATGTACCGAAGTCGTCTGCACTACGGGTCGCTTTCCCTCGTACTCGTGTGCGCGACAGTGCGAGCCTGCCTGTTGACGAGTTCCGCTGCCGTGTCACCGCCGCCGACCTCGACCAGCCCGGCCGCCTGGTCCGAAGTCCAGGCTGGTCAGGTCGGCCACGATGCGGGCCAGGTCCGTGGTGGGCTCGCGATGGCGCAGGTGCCGGTACTGGCAGCGGCTCAGCGCGGCGATGTCGGCGGGCAGCTCAGCCTCGGCCGGCAGATGTGCGTGGTCGGTGAGCACGGGGATCACCCGGACACCGGCGGTGAAGGCTTCGGCGAGTTCGCGGCGGATCCAGTCGGCCGGGTCGTCGATCCGGCGTCGCCCGGCGGGGTCGGTGGCCGACAGCCAGCGCGGCCCGATCACCGCCAGCAGCACCCAGGCCGACCGCACCCGGCCCAGCAACTCCGCGGCGAAGTCGGCGCCAGCGGGGATGGACTCGGCGTCCAGGAACACCCGATCCTCACCGAACCGACGGACCAGTTCGGTGTAGAGCAGCGCACCGTAACTGTGGGTGTCCTCACCGCGGTAGCTGATGAACACGCCACGATCCACCACGCGGTGCGCTGGCCCACGACTGTCCGCCTCGTCGACCACGCCGTTCAACGTGTAAATGATCTTTCCGTTGTTCGTCATCGCGGGTCCTGGGCGGCGGTGACCGAACGGCCGGCGATGTCGCAGCATCGTGACCATCCGGTCTGCGCGTTCGCTGCGCCGCTGGTTGTCCACGAACAACGCCACGTACCCGGCGTAGCCGGTCACCACGACCAACACGGCCCCGTAGCCGCCGATCATCCACACCCACATTCGGACTGCCCTCCCGGCACAGGGCGGGCCGTGCCCGCTCGTGTCCGCGGAACGTTTATGCGACAACCGTCGCGGTCGGCATCGGCGGTACCAGGCCGGTAAGCGACTGATCTTCTGCCCAGCGTGCGCCGTAGGCGAACCCCGGGTGCAGTTCGTCGAACCGCAGGTGCAGCTCGCCGGCCGCGTCCAGCTCAACGATCTCGCCCTCGCCACCGGGATCCTCAAGCTCATGCTGAAACGCCTTCGAGAGCTGCCAAACCTTGAGCGGCAGCCGATCACGGTCGAAGCGCACCCGCAGGTCGAACAGTGCGCAGCGCTCCCGCGGCACACATACGTAGTGAGGCTGCATGGCCTGGCTGTCGGGCACCACGAACCGCAACGCGAACTCGGCGGGCTCCCCGCGACTCAACGGCCGCGGCAGCACGACGGCGAAGGAGAACCGGTGCGCCGCCGGCATCTCTTTCATCACCAGGGTGCCGCCGTACAGCATCGTGATCCGGAGCTGCGCCTCATGTGTCCCGTCGAGCGCCTGCGGCGCGGTCAGGGTGAACGCGAGATCCAACTCGGTCAGGCCATCCCGGTTAGACACGATCCGGCGCCACTCGAACGCCTCAGGGTTCGGCTGGTCCAACACCAGGCTCACCCGGATCTTCTCGGTGTACCAGGCTGGCCCGTGGTCGCCCGAGCCGCGGTCGTCCAGGCTGCCGATGCTCGCGGCTGCCAGTTCCGCAAGGTGGACAATGCCTTCGTTGATCCGCCGTTGCGCGGTCCGCTCGTCGCGTTCGAGCTGGTTGGCGAGCCACCGCACGCGTTCCTGGTAGAACCGCTGCCGGGTGTCGGGCAGCAACGCGAACGTGGCCAGTACCGCTTTTCGTAGGTCGTCTGGGAGTTGGTCGGCGAGTTCAGTCAACCGGGTGCTGAGAAGGCGCCGGATTTCGGTCGAGCCAGCACCGTCCGGTATCCCGCAGGCGACGCGCAGTGCGCGCCCAATCCGGTCCTCGATCCGCCCCTCCAAGATGGCCCGGCCGCGGCGCAGTACCTTCAGTTCCTCGACCAGTTCAGCCACGATGTCGGGCTGGCGGCGGCGCCTTGACACGCGGTTTCCCGCCGTACTCGCGTCTTGGGACTCACGGGTCGTCTGCTCGGGAGTTGTGGCCGTGCCACTCAGAGGGACATTCGGCGGTGCGTGCGGGAGTGCTGTAGTCACAGCGCTGTTGTCCTGTAATGGAGCCGGGGCGGAGGGTGGGTTATCCGCTGCCGGCGGATCCGCCGCACTGGCGGGAGGGTCAGCCGCTGGTGGGTCGTCCACCGGCAGTAGGACGGCGGATTCTTGCAGCCGCACCCACAACCGCTCCACCTGCGCCACCAGATCCGGTGGGAGTCCGCAGGCCCAGGTGAACGCGGCGACCTGGGGCAGGTGGGTGGGCAGCACCCTGCGGCCGGAGTTGATCAGCGCGTAGGCCTGGGACCGGGCGATCCCCGCACGCCGCGCGATCTCACTGGCTGACACGCCGGAACGGATCTGCAACAACCGCAGCAGCGTGGCGAACTCGACCGCCGTGGCGGCCCGGATCTCTGGGCCGAAGGTCGGCGCGACGGGTGTGTAGGGCAAACGCCGAGGACGCCCCGGGGTGTCGCTGGGTTCGGGGCGCCCCGACGTCGGCCATTGACCGTGAGTCATCTCGGGCTGGTCAGCGACCGTTGTACTGATCGGTCACCGGTGGCCACACCAGGGGTGTCGGTGATCCGAGAAGGCGCCGCAGGCACTCGCTCATGGTGGAGACCCGAACCGTGCGTGCCGCCCGTACTCCTGCCAAGGCGGTCAACGACACCAACAGAGCCGTCCACGTAGTGTCCCCGCAGACCAACAAGATCATGACAGCGATCAACGTGAGGCCGTACTCGACGAACGTGTCGAACACCGCGGTGTCGTGTGCGCTGGGACAACTGGTTCTGGGGAGCACCCCAAAAGCGGGATGCGGTCGCCAAACAGGCATGGGGAACGCCTTCCTGGCCCGGCACACAGAACGTGGCCGAGCCGCTGATGGTGCAGCCGAGGCTGGGCATAGAACGCCGCGCTGGAAGAGGTGGTGCTCTTGACAGCGCGACACCATCGTTGTGGGACCGATGACACTGCCAGTCTCGTGTAGGACATCGCGGTTGCCAAGCCTTGTAGACGACACTGGACGCACAGATTCGGTTACGGTGGAGTGCGCTCGCCGACTATGAAAACGCCCCGGAATCGCCAATCCAGCCACGTCCAGCCACGTCCAGCAGGTGCTTGTCACCTCACTGTCCGGACCGCTGCATTACCCCTGCCCGAGCGGGCGGGTTACCTTCGGTACGCCAAGGAGAGAACCTTCCACTTGGCGCTGACCTGGAGCGCAGCTGATGGTGCAGCCGAGCGATGGGTCTGGCGGTCTCCCGGTGGTGCGGGAGGCCGCCATTTTGTTGGCACACAGTGGATCCGCTTGTCCGGGGCGGATTTCATCGCCACATCGCCGAGACCCCGAATGCGGGCTGGGACAGGGACGCGGCGTTGTCCAGAAATTGTCCCTACGGGCCCGTGGTCTTGCCGACTCCATTGAGGCCGAGCGCTCGGAGCAGTGGTGCAGGCCGCAGCCGGCACAAGCTCGGTAGATCTCTGCCGACAGACGAAGCCTGTCGGCAGTCTGTCGTCTGCCACGGGCTTCTGGCTGCTTGCCGTCGGTACGCCGACGCCAGTTGCGAGGAGTACACCTTCCTTGCTGGTCTGAGCGCCGACCAACGGTCGACCTCACGATCAAAAAAGACCGAGATAGCCAATCGGCGGCGGCGAGTCGGCGCGCTGCGCGTGCTCGGAGCACCGACCCTCGTCATCGCGGAAATCGTAGGTCGTGATCCGAGTCTCATCCGTGGTGACATACGAACCCTCGAGCAGCGGGACCGACTCGCGATGTAGCGGGGACGCGTTCCAGATAGGGCTGCCGGGCTGGCCGCCGCCCGAGCCCGCGGCCGCCGTGGCGGCCGCAAACCCAAGATGACCCCGGCCCTGATCGACAAGGCCTAACGGATGTATGACTCCCGGCAATTCACCATGGCCGAGATCGCCGCCTCCTGCTACGTCACCCCGATGATGATCTACCGCACCATCCAGACCGACACCACCTCAGCTGCCACAGCGGGCTGACCCCTACATCAACCTGCCCGGATCGCCACCAGGTGCAGCGCGGAGGGGACGTCCGGACACCTGTGCAGTCGACCTCGGACAGCGTTCGCGTGCAGAGGGCTTCGGACATCCGTGCAGGCGACTTCGAACATTGACACCTGGCGAGCAGGCCGAGCTTGTTGTCGACCTGACCACCTCACGCCCAATTCCAACTCCAACGTTTGGAATTGGGCTTTCTTGACCTGACCGGCAGGTGCCGGTGGTGGTCACCAACCACTTCAGGCCGGAGAACCTGTTCGGCTACCTGCGGGTGCCAGGCTGGCTGCGGCCCGCAGCGGGGCCTGGCTGGCGTGGCGCGCCGGCCTCATGCCCAATTCCAACCGCGACGTTGGAGTTGGAATTGGGCGTGTCGAACGCGAAACGCCGTGCTGCCCACCCGTGCGCGGCAACCGGACTGCCTCAGGCCAATTCCAACTCCAACGTTGGAGTTGGCTTCAGCCTCATCGACCTGACCACCTCGCCCCGACTCCAACTCCAACGTTGGAGTTGGAGCTTCTAGGTCATATCCAACCGCGACGTTGGAGTTGGAGTTGTCGCCGTCGGGCGATTGCTGCCGGTCGGTCGGCGGCGCTACCGTGGTGGCAGAGATGGTTGGCCCTGGAGGTCACTGATGGGTGAGTTGAGCCCATGGCACTGGATCATCGTGCTGCTGTTGTTCGCGTTGCTCTTCGGTAGCAAGCGCCTGCCCGACGCGGCGCGAGGCCTTGGCCGTTCGCTGCGCATCTTCAAGGCGGAGATGCGTTCCGCCAACGAGGAAGCGCCCGCTCCGCCACCGCCCGTGCCAGCCGACGCGGTGCCGGTCGATGCGGTGCCCGAGGACGTCGTGCCCACTGATGCCGTGCCGCCCGAGCCGACGGCGATCCCGCCGGTCGCGCCCGTGCTACGGCCGGTGGCCGTGCCGGACTAGGTCCTGCAGGCCACCGACCACTGAGCTGCCGCGCGGCTAGAGCCGGCGAAGCACCGCAACGACCCGGCCGAGCACCGTGGCTTCGTCACCCGGGATCGGCTCGTAGGCCGCGTTGTGCGGCATCAGCCAGACATGCCCGTCCCGGCGCTTGAACGTCTTCACGGTGGCGTCGCCCTCGATCATCGCCGCGACGATGTCGCCGTTTTCCGCGGTCTGCTGCTGCCGCACGACCACCCAGTCGCCGTCGGTGATGGCCGCTTCGATCATCGAGTCGCCGACCACCTTCAACAGGAACAGCGAACCCTCGCCGACGATCTCCCTCGGCAACGGGAACACGTCCTCGATCGCCTGCTCGGCCAGGATCGGCCCACCAGCGGCGATCCGGCCGACCACCGGCACATAAGCCGGTCGCGGCCGATGACTGAAGTCCTCCGCGTCCGCGTCCGGCGGCAACACGCCGACCGCCCGCGGCCGGTTCGGGTCCCGACGCAGATAACCCTTGCGCTCCAAGGCACGCAGCTGGTGCGCGACGGACGATGTGGACTGCAGGCCGACCGCCTCGCCGATCTCCCGGACGCTGGGCGGATAACCGAACCGGTCCAGCCAGTCCCGGATGACCTCCAACACCCGCTGCTGTCGCGCGGTCAGCTCGTCGGTGGTCTCGGCCGGGTCGGGGAACGCATGGATCTCCGCGCCCGCCTCGGCACCGGCGGGTCCCGGTTCCACGGCGCCGGTGGCGTCTCCGCCCCGGCCGCGTCGACCCTCGGCGGGGCTGCTGCCGGTGCTCCTACGTGCCACTTTCGTCGCCTCCCTTACCCGGTCGGCCGCTCGCCGGCCGTCCGCGATCTTCGTGCTCGACGCTAGTCCGAACACCCGGCCAGATCAAACACCTGTTCGAAGGACACGCCGGGAGGTACTCGATTTTGTCGGTGCCCGGTGGTACACCTTTCGCACAGCAGTTCGATCGAACGAGTGTTCGATCATGAACCAGGTTTTCGATCCGGGAGGGCGAGATGGCGATAGCGACGAACCTCGGAGTCAAGCCGTCGCCTCGGGCGGCGGGCACCGACCACAAGCGACGGCTGGTCGCGCCCTATGTCGACGGTCGCCGCCCAGCCCGCCTGGTGGCCGCCCTGCCGCGCGCCACGGCCCAACCGTGTCGGCCGCGGCCCACCGCCGGCTCACTTGGCTGGCTGGCCCTGATCGCCGGCCTGACGTTCCTGGTGGTGCTGGGCTTCGGCTGGGCAACGTCCGGTCAGGACACCGGCGCGGTGCCCAGCCAGACCCAGGTCGTCCAGATCCACCCGGGCGACACACTGTGGAGTGTCGCCCACCGTATGGCGCCCAACGCCGCACCGGCGGCCGTTGTCGACCGGATCCGGCAGCTCAACAGCCTCGACGTCGACATGACCGTCTACCCGGGTGAGTTACTACAGGTCCCCAGCGACCTGTCCGGCGCCGCGGCCGCGAAGGCCGGCGCCGTCCAACGGTAATCAGGACTCTGGCCGCGTTGTAGGCCGTCTCCTATAGCCCTGTCCTACGCATGTCCTCGTTGGACCGCGGTGGGTGTGTCTTGCCCATGTGCCGTCTTGCCCGCGGTGAGGTGGCCTCCCTGTGCTGGCTGCCAGATGGGCAACGCCGGTAGTCGGTGGCGCGCTGGACCTGGCATGTCACGCCCGTGGGCTGTCACACCGGGCGGTAGTGTGCGCGCGTTCCGTGGGCGGCCGTGCGCGGCACGCCACATCTAGGCGCAGAGTTCCCTCGAACCGGCGGTTCGGGCCGTGTCGGCTTGCGGAATATGGCGGCGCGACATACGGTTGACCCCAACATCTAGTAGTTACACCGCTGTGGTTAGTCCACAGGTTGGGTTTGGATGGTGGACAGGTTATCCACCGGTGGTCCACATGTTGATCACCAGGCCCCGCCTCTCGCGGTGTCATAGACGTGTGGCCGAGGGAGGGATGAGCTCAAGTGCGATGCCCGTTTTGTCGTAGTTCTGATTCGCGAGTGGTCGATTCTCGCGAAGTGGACGAGGGCCAGGCCATCCGCCGTCGCCGGTCGTGCTCGCACTGCAACCGCCGGTTCACCACCGTCGAGGAAGCAGTGCTAGCCGTGGTCAAGCGCTCCGGGGTGACCGAGCCGTTCAGTCGGGAGAAGGTCATCAGCGGCGTCAGCCGGGCGTGCCAGGGCCGGCCGGTGGACGAGGACGCGCTCGCGCAACTCGCCCAGCGGGTCGAGGAGTCGATCCGGGCCACCGGCTGCGCCGAGATCCCCAGCCACGAGGTCGGCCTCGCCATCCTCGGGCCGCTGCGTGAGCTCGACGAGGTCGCCTACCTGCGGTTCGCCAGCGTGTACCGGTCGTTCTCCTCGATCGAGGACTTCGAGAAGGAGATCGCCGACCTGCGCACCGCGGACGCGAAGACAGACCAGTGAGGACAAGCAGCCGACGCGGCACCTCACCGAAGCAGAAACCAAAGCAGACACACGAACTTGCCGGACCGCATCGGACGGGGAGCCCGGACGGGCCCGGCGCACAGCGAACAAGTGACAAGGGAGAGGGACTGGTCATGACGGAAACCGTCGAGACGGCGACAACCGGGTCGGGGGAGCCGGCGACAACGCCGCACGGCCTGACCGTGTCGCGGGTCTACACCACCGAGGGCGTGCACCCGTACGACGAGGTGACCTGGGAACATCGCGACGTAGTGATGACCAACTGGCGCGACGGCACGGTCAACTTCGAACAGCGCGGCGTCGAGTTCCCCGACTTCTGGTCCGTCAACGCGGTCAACATCGTGACCAGCAAGTACTTCCGCGGCGCCGCCGGCACCACACAGCGCGAGTCCAGCCTGCGCCAACTGATCGACCGAGTCGTCCACACCTACGTCGCCAGCGGCCGCGCGAACGGCTACTTCACCACCGAGAACGACGCGTCCGTCTTCGAGCACGAGCTGACCTGGATGCTGCTGCACCAGGTCTTCAGCTTCAACTCCCCGGTCTGGTTCAACGTCGGAACGTCGTCACCCCAACAGGTATCAGCGTGCTTCATCCTCGCCGTCGACGACACGATGGAGTCGATTCTCAACTGGTACCGGGAAGAGGGGCTGATCTTCAAGGGCGGTTCCGGCTCCGGTGTGAACCTCTCCCGTATCCGGTCGTCCAAGGAACTGCTGTCCTCCGGTGGCACCGCGTCCGGTCCGGTGTCGTTCATGCGCGGTGCGGACGCGTCCGCCGGCACCATCAAGTCCGGTGGTGCCACGCGCCGCGCGGCCAAGATGGTCATCCTCGACGTGGACCACCCGGACATCGAGGAGTTCGTCGAGACCAAGGCGCGCGAGGAGGACAAGATCCGCGTCCTGCGTGACGCCGGGTTCGACATGGACCTCGGCGGCAGGGACATGACGTCCGTGCAGTACCAGAACGCGAACAACTCGGTCCGCGTGTCGGACGAGTTCATGCACGCGGTCGAGGCGGGCGGCCCCTTCGGCCTGCGGGCGCGTGGTTCCGGCGAGATCGTGCATCGGGTCGAGGCGAAGTCGCTGTTCCGCAAGATGGCCAAGGCGGCATGGGAGTGCGCCGACCCGGGCGTCCAGTACGACGACACCATCAACGACTGGCACACCTGCCCGGAGTCCGGCCGGATCACCGCGTCCAACCCGTGCAGCGAGTACCTGCACCTGGACAACTCCAGCTGCAACCTGGCGTCGCTGAACCTGCTGAAGTTCCTCGGCGACGACGGCACGTTCGACGCGCCGCGGTTCGCCAAGGCCGTCGAACTGGTCATCACCGCGATGGACATCTCCATCTGCTTCGCGGACTTCCCGACCGACGCGATCGGCGACACCACTCGTAAGTTCCGCCAGCTGGGCATCGGCTACGCCAACCTGGGCGCGCTG
>WNGR01009846.1_pt1 | contig 11432 bp, 12 predicted proteins | sample 5407581 | NCBI WGS metagenome assembly WNGR01 (sample SAMN13153383, study PRJNA577476) | soil metagenome | isolation source: 80 cm soil or saprolite under Garry oak tree replicate 2 | place: USA:California | collected 2016-06-15 | reverse complement strand
TGCGGTGCACCTGACGGAAGGTGATGTCACGCTGCTCCGTCGCGGCGTAGAGCTTCACCGGGATCACGACCAGGCCGAAAGAGATTGCCCCGGCCCATATGCTGCGCATGGTCTACACCTACCCCGGTTGACGTAACGCTGATCATCCGTCTTGTCCGAATTCCCCAAATCGAGCATGCATTCGAACGGCCATAGGGCTACCATGGGTGGATTTCACCCAACTCTCCTAGCGAGCTTAGCCGCGGCTGCGATGATGAGGGGTGCCCGGACCAGGCCGGCCCGCAGTATCAGCGCAGGATCAGGCCGGGCGACGACTCGAAGTTCGAGGGGGACGGAGAGATATGGGCGCATTCGATGTGGTCGTGCTGGGCGGCGGCACCGCCGGCGTGCACGTCGCCACGGAGGTCGCCGACGGCGGCCAGGCGGTGGCGCTCGTCGAGGCGGGGCTGATCGGCGGAGAGTCTCCCTACCTGGCCTGCGTGCCGTCGAACTCCCTGCTGCTGTCCGCGGCGCGCGACCAGACCTGGGAAGACGCGGTGGCCCGGCGGACCGAGGTGACCGGCGGCCTAGACGACTCGGCCCCGGCGCGGCGGCTGCGCCGCGCGGGCGTGACGGTGATCCGCGGCACCGGACGGATCACCGCCCCGGGAACGGTCGAGGTGAGGCTGGCCCCGGACGCGGGCCAGGCGGCCGCCGGCCCGACCGTGCCGCTGGCCTACTCGGACCTGGTCATCGCGACCGGCTGCGAGCCGGTCGCGCCGCCGATCGAGGGCCTGCCCGACATACCGGCCTGGACCACCGCGGAGGGCCTGTGCTCGCCCGACCTGCCACGGCGCCTCATCGTGCTCGGCGGCGGGCCGGCCGGATGCGAGCTCACGCAGATCTACGCCTCGTTCGGCTCGCAGGTGACGCTGGTGGAGGCGGAGGCGGCCCTGCTTCCCGGGGAACCCGCGTTCGCCGGCGAGATCCTGGCGGCGGCGCTGCGCCGGGCCGGCGCGGAAATCTACCTCGGCTCCCGGGCCACCAAGGCGGAACGCACCCCCGACGGCCTCACGCTCGCGCTGGCCGACGGGACCCGGATCGACGCGGACCGGCTGCTGCTCGCTACCGGCCGCCGCCCGCGACTCGGCGGCCTGGGCCTGGACGCGCTCGGCCTGGAGATCACGCCGGGGATGCCGCTGCCCACCACCACGCGGTGCGAGGTGGCCGGGGCCAGCGGCCCTGGCCGGGTGTGGGCGGCGGGCGACGTCACCGGCACCACGAACACCCACGCCAGCCACTACCAGGCCAGCGTGGTGGCGGCGAACATCGGCGGCCAGCAGCGCGAGGCCGACTACAGCGCGATCCCGCGCTGCGTTTTCACCATGCCTTCGGTGTTCGCGGTCGGCGTCGTCCCGGGCATCGCCGCGGCGGACCAGGACGAGGCAGAGGAGGACGCCGAGGCCGGGGAGGAGGACGCCGAGGCCGGGAGGGACGCCGCCAGCCCGGCGGTGGCAGGCCACGGCTCCGGCTCCGATCACGGCTCCGATCACGGCTCCGATCACGGCTCCGGCCACGGGGCCGCCGCGGCCGACGACAGGACCCGCCGGATGCTGCGGATCGCGCGGGTCCCGGCGGAGGCCGGGACGCAGCCCCAGGCCCAGACCGCGGCCGAGACGGGCGCCGCGGCGGCCGTCACCGCCGCGGCGGCAGCCCGGAGCGCGGAGGCTGACCGGAACGCAGCGGCTGCGCACGGCCCGCGGCTGATCACGGCCCGGGCCAGCCTGGGCGACACCACCCGGGCGCACCTGGGCCAGGACGATCTCGGCTGCCTCGAGCTCTACGCGGACGCCGAGACCGGGGTGCTGGCCGGCGCGGTTGCGGTAGGGCCGGACGCAGCCAGCTGGATGGGTGAGGTTACGCTCGCCATCAGAGCCAAGATTTCAGTAGCCGTCCTGGCCGACGTCGTGCATGCCTTCCCTACCTACGGGGAAGCTCTGGAGACAGCGCTCCGAGAACTGGCGGGAACCGGGGGCAGCAAGATATTTGCCTACCAGCAGGAAAAGGGGACCGGACCGTTGAGCGAGCTGGATATGGAAACGCCCGAGGGCGACGCCATCGAGCAGCACCAGGACGTGGTCGAGGACGAGACCGGGGCCGCGGCGCGGCGCGAGGTCCCGCTCGACGTGAACGAGGCGGACGCGGCCGAACAGGAGCGCGCCGTCGGGTTCGACGATGACGATTACCGCTGACCGCAGCTTAGGATGGTGGCGAACGCGGAAAAGCAACCGCGCGGAACCACCCCGGAGACCGAATTTTGACTGCAACGTCCGAAACCAGGCCACGCAGCAGCAGGCTGCCGCGGCATGAACGGCGACGGCAGCTACTGGACGCGGCGCTTGAGGTGTTCGTATCCCAGGGGTACCACGCCGCCGCGATGGATGAGATCGCCGAACGCGCAGGCGTCAGCAAGCCCGTGCTCTACCAGCATTTTCCCGGCAAGCTCGAGCTGTACCTGGCCCTGCTCGACGAGAGCGTGGGCACCCTGATGGAGACCGTGCGCGACGCGCTCCGCTCGAACCCGGATCCCAAGCAGCGGGTCGCGGCCACGTTCGGCGCCTACTTCGAGTACGTGGGCGGCAAGGGCCAGGCCTACCGGCTGGTCTTCGAGTCGGACCTGAGCAACGAGCCCGCCGTCCGCGACCGGCTCGAGGAGGTCCAGCGCCAGTGCGCCGACATGGTCAGCGCGGCGGTCAGGGAGGACGCCGGGCTTTCCGACGACGAGGCGCACCTGCTGAGCGTGGGCATGGTCGGCATGGCCCAGGTCACCGCGAGGTACTGGCTCAGCACGCGGGATCACATCCCGCGTGAGGCCGCCGAGCAACTGGTGGCCAGGCTGGCCTGGCGCGGCATCAGCGGCTGGCCCCGCAGCGAACACTGAGCCCGAGGAGCCCCGTGGAAGTCAAGATCGGAATTCAGTCCGTGCCGCGCGAACTCGTCGTGGAGACGGACGTTCCGGCGGACGAAATCGAGCGTCAGCTGGCCAGCGTGCTGGCCGACGGAGCGCATTCGGTCTTCACGCTCCCGATGACCAAGGGCGGCAAGATCCTGGTACCTGCGGACAAAATCGCCTACGTCGAGTTCGGCGCACCCGAGGCGCGCCGCGTGGGTTTCGGCAACATCGTCTGATCCGGGGCCGGATCCGGGTCGCGCCGAATGTTCTTATTACGCCGGGAGGCCCGGCGGGTGGGCTGAGCCCACTCCTGGTACACTAGATAACGACTGGTCAATGGAATGACGTAACCAAAGGTCGTGTTGTCCAATCGGCTGCTGTTTACGCCGGGCGTCTTGTCCGGCTCCCTGGGGGGATCCCGAGTAAACGGCAGTGTTCCGAACGACGGTAGCGGGCTCCCTGGCCGTCGCCGCGTCAGACAGGCGTCGCGACGTTCAGCCACAAGGTCGCAGCTCGCGTCGGGGCCGGGACACTGCGGGCAGCCAGCCAGACACGACGGCCCGGCACCGGAACCGGTGGGCAGGGCCACGATGAAGGATGGAACCCTGACAACTCAAACTTACAGCGGGGACGAGGCACCAGCGCCCACCCGCTCCACCGGGTCCGTGACCGCCCTGCCGGACACCGGAGACGCCCGGCCGGACACCGGGGCCGATGGCGACGCCGGAGACGCCCGGCCGGACACCGGGGCCGATGGCGACGCCGCCAGCCCGGGCAGCGGCGGCATTACGCCCGCCGTCCCGTTCCGCGATCTGGGCATCCGCGAGGAGATCTGCTCGGGCCTTGAGGCCGCGGGCATCTTCACCACCTTTCCCATCCAGGCGCTGGCCCTGCCGCTGACGCTGCGCGGGCAGGACGTCATCGGGCAGGCCAGGACCGGCACCGGGAAGACCCTCGCGTTCGGCATCCCGCTGCTGCAACTGATCGACGAAGGCCCAGCCGGCCCGCCGCGGGCGCTCGTGGTGGTGCCCACCAGGGAACTGGCGATCCAGGTCGCCGACGACCTGCGCACCGCCGCGGTGAACATGCGCGCCCGGGTGCTCACCGTCTACGGCGGCCGCGCCTACGAACCGCAGATCGACGCGCTGGCCAAAGGCGTCGACATCGTCGTCGGCACCCCGGGCCGGCTCCTCGACCTGACCGAGCGCCGCCACCTCGACCTGAGCGCGGTGCGCGCGCTGGTGCTCGACGAGGCAGACAAGATGCTCGACCTCGGCTTCCTGCCCGACGTCGAGCGGATCGTCAGGCTCACCCCGGACCAGCGGCAGACCATGCTGTTCTCGGCGACCATGCCGGGCGACGTGGTCACGCTCGCCCGCCGTCACATGCGGCGCCCGACCAACATCCGGGCCGAGGGCGACGACGAGCCCGCGCCCGCCCCCAACACGAGGCAGCATGTGTTCCGGGCGCACCAGATGGACAAGATCGAGGTGCTGGCGCGGCTGCTGCAGGCCAGGGACCGGGGCCTGACCATGGTGTTCTGCCAGACCAAGCGAGCCGCCGACCAGGTCGCGACCGCGCTGGCCGGCCGCGGCTTCGCGGTCGCCACCGTCCACGGTGACCTGGGCCAGGGCCAGCGGGAACGGGCGCTGCGCGCGTTCCGCAGCGGCAAGGTGGACGTGCTCACGGCCACCGAAGTCGCCGCCCGCGGGCTCGACGTGGACGACGTCACCCACGTGGTGAACTACGAATGCCCGGACGACGAGAAGACCTATGTGCACCGCATCGGCCGGACCGGCCGGGCCGGCCGGGCCGGCGTCGCCGTCACGTTCGTCGACTGGCGGGACATGCACCGCTGGAAGCTCATCAACGACGCGCTGAGCCTGGGCATGGCCGAGCCCGTGGAGACGTACTCCACCTCGGAGCACCTCTACACCGAACTGGACATCCCGCGCGAGGCCACCGGAACGCTCCCCCGCGCGATGCGGGACCGGGCCGGGCTCGAGGCCGAAGCCATCGAGGACATCGGCGAAACCGGCCGGATGCGCTCACCGCGGCCCAGGCGCGGGTCAGCGGCCCGCAGTTCCGCCGGACGCGGCGAGGCAGGCCGCGGCGGTACCGGCCAGGCGCGGAAGGGTTCCCGCGGCGCGGGCGAGGAGACCGCCCAGCCCGGCGGCGAGGCGACCAGGGCCAGGCGGCGCCGCCGGACCAGGGCGGGCCGTGAGCTCGGCGCGGAGCAGCCCGCCCGGGAACCGGCCCAGGAAACAGCAGCGCAGCCCGGTGGCGAGGCACCGGGCCAGCCGCCGGCCTCGCGCCTGCGCCGCCGTCGCCGGGCGTCCGCGCGCGGCGAGAACCAGCCGGAGGAAACCCGCCGTAAGGCCTCCTGACCAGGGTTTCCTCCGCAGGCTCGGCGGTGCCTTCAAGCTGACGCCGAGGTTCTGTTCAACGTCGCCAGGTAAGGTTTGCCACTGTGAGCACACCCAACTCCCTCGACCTGCCTGGCGGGGTTCGGCCTACCACCATCCACACGTCCCGCGGCGCGTTCGCGGCCCTGCAGGCGATGCCGGCGTCGGGGGTGTGCGAGCGGGACACCGCCCTGCTCGTCCCCGGCTACACCGGCAGCAAGGAAGACTTCCTCCCCATCTTGGATCTGCTGGCCGACGACAGCCGCCAGGTGGTCGCGATCGACATGCGCGGGCAGTTCGAGACGGCTGGACCCGACGACCCGGACGGCTATGCCGCGGCGGCCCTCGGCGCGGACATCCTGGCGGTCATGGACGCGACCGGCGCCAGGCACCTGGTCGGGCACTCCTACGGCGGGCTGATCAGCCGGGAGGCCGTCCTCGGCGGGACCAGATCCGGGGCCAGGTTCGCCTCGTTCACGCTGATGAGCTCCGGCCCCGGCGCGCTGACCGGGCCGCGGGCGAGGGAACTGCGCACGATGCTCGCCACCCTCGGCTTCGGCCCCGACGGCAAGCCGGACAAGGCCGCGCTCCAGGCCGGGATCGCCGAGCTCTGGCGGGCTCACCTGGAGCCGCAGGCCCTCGCGGCCGGGGTCCCCGGCCACATCGTCGCGTTCCTGGGCCAGCGGATGCAGGGAAACGACCCGGACGGGCTGGTCCTGATGGCCGCGCACATGCTGGCCGCGCCGGACCGGACGGCCGAGCTGGCGCGCCTCGACCAGCTGCCGATGCTCGTCATCTACGGCGAGAACGACAACGCGTGGGACCCGGCCGCACAGGAGAACATGGCCCGGCGGCTCGGCGCCCGGCGGCTGTGCATCCCGGCGGCCGTGCACTCCCCCGCCGTCGAGGCGCCCGCCACGACCGCGGGCGCGCTGACGCAGTTCTGGGACGGGGCCGAGGCCGCGCAGCCCGCGGCCGCCGTCACCCGGTCCGGCTGAGGCCCCGGGGCGCGCCGCGGGTCAGTCGGCGGCCAGGCCGTCCCATGGCCGCCGGGCCGCGGCGGCCGCCGCGCCTTCCGGGCAGTGCCGCCGGTAGTCGCACCAGCCGCAGGACGGGCCGGGGCGCGGCGGGAACACCTCGTCGAACCGGCCGGCGGGCAGGCCGTCACGCATCCGCTCGTCAGCGGCCGCGCACTCCGCGGCGATGCCCTCGGCCCGGCTCAGGTGCCTGGCCAGCGATTCTTCGGTGTGCGACCAGGCCAGGATCTCGCCGGTGGGCAGGTGGTGCAGCTCCACCCGGTGACAGGGCCGCCGCAGTACCCGCCCGGCGGCCAGGGCGTACAGCGCCAGGGCCATGGAGCTGCGCGCGTCGTCCACGGTGAGCAGGTGCCGGCCGGTCTTGTAGTCCACGACCACGAGCTCGGACCCCGCGGATCCGGCGGGCCCCGTCTCGGCGGGCCCCACCTCTGCTGGCCGGGCGTCGAGGCGGTCGATCCGCCCGGCGACCGCGATCTTGTCGGTCCGGGTGGCGACCGTCCGTTCCACCCCGAGCGGCTCGTCGGCCGGGTCCAGGCCGGCGACGTATCCCTGCACCATGGCGATGGCTCGCTCGCGCTGCCGCACCGACTGGGTTTCGTCGGCGAAGCCCTCGTCGATCCAGCCGCGGTCCACCAGGGCGCCCGCGGCCGCGACGGTGCGCCGCGCCTGCGGCAGCCGCCACCAGCCGGCCAGGGCGTTGTGGACGCTGGCGCCGAGGCTGTTGTGCGCCCACGGCGGGCCCTTCGGCGGCGGCGGCCGGTCCAGGTAGCTCATCCGGTACCGGCGCGGGCAATCCAGCCAGGCGGAAAGCCGGGTCGGCGTGCACGAGTAGAGCCGCTGCGGCATCCCCTCGAAGCCCAGCTGCTCCATCGGGACCTAGTCGCCGAGGCTGGACGGGGACGACATGGCGGGGCCGCCAGAGACCCACGCGTCGAAGTTCTTCTCGGCCGTCGCGATCGTGGTCTCCGGGCCGTGGCCGGGCAGGACGCGGGTGTCCGCGGGCAGCGTCAGCAGGTGCTCCCCGATCGCGGTCAGCTGCCCGGCGAAGTCGGGGAACTCGCCGTCCTGTCCGGCCGGCCCCCCGGCCAGCAAGACGTGCCCGGTGAACACCGCGCCGAGATCCTCGCAGTACAGGCACACCGAGCCCGCGGTGTGCCCGGGCGCGTGGATGACCTCGAGCTGGACGTCGGCGACCTCGAAGACGCCGCCGTCTTCCATCTCGATGTCGGCTTCCTCGCCCGGGTGAGCCTCCCGCCACAGCATCCGGTCCTTCGGGTGCAGCGCCACCGGCGCCTCGTCCCGTTCGGCCAGCTCCAGCGCGGCGGCGACATGGTCGGCGTGGCCGTGCGTGCAGATGACCGCGAGCACCTCGCGGTCGCCCACTGCGTCGAGCACGCCCGCCGTGTCGGTGCCCGGATCGATGACGATGACCTCCTCGTCGTCGCCCACGATCCAGACGTTGACCTCGTCGGTGCCCGAGCCGCCATCGGCCGCCGCGGGCGACGAGAACTGATCGATCCGAGTGGCCATCCGGGCGCTTCCTTCCTCGTCTGCCTGATCCCGCCGACCTTTCTTACCACAGCCACCCTAGGGCGCGCTGGGGACGCGGGCGAGCAGGGCCCGGTAGGCCTCGGCGCCGACGGTCTCGGCACCGATGCGGTGACCGGTCAGCGAGCCGTGATCGTCGCTGCCGGCCGTGGCCACCAGGGCGAGGTCGTGCGCCAGGGCGAGCAGCCCGGCCCGTTCGGTACCTGACTGGTCGGGATGGAACACCTCCAGGCCGGCCAGCCCTGCGGCGGCCAGCCCGGCGATCTGCTCGTCGGACACCAAGGTGTCCCGCCCGGCCCGCGGGTGGGCCAGCACCGCGACCCCGCCCGCCGCGCGGACCAGGCCGATCGCGCGCACCGGGTCGAGCGCGTAGCGGCCGACGTAGGCCCGGCCGCCGTCGGCGATCCAGTCCCGGGTGAACGCCGCGCGGGGCGAGGCGACGGCGCCGCTGGCCGCCATCGCGCGGGCGATGTGCGGGCGGCCGACCACGGCCGGGCCGGCGATCGCCGCCACCTGCTCCCAGGTGATGTCCACGCCCAGGCCGGCCAGCCGGTCCACCATGGCCTGGGCGCGGAGTACGCGGTCGTCGCGGATGCGGGAGAGCTCGGCGGCCAGCTCGGGCTGACCAGGATCGAACAGGTAAGCCAGCAGGTGCAGCGAGCGGCCGTCGAGGCGGCAGGACAGTTCCATGCCGGGCAGCAGGGCCAGTGAGTGGTCCCCCGATCCGGCCAGCACCGAGCCGGCCAGGGCCTGGCGGGCCTCGGCGTGGCCGGCCACCGTGTCGTGGTCGGTCAGGGCCACCACGTCCAGGCCGGCCTGCGCGGCCCGCCGCATCACCTCGGCGGGCGGATCGGTCCCGTCCGACGCGCTGCTGTGCACATGCAGGTCGGCCCGCATCAGGGGGCGGGCAGGCGGGGCGAGGCGGCCCCGAACGGCAGGTCCAGGTCCTGGCCGGGATCCCGCAGGTCACGCAGCGCGATGGGCTCGATGAGCAGGGCGCCCGCGGTGTCCGGCCACAGCACCAGCCACAGCCAGTACCCCTTCACCTCGCCGGCCACCACCGCGCGGTCCGGCGAGTCCACCTGCCAGAGCGGGAAATCATGATTTCCGAACGAGGCAGTGGCGATCGCAGGCGCGGAGGCGAATCCCGCTCCCGGGTCCACGCTGTCCAGGCCGGCCAGGGCCGCGCCCAGGCCGACGCCCGGTTCCTCGGCCACGACCACCATGTCCGCGGGGCCGCCGAGCGGGTTCGGGCCGGCCAGGGCCACCGCGCAGGCGCGGACCCCGCTTCGCTCGTCGCCCGCGCCGGCGAAGCCCGCGACCAGCCAGCCGGCCGGAAGCGGCCAGGGCAGCCAGACCGGGACGCCCGCGGTCCCCGGCCGGAACCTGCGCAGCAGTCCGTCCAGGCCCTCCCGGGAAGGGCTGAACGACGGGAGCAGCGGGTGGACCTCACCGTGCAGGTCACAGCGCCAGGCGCTGGACCACGCGGTCGGCTCCCTGAGGGTTCGGCCGCATCGGGGGCAGGCCGCTGGCGCGTGCCGGTGACTGTCCTGACCCACGCCCATCCCCCAGGGTGACGGAGTGTGATGCCTGTGCGGCTGACGTGAGCGGTCTTACCCTGTTTGCCGCCGGAACATGCGAGCGCCGGCCCTCGGCAGTGCCGAGGGCCGGCGCCAGGTGGTGCTGAGACCGGAGGTGTTACCGCAGGACGCCGAAGTTAGCGCCCCACAGCTCGTTGTCGAACACGGACCCGTTGGAGTACTTCTGCAGTTCGAACGTGTTGAGCTGCGGGCGCGGCGTGTCCGTCGGGAACGCGTTGCCCGGGTAGTGCAGCACGGACGGGTGCGAGAAGTTAGTGGTCGAGCCGTTGATCAGCGGCACGTATTGTCGAACACGGACCCGTTGGAGTACTTCTGCAGTTCGAACGTGTTGAGCTGCGGGCGCGGCGTGTCCGGCCACAAATCCGCACACATCGGTCACAAATCCGCACATATTGCCCGCAGACATGACAGCGGCGCCGGTTCCCCCGCGGGGGAACCGGCGCCGCTGCGGACTACCGACCAGGGCTTCCTAGCGGAGGACGCCGAAGTCGGCACCCCAGAGCTGGTTGTCCTGCACGGAGCCGATCGGGTCGCCGATGCCGTGCGAGAAACCGGTCAGGTTCTGGACCATCAGCTGCGGCCGCGGCCTGTCGGTCGGGAAGCCGTTCTTCGGGTAGGTCAGCACGAACGGGTGCGAGAAGTTCGTGTCAGAACCGTTGATCACCGGCACGTAGCCGTGATCGAGGGTCGCCGGCGAGTCGTTCTGGTCCACGATCCAGACGGTCTTGGACGTGACGCCGCACGGCTGGAGGGTGACGCCCTCGTTCTGGAACGCGGTCCTGGCCACGCCCACGCACAGGCCGCTGTCCACGCCGAACGGCGCGTACTCGGCCTCGAACGCCGGGTCGTCCACGCCGTTGGCGCAGGTGATGAACGGGCCCACCGTGCAGCCGTAGTGCAGCGCCACGGCGGACGACACCAGGCCGGCCGCGAAGAAGTCGGACGTGGAACCCTGGAAGGACAGGGTGAAGTCCTCCGCCGGGTCGCTGTTGCTGGTGCGGAACAGGATGACCGGCTGGCCGAGCTGCGCGCCCTGCCGCAGCACGTCCATGACGAAGTTCGGGTGGGCGTGCGTGCCGAACTCACGGCTGAAGACGTCGATGCAGTCGTGACCACATGACGGGGTAGCCGCGCCGGCCGAGAACGATGCGACCGCGCCGACGCCCCCGACCAGGGTCAGCGTCGCCGCAGCGGCGAAGACCTTGCTCTTGATGGACATGAGTAGTTCCTCCCTGGAACCTCAGCCGTGCCCTGCGCACGGCTGCCGAGCTGCCACCGCGTCAGGCCGGCCGATTAGGTCGCCCTGACATGAACCGCGACGGCTAGACACGGAACGTTAACTTACTCTCACGCTCTGTGTCTACTTAGGAGGACGCACTGGATGGCAGTTCGGTTGTCAACGTTCCGTAATTGAACGTGTGCGATTTGGCGTGCCGCTGTGACGGCAGGGAACGGCGGGCGGTCCCGGGCATGGCAGTGGCGCCGGCCCCCGAGGGGGCCGGCGCCACTGTGTCAATCAGGAACTGTGACGCTCAGGATCTGAGCTTCAGCGGCTTCTAGCGGAGGACGCCGAAGTCAGCGCCCCAGAGCTGGAAGTCGCTCACGGAACCGATCGGGGTGCCGATGCCGTGCGAGAAACCAGTCAGGTTGGTGACGAACAGCTGCGGACGCGGCTTGTCAGTCGGGAAGCCGTTGCTCGGGTAGGTCAGCACGAACGGGTGCGAGAAGTTCGTGTCAGAACCGTTGATCAGCGGCACGTAGCCCTTGTCCAGCGTCGCGGGCGAGTCGTTGGTGTCGATGATCCAGACGGTCTTGGCCGAGACGCCACACGGCTGGAGGGTGACGCCCTCCTTGGCGGTCGCGGTGGCCGCGAGGCCCACGCACAGGCCGCTGTCCACGCCGAACGGCG
>WNGR01007667.1_pt1 | contig 11435 bp, 8 predicted proteins | sample 5407581 | NCBI WGS metagenome assembly WNGR01 (sample SAMN13153383, study PRJNA577476) | soil metagenome | isolation source: 80 cm soil or saprolite under Garry oak tree replicate 2 | place: USA:California | collected 2016-06-15 | reverse complement strand
CCGCAATGCTCAGACAGACGATCGACGCGCCCACGCTGCCGAGCATCGGCAAGGTTGCAAAGCCCGCAGCGGCGACCAGCATCGGAATGGCGAGGTGAAAGCGGCGCTCGCGTCGACGGTCCGCGCTCATGCCGACCAGCGGCAACGCGATGATTGCGCACAGATACGGAATGGCCGTGAACGCGCCCACCCACAGCGGATCGGCGACACCCGCCTTGCGGATGATGGTCGGCAGCCAGAAGGTCAGGCCGTATTGCCCCAGCACGACGCAGAAGTAGATGGAGGCCATCAGCCACAGGCGGCGGTCGCCGATGAACGCGCGGATCGAGACGTGCGCGGTTTTATGTTCGGCATCGGCGGCGACGTTGCGTGTGAGCAGCGCTTTCTCGGAATCGTTCAGCCACTTCGCCTGCTTGATACCGTCGTCGAGATACAGCAGGATCGCGAAGCCGAGTACGAGCGACGGCAATGCTTCGAGCAGGAACAGCCACTTCCAGCCCGCCATCGACATCGCGCCTTGTAGCGAGTGCATGATCCAGCCCGACAGCGGGCCACCAATCATGCCTGCAAGCGGAATCGCCATGAAGAACAGCGACAGTGCCTTCGCGCGGCGCTCGGACGGAAACCAGTACGTGAGATAAAGAATCACGCCGGGCGCAAAGCCCGCTTCCGCGACGCCGAGTAAAAACCGCAGCGCGTAGAAGGCCGTCGGCGACTTGACGAACACGAAGCTCGCCGAGATGACGGCCCATGTCAGCATGATGCGCGCAAGCCATCGGCGCGCGCCGACGCGATGCAGGATCACGTTGCTCGGCACTTCGAACAGGAAGTAGCCAAGAAAGAAAATGCCCGCGCCCATGCCGTAGACGGTTTCGCTGAAACGCAGATCGCTGAGCATCTGCAGTTTCGCAAAGCCCACGTTGACCCGGTCCAGATAGGCGCCGAGATAGCACAGCATCAGAAAGGGGATCAGCCGGCGGCCGACCTTTGCGTACGTCTTCGCTTCAAAAGTCTGCGAATCGTTGCGCGGCAGTACATCACCCGTAACCGGTGACGCGGTGTACTTCGCTTTCATGGAATGTCTCCTGCCATGTTCGCCCCGGGTTTTCCCGGTTGCGTCGATTGTGCCGCCTGCTGGCGGCACGGTTCTCAGTGGATCAGCATCCCGCCATTGACGTCGAGCGTGATGCCCGTCAGATAGCTGGACAGATCGCTCAAGAGGAAGAGGCACGCGTTGGCGACATCGGCGGCATCGCCGAGCCGGCCGAGCGGAATGCCCTTGATGATGTCTTCACGCATCGTGGGAGTGAGCTTGTCTCCCGTGATGTCGGTCTGGATCAGGCCCGGCGTGATCGAGTTGATGCGAATGCGGTTCGGGCCGAATTCGCGCGCCATCGCTTTCGCGAGACCCAGCACGCCCGCTTTCGCCGCGCTATAGTGCGGACCGCCGAAGATCCCGCCGCCGCGTTGCGCGGACACCGACGACATGCAGACGATGCTGCCGCCGTTCTGTTCCTGCATCGCCGGAATCACCGCTTGCGACATGTACAGCGTGCCGCGCAGATTCACGTCGACGATCGCGTCGAAGTCCTTGCCTGTGATGTCGATCGTGCGAACCGGCTGTGTGATGCCGGCGTTGTTCACGAGTCCGTCGATGCGGCCATAGCGTTCGAGCGTGATGCGCGCGGCGGCAACGCAGGCATCCTTGTCGGTGACGTTGCAGGCAAGGCCTAGGTGTCCGGCGCCGAGGTCGGCGGCGGCGGCTTCCGCGTCTTCCTTGCGCAGATCGAGGATCACGACGCGCGCGCCCTGCGCAACGAGTGCGTTGGCCGTGGCCCTGCCGATGCCTCGCGGTGAGGCCGCGCCCGTTACGATGATGATCCTGTTCTCGAGCAGCATGAGTTGTCTCCTGTGTGTTGATGTGTGCCCCGAGTGTCGGCTGACGGGGCTCGCGCATCAACGCGGAAACGCTCAACAATGGCTGAGAAAAATTCAGATGAAGGTCGCGGGCGGGATGGCCGCGATTCGTTGCAGCGCAATAAAACCCTGCAGATGCGCTGTCTTGCCGCGACTACGACTGGCGCGGATGCTCCGCAGCGGCCTCGCGCTCGATCCACGCGAGAAAGCGCGCCACGCGTGGCAACTCGGCGTTTTGCGCCGGATAGACGAGGTGATGCGCGCCGACTTCGACGGCAAAGCTGTTGTCGAAAACGGGCACCAGCAAGCCTTCGCGAATCTTCACCGACGCCAGCATCACGCTTTCGAGCGCAATGCCCAGGCCGAGCGCCGCCGTTTCGAGCGACATGTACGAGCGGTCGAACGAAAAATCGAAGGTCTTGTGCGCTGCGGATACGCCCGTTCTGCCGAACCATTGTTTCCATTGCACGAGCGGCGACTCCGAATAGATCAGCCGGTGCGACAGCAGATCCTCAGGCGTATTCACCGGGTGACGCGCAAGGTACGCGGGAGAAGCGAGCGGCGCGATGAACTCGCCGCGCACGGTCTTGACTTCGACGTTGCTCCAGTTGCCGTAGCCGTGCCGCACGTCGATATCGTAGAAGCCATTCGAGAACGAGACATTCTCGTACGAGCACGCGAGGTTCAACTGGATATCGTCGTTCGCTTCCTGAAACGACGACAGCCTCGGCATCAGCCACATGAGGCCGAAGCTCGGGCTCGAATGCACGCGCAGGATGTCGACGTCGGTGCGGCTGGACGCGCGCTCGGTGGCGCGGCTCAGATCCGCGAGCGAACCCGTTACGTCGGACAGATAGCGCTCGCCTGTCGGCGTCAGCACGAGACCGCGGCCCGAGCGCTGGAACAGCGGCTGCCCGATGATCGACTCGAGGTTGCTCAACTGATGGCTGACGGCCGATGCCGTCAAACCCAGTTCATCAGCCGCGCGATTCACGCTCCTCGTTCGAGCGACACTTTCGAACGCGATGATCGCCTTGAGCGGTGGGATACGCATAGTGAAATTTTTTTCAGTTGTAGTTGAACGAAACCGCCTTGTTTGCGAGTGACAGGCGCTGCCATTCTGTCGACAAGCCGCACAGGTTCGTGGTGCATGACAGCAGCGACAAACTATGCGGCAGGCTGGAACGCTTCACGCTTCCACCCCCAGACGGGTATGGCGCGGTGCACCACCGCGATGATCGCGCTGGCTGGGACACGCTTCGATAAGGCCCGCCATCGAATGCCGGCCGACACAGGGGACAGCAATGCATTATCCGTTTTTCCCTCTCCCTGCGCGATTGCGGTTATCGCATATCCGACGCCGCATCCGACGTCACATCCCTTAGCAAGCAAGGACGGCTCGCGAAAGCTGCTCGGCAAAAGACTTCTCGCCGCGGGAACGAAGCGCGCTCTTTCATGACAATGCGGAGCGCGTCTACCGCCTGTGACGCGATTGACGAGGCAAGGTGCAAAACCAAGGGCGACAGGAATGTCGCCTTGCTGACGAGAACAATGAAATAACCAACGCCTGCCGGTGCTTCAACGGGTCGCGTCCGCAGTTCCCAGGCCGTGCACCACGGCCATGTCTTGCGCAAATCCCATTGTTTCGCCGCTCGCGTCCAGGCGCGGGAACAGCGTATGCTTGACCGATTCGCCGCCTGTTCGGCAAATGAGTCGTTTGACTGTTAGCGCGTTCGACGACTCGTTTCATCGGGGCGAAACACCGGAGCGGTCACCAATGGGTATGCCGAGTTCAAAGGCCGCGGGCGCCGCGCCAGCCGGGCGCACGCGCAGGCGGCGCGCACAGGAGCTTGCGGGTTACGCGTCCAGTCCCGTGAGCCTGTTGTTCCGCTACGTCCGCCAGCATCCCGCGCAGCACGCGGTGATTCTCTTCGGCATCGTTGCCGCTGTCGGTTGCTCGCTAGGATCCCAGTTCGCGATCAGGAATCTGATCGACGCGCTACCCGCTGGCCGCGCGCATCCTGCGAACGTGGTCCACGCGTTTCTTGTCATCGTCGCGCTGCTGTTCGCCGACAATCTGTTCTGGCGCATCGCGGGCTGGGCAAGCGTACGGACTTTCGTCGAGGTCACCGGCGACGTGCGGCGCGAACTGTTCGGCTATGTGATCGGCCATTCGACAGGCTATTTCTCGAACGTGCAGCCCGGCACGCTCGCAAGCCGTATCTCCGCGACGGCCAATGCCGTGTATACGATCGAGAATCTGACGGCGTGGAATGCGCTGCCGCCGCTGCTTTCGGTCATCGGGTCCGTTGTGCTGATTGGCTGGATCAGCGTGTGGATGGCGCTTGCGCTCGTCGCCATTTCCGTCTGCATGACCGCCTTTCTGTTCTGGCTCGCGAAGCGGGGCGGCGACCGTCATGTGCACTTCGCGTCGCGCGCCGCGTCCGTCGACGGCGAGATGGTGGACGTGATCGGCAATATGGCGACTGTGCGGACCTTTGTTGCGACGGCGCGCGAATGTCTGCGTATCGGCAGTTTCCTCGAGCAGGAAATGGCGTCCCGCGAAGCAAGTCTGCGGCACCTCGAAAAACTCAGGCTGCTGCATGCCGTCATCACGGTGGTGCTGTCGTGCTGCCTGCTCGGCTGGGTGCTGTGGCTCTGGTCACAGGAGCGTGCGACGACGGGCGACGTGGTGCTGGTCAGCTCGCTCGGCTTCGCGATTCTGCATGGCACGCGTGATCTTGCCGTGGCGCTCGTGGGCATGATCCAGCATCTCGCGCGGCTTGCCGAGGCGGCGCAATCGCTGCTCGTGCCGCGCGAGATGGAAGAGACGGTGGGTGTCCCGACCTTGCAGATCCGCGACGCGAACATTGACTTCGAGAACGTCACGTTTTCGTACCCTGGGCGCCGCCGCGTGCTGGATCATTTCAGCCTTCACATCGACGCGGGGCAGCGTGTCGGTCTGGTCGGACCATCGGGTGCGGGCAAAACCACTATCCTGGCGCTACTGCAACGCTCATTCGATCCGCCGCCTGGCCTGGGAGCCGTGTGCATTTCGGGCCAGCGTCTAAGCGATATCAGTCTGAGCAGCCTGCACGACGCGGTCGGCGTCGTGCCGCAGGATATCTCCTTGTTCAATCGTTCGTTGCTCGACAACCTGCGTTACGGTCGTCCGAATGCGACGGAAGACGAAGTGCTGCAAGCCTGTGAGAACGCGAATAGCCTCGATCTGATCCGCTCGTTGCCGGACGGCTTGCAAACCAATGTTGGCGAGCGTGGGACGCGCCTCTCAGGCGGACAACGGCAGCGCATCGCGATTGCACGCGCGTTCCTGAAAAACGCGCCGATTTTGCTGCTCGAAGAGGCGACGTCGGCGCTCGACAGCGAATCGGAAGCGAAGATTCAGGATGCGCTGGACCGGTTGATGAAGGGACGTACCGTGGTGGCGATCGCGCATCGGCTGTCTACGTTGCACAATTTCGATCGCATAGTGGTCATTCAGCACGGGCGGCTGGTCGATGATGGCGCGCCCCAGGAGCTTGCATGCCGGCCCGGCATTTACCGCGATGTACTGCTGCGTCAGGAGCGTCGCACGGTGGGTGTGCACGCGTGATCGTGCCTACGCCCCCGTACCGCGCTCGCCCCTCGCGGTCGATTCATTCCCCGCAAACAGTTCCGCCAGCCAGTCGATAAACACGCGCACCTTCGTGCTCAAGTGCCGGTTGGGCTGATACGCGACGAAAACCGGCACAGGGTCTGATACCCAGTCGCTCAGGACGGCTTCCAACGCGCCGCTTCGAAGATGCGTGTTGGCGGAGAACGTCAGCGCATGCACGACGCCGAGACCTGCGAGGCTCATCGTCAGACAGCCCATGATGTCATTCGATGTGAGCCCGCGGCGGTTCTGCACCTCGATTCGCTCGCCATTCTTCGCCACGATGATCGGAAAGGGCCGGTTGGTGCGCGAAGCGATCGTGCGAATGACGACATGACCCTGTTCGAGATCGGAAGGGTGGGAAGGCCGCCCGTGCCTGTCCCAATACGCCGGCGTCGCGCACAGAATCTGCCTGACAGCGCCGATCTGCCGCGCCGCCAGCGACTGATCGAAGATCTCCCCCGCACGCACGACGCAATCAACGTTCTCTGCAATGAGATCGACGGGGCGATCGCTCAGCCCGAAGTGAAACTCGATGTCCGGATACCGTGCTGTGAACGTCGGTAGCGCGGGAAGGATCACGGACAAACCTAATGGCACGGGCAGATCCACGCGCAGCCGTCCCCGCGGATTGCTTTTCGCGTGCGACATCGAGCCTTCCAACTCTGCGAGATCGCCCATCAATTGCAGTGCGCGCTCGTAGTACGCCGCGCCGTCCGCCGTCGTCGAGACTCTGCGCGTTGTGCGGTTGAGCAGCTTCGTGCCGAGTTCGATTTCGAGCGACGCAATCAGGCGGCTCACCGCTGTCTTTGGCAGGTCGAGCATCTGCGCAGCCTTCGTGAAGGTTCCGCTCTCGACCACCCGGATGAACGCCTGCATCGCCTGAAACTTGTCCACGGTGCGCTCCTTTCACGGCCTGCATTGTTTCATCGGAGAAACAATGTGGAATCTTAGCAGCGGTTTATCCCTTCGAGCACACCAGGTATCGTTCTCTCATCGCAATCGTTGTAAAGGGAAACAGCCATGTCTATCAGTGCAGAAACGCATGCCACGGATCGCCCGAAGGCGGTGGTTATCGGAGTCGGACCGGAGCACGGACTCGGCGCGGGACTGTCGCGCCGCTTCGCCGCAGAGGGGCGCCACGTCATCATCGCGGGGCGCACCGAAGCGAAGATCGAACGCGTTCGCGAGAGCATCGTCGAGGCGGGCGGCTCGGCGAGCGCCGTCGTCATGGATGTGACGCGCGAAGCCGACGTGATCCGGCTGTTCGACTTCGCGATGCGGGCCGACGAAAACGGCGGCAGCGCCGATCTCGTCGCGTACAACGCCGGCAACAATCAGCCGCTGGACCTGCGCACGATGGAAGCCGACGTCTTCGAATCGTTCTGGCGGCTGAACTGTTTTGGCGGATTTCTCGTAGGACGCGAGGCTGCACGGCGCTTTGTGCCTCTCGGTCGAGGCTCGATTCTTTTCAGCGGCGCAACGGGTGCGCTGCGCGGCATGCCGAACTACGCCCACTTTGCGTCGAGCAAGGCGGGGCTGCGCATGCTGGCGCAAAGCATGGCGCGCGAATTTGGTCCGCTCGGCTTGCACGTCGCGCATGTGGTGATCGACGGCGGCATCGACGGGGAGCGCGTGCACACGCGCTTCGCCGAGCACGTCAAGCACAAGGGCGCGGACGGACTGCTCGATATCGACGCGATCGCCGATGCGTTCTGGTCGCTTCACGGCCAGCACCGCTCGGCGTGGACGCATGAGCTCGATCTGCGTCCCTTCAAGGAATCGTTCTGAATGCTTGAACACGACCCTACATTGAATCGCGAGGAATCAGGAATGAAGCTTATTGGCCCTTGGTTTTCCGGCTATACGCGCCGGGTTGGCATCACGTTGAAGCTGCTCGGCATACCGTTCGAGCATTTGCCCTATCACGCGTATGAGCAGAAGGACCTTATTCGCCCGTTCAGCCCGATGGTGAAAGTGCCGGCGCTCGTGCTCGACGAAGGCGAGATTCTCTACGACAGCGCAAGCATCATCGACTATCTGCACGAAGAGGTCGGCCCCGCTCGCGCATTGCTCGCGACGAGCGGCGCGCGACGGCGCGACGCATTGCAGTTCATCGGTATCGCCTCGGCGATCTATGGAAAGCTCAGCGACATCTATGACGAATCGATCCGGCCGCCCGAGCGCCAGATTGCTTCGATTACCGAATCGTTGCGCGAACAGGCGCTCGCCGGATTCACGATGCTCGAATCGAGAGCCGGTGATGGCTGGCTGATCGGCGACGCACTCTCGCAAGCCGACGTACTGGTCGTGATCACGTACCAGTCTGCGTCATTGGCGATGATGCCCGACGTCGTCAATCAGGTTGCATTCCCGAAGCTCGCGCAACTGGCGGCTCGCGCGATGGAACTCGAAGCATTCTCCAGCACGCTGCCCTTCAAGCAAACGTGAAAGCGGAAAAGCGGCGGTGCGAATCATCGCACCGCCGGCAAGCCCCTAAAACAAGGGGTGGAATTTTTCGTCGCCGCTCGGGTCCTTCGGGGCGACGAGGTTCTGGTGCGCGAGAACGCATCCATACACACGCAAGCTAGCGGCTGCGTCGCTGATGTCTGCGACGCCGATTGCGGTGTAATCCTCGGCCATCAGTGCCGTGAAGTGGCAACCATACGATGGTATCGCCCGAACAAGCCATCGTATGGATGAGTGCTTTTTGAAGGGCTTGCGTTCGAGCTTTTCGCTCCCTGATGAATCGCTAATACCATGGTATTAGCGACATGCCGGTGCTTCGGCGACTACATTGCATTTCGATAGCTAGCGCCATTTTCGCCAGCCGGTTTCAACGTGTCCACGGAGCAAACCATGAGCATCAGTTTCGACATGAAGATCGAAATCGTCGTCCTTCCCGTCTCGGATGTCGATCGCGCCAAGCGCTTCTACGGCGACCTGGACTGGCGGCTCGATCTCGACTTCACATCCAGCGAGGGCGACTATCGCGTGATCCAGTTCACGCCGCCCGGCTCCGGATGTTCGATCATGTTCGGCAAGAATATGACGGCGGCAACACCGGGCTCGGTACAAGGGATTCATCTCGTCGTGTCGGACATCGTTGCTGCGCGGAGCGAACTGATTCGTCGTGGCATCGAGGTCAGCCAGCCGTTTCATGACGTAGGCGGCGTGTTCCATCATGCCGACGGAAAATGCCAGGAGGCTGGGCTGAATCCAGACCGGAAGAGCTACGCATCGTACGCATCGTTCAGTGATCCCGACGGCAACGGCTGGCTTCTGCAGGAAGTGACCGCGCGATTGTCGGCAGACCTCGAGTTGGACGACCCGAGATTCACCCGCGAGGTGCTCGCCGCGATTCATGGCGGGACGACGTCTTGAAGCGGACGGTCGTTGCGAGCGCAACGTCGATCTTCTGACCGGTATATCCGAGAGAAGGCGAACCATCATGAAGCTGACAGGAATGGCGGTGACACTCGTCGCGGGCGCGCTGCTTTTCAATGACCGTGTTCTCGCAGAACGCACCGGCCGATCCTTCCAATGCTCAAAGCGCGCAGCAGGCGTCCAATGCGAAGCAGGAGTTCAGGATCACGCGTGTGACGCCAGCCTATTGGCGCGTCACGATCGACCATCCGCCATTCAATATCTTTGGACCGGAATCGATACCGCAATTGAACAGCGTGATCACGCAGATAGAAAATGATCCGAATCTGAAGGTCGTGGTGTTCGATAGTGCCGTCAATGGCTTCTTCCTGACGCACTACGATTTTGTGCCGCCTCTGGAAGCAACGACGAGTATGCCTCCGGGCAAGACCGGTTTGCCGCCGTTGCCCGATATGCTGGTTCGCCTGAGTAAGGTGCCTGTCGTGTCGATCGTCGAAATACGCGGGCGGGCGACGGGCGTTGGCAGCGAACTGTCGCTCGCGTCGGACATGCGTTTCGCGAGCCGCGAAAAAGCGGTTCTATCGCAATTCGAAATCGGCGCTGGCTTCGTGCCGGGCGGCGGACCGATGGCGCGTCTTCCGCGCCTGATGGGTCGTGGCCGTGCGCTGGAAATACTGTTGAGCGGCAACGATATCAATGGCGATCTCGCGGAGCGATATGGCTATGTGAATCGCTCGCTGCCGGATGCGCAACTCGGCCCGTTCGTCGATACGTTGGCGCGGCGTATCGCTTCGTTCGACAAGCAGTCGCTTGCGCAGATCAAGCAGCTTGTCGACATCGCCAGTTTGCCGCCTGATGCCGAAGTCGGTCAGGAGTGGGATGCGTTCATTGCGTCCGTGCAGCGTCCGGCGGCACAGCACAATATCGGCAAGCTCATGGAGATGGGACTGCAACGCAAGCCGGATGTCGAGATCCATCTTGATCGGTATACGGGTAAGGTGAATCAGCCGGGTCAGTGAGACGCGCGCGAAAGTGCGGCGTGTGGTGGATCGAGTTACGTCGCCTTTCGAACCTGCACAAGATTGGCATTTGAAGAACGGAAACGATGAAAGCCTGCGGGGATCAGGCGCGCAATAATCAATGAGACGGATGCGCCCCATTTAATCACGCTGGTGCATTTTCATATAATCGCCCGATATTTTGATAATCGGGAGCGATCATTTTCCCCATTGTCGTGCGCACTAAAAATTAAAACGCATAAATAGCGCATTTGTATTACGAAAAAGCTAAAAAAATATCCATATCGATCATGAATTTACTTTTTGCGGGCGGTAGCGGGTGAATCTTCCCTGATCGATACCACTTCACGAAAGCATATCTCAAAATTTCTCTGAAATTACCGGCGACATTACCTTTTGGCATTTTTTCGGGCAACGTTACACGAATGAAACGTTTATAATTCGTCTGCCTTGAAATGTTCTGTAATTAATACTTGGTAGGGATCGAGTAGAAGTAATTACTACCTAAGGCGCTTGCGCATAGAGGTGCTGTTTCGTCTCGTTCAGGCGCGTGCTCGCAGGTTACGCGTAGATGTCGACCGCGGAAATGTGACGTTCGTTCGTGCCTGTATCACGTAGATGTACATCGATTTCGTCGAACCGAAAGGGTTCGCGACGGCATGCTGCTGTCAAAACGCGCAAGACGACTCAGCCGTAGTTAAGGATTCCTGATCTTCAGGGATCGGCTCGACTCGTCTATCAATTCATCTGATCTGACATCAGATGTGTATTGGGAACTCTATCCGCGCTAGCGCGGGGTCTCTGCACGTTCCCGGTCATCGAAAGCGAGATTGCATGAATGCGTGTCCTGCTCATGTTCGGACACTATAGTAAGTAATCCGTAATAAATATCCGATGCCGGTTTCTTTGTATTCGAAAACGCCACAGCGGGTCGATCAGTCAACGATCTTGCTGGACTTTCGGGGAAAACTGATTTCAGCGGGATCAACGAACAATGATGAGTTATTGGAAACTATTGGGGGTTGCGTCGGCAACCGTGCTGGCTTCGTTTGGTGCAGAGCAGGCGTACGCCCAGGCATCGACGATTACCGTCGCAGGCCAGTCGTACACGCTGTGCGGCAAAGAGAATGCCAACTGCTCGTTCCTCGGAACGGGCTCTGTCGTGTTCGGCGCTGTGCCGCCTAACGCGCCGTCGGTGATGCTGACGGCGCCGCGTACGTTTACGAATGGCGTTGGCTGCTATGTCGGCGCGGTTTCGAATACGGACCCTGCGTACGGCTACGCAAAAGCATGCTGGGTGCGTGCGGTCGCGGCCGGTGCGCCGACGCCGACTCCCACACCGACGCCGACGCCTACTCCCACGCCGACGCCCACACCGACGCCGACTCCCACACCGACGCCGACGCCCACTCCGACGCCCGCGCCCGCACCGTCACCTTCGTCCAGCGCGGCGCTCT
>WNGR01021772.1_pt1 | contig 11437 bp, 9 predicted proteins | sample 5407581 | NCBI WGS metagenome assembly WNGR01 (sample SAMN13153383, study PRJNA577476) | soil metagenome | isolation source: 80 cm soil or saprolite under Garry oak tree replicate 2 | place: USA:California | collected 2016-06-15 | reverse complement strand
CGTCGGGCACCGGCAGGCCCCGCAGCCGCGCCCAGCCCGCGCGCAGCGACCGGGGCTCCCCGTAGCGGCCCTCGATGGCCAGCAGGATCGCTTCGGTGAGGGCGAGGTCGTGGCAACGGGCCACCCGCATGCCCGCTCGCAGTAGCGCCGGATACAGCTCGTCGGTGGCCGCCCAGAGCCAGCGGGGCTGCGCTGGTAGGCGTTCGCGCTCCCCCACCGCGGCGCTCAGGTCAGCGACCCGCTCGACCGGCCCAGCGGGCGTGCCGTCGTCGGCGACGGCCTGAAGCAGGCCCCCACCCTCCTGATCGGCCACGACCGCGATACGCACGCCGCGATTGTCCGCTGCCGCAGTGACAAGTCAGTGACAGGTCGCCGGCGGTCAGCCGAGCAGGACCGCCGCGAGCCAGGCGGCAAAGATGAGCAGGCCAGCGGCTAGTTCGATCAGGATCGACAGCCCGACCGCCTTGAGGGCGTGCCTGGTGGAACGCCAGGCGGCCTGGTGGGCGCCGAGGCGGTGCCGTTCGGCGGCGTAGATGCCGGCGACGAAGCCGAGGACCGCCCCGACAACGGGGACCAGGAAGAACATGGGGATGGCCAGAAGGCCGCCGGCCGCAAGGCTGCGGCGGGGCACGCCGGCAGCCTTCATGCGCCGGCTGGGGACGAGCACCTTGGCGACCTGGCTTGCCGCAAACAGCGCGGCGACGCCGGCCAGCACGACCCACGCCAGGGCCGTCCGCTCAACCAACGCCCACACCAGCACCGCCGCCACGCACAGCAGCAATCCAGGCAGCACCGGGACGACCACGCCCAGCAGGCCAACGAAGATGGCGAGCCCGACGAGCGTCAGCGCAGTGCTGTCCACGCAAGCAGTGTGCCCCGTCGGGCAGCGCCTACGCCGACGAGGACTCCTGGCTGCTCGCCCTCGCCCCTGATCCTGATCCGGTTATCTGGCTACTCGGCGCGGCGGAACTCGGCGATGGCGATGCCGAGCAGCACAATCCCCATCAGCGCCACGATCAGCAGTTCCGCCAGGACCGGGACCCGCCAGCCGCCCCAGGTCACGCCGGGGGCCAGCGCCTCCCGGACCGCCGGGCTGACGTTGAGGTGGGCGAAGACCTCGTGACGCATCGGGTCCACGGCGTAGGTCAGCGGGTTGAGCCGGGTCAGCACCTGCAGCCAGCCTGGCAGGCCGGAGAGCGGGAACATCGCTCCTGACAGGAAGTACATCGGCATGATGGCCATCTGGATCAGCGCCATGAACGACTGGATGCTCTTGATCCGCGCCGCCGCCATGACCCCGAAGGCGGAAAGCGTGAACGCCAGCAGCAGCAACTCGATGACGATCACCAGCAGCAGCGCTGGGCTGTAGGGCACCCCGACCAGGCCGGCGAGGCCCAGGATCACCACGCCCTGGAAGGTCGCGACGGTGGCGCCGCCGAGGACCTTGCCGACCACGATGCTGGCGCGGCTGACCGGGGCGACCAGCATCTCGCGGAGGAAGCCGAACTCGCGGTCCCACACGATCGAGCCGGACGAGAAGATCGCGGTGAACATCACCGCCATCGACAGCACCCCGGGGAACATGAAGGTGCGCAGGTCGATCCCGCTGCCGCTGAGCCCGCCGCCGGCGCGGTTGACCAGCGCAGTCAGCCCGGTGCCGAGGACCAGCAGGTATAGCAGCGGCTGCAGCAGCGCGGTGACGATCCGCATGCGGTCGCGCATGAAGCGGATCAGGTCCCGCTGCCAGACGATCTTGACCGCCCGCAGGTCCTGGGCCAGGCCCCCCCGGGGCAAGCGGAGCTGGGCGGCCTCGGAGCGAGGCGCCGGAGATGGCGAGATGGTGACCGGGTTGCTTGCCATGCCCTACCTCCGATTGGCCGCGTTGGCCATCATGCGCAAGAAATTGCTCGGATCGGCCGCCTCCGCGTCGCGGATCGTCTTGCCCGTATAGGCCATGAAGACGTCGTCCAGCGACGGCCTGGCCACGCTCACCTGCCGGATCGGCACCCCAAGCTCTGCAAACAGGCGCGGGACGAACTGCTCCCCGCCCGGGACGCCGAAGGTCACGGCACCCTCGTGGATGGCGGCATCCAGGTCGAAGTGCTCCTTCAGCGCCTGGATCGCGGCGGTGTCGTCGTCGGTGTGGAGCTGCACCCGGTCGGTACCGACGCTGGCCTTGAGCGCCTCGGGGGTGTCGCAGACCACGATGTGGCCGTGGTCGATGATGGCGATCCGGTCGCAGTGCTCGGCCTCGTCCATGTAGTGGGTGGTGAGGAAGATGGTGATGTCCTCCCGGCCCTTCAGCTCGTCGATGTAGCCCCAGATCGAGCTGCGCGTCTGCGGGTCCAATCCCACCGTCGGCTCGTCCAGGAACAGCACCCGCGGCGCGTGCAGCAGGCCGCGGGCGATCTCCAGCCGGCGCTTCATACCCCCCGAGAAGGTGTTGACCAGGCTCGCGCGCCGCTCCCACAGCCCCACCAGCTCCAGCACCTCACGCATGCGGCCGCCGACGAATTTCCTGGGCACGCCGTACAGTTCGGCGTGGAAGCGCAGGTTCTGCTCAGCGGAGAGGTAGCCGTCCAGGGTGGGGTCCTGGAACACCAGCCCGATGGAGCTGCGCACCGCGCCCTGCTCGCGGGCGACGTCGTAGCCGGCCACGGTGGCGCTGCCGGCGGTTGGGTCGACGAGGGTGCACAGCATCTTGATGGTGGTCGACTTGCCAGCGCCATTGGGGCCGAGGAACCCGAAGGTCTCGCCGGGGACGACCTCAAAGTCCACCCCGGCGACCGCCTCGATGTCGCCATAGTGCTTCTTGAGGCCGCGCACCACGATGGCGGGCGCAGCGCTGGCATGGTCACCGTTGGACGACGGCAGGGTCATGCCGATCCTCTCTGCTCGCTGGTTCGAAGCTCTCGGGCTGGGGCTCGGGCTGGGGCTCGGGTTGGGACTCGGGCTGGGGCTCGGGCTGGGCGTTGGGGCGCTGTCGCTGGGCGGCCAGGAAGGGGCAGACGGCCGCGTACAGGGCCTCGCGCGTCTCGGCGGGCATGCCCTGCAGGAAGCCGTGCAGCCCTTCCAGGCGGGCCTCGTCGAAGCGGCGCAAGGCGTAGCGACCTGCGGCCATCGCCTGGAGCCGCTTCTGGCGGCGGTCGTGGCCGTCCTCGGAGCGGGCTACCCAAAGACGACCGACGAGCGCGTCGATCGCGCGGCTGGTGGCCGGCGCCGACAGCGCCAGGCGGTCGGCCAGCTCCTTGACGGTCATCGGCTCGCCCGCGCGGGCCAGCACCGCAAGCGCACGGTACTGGGAGACCGTCAGCCCGGCCTCGCAGAGCAGCCGGAAGTACTCCCCACCGCTCCGTGACTGCACGACGATGAAGAAGTCCAGCAGCGCCTTAGCCACCTCGCGAGAGTCCGCCATGCGCGCCAGGCTACCCCTGATTGCGTGCGCTACGCAATCAGTTTGCCGTGCATCCTTTGTTTCGCGTCCGGGTCGAGCGGGCGCGTCGGATCAGGTCGCCGCGACCGTCCGCTCCAGCCCGAGCGCCTCCAGCACCGGCTGGTCGGTGATGCTGAACAGGATCGCGTCGCCGTTGCTGCGGTGCTGGTGGATCGCCCAGGGTGGCAGCGCCAGGATGTCCCCGCGCTGCCAGGCGAAGCGCTCGCCGTCGATCAGCGTCTCGCCCTCGCCCTGGAACACCTGGTAGACGGTCGAGTGCACGTGGCGGTGCGGCCGCAGGGTGGCGCCGGCCCGCAGCAGCTGGATGCAGGCGTCCATGGTCGGCATGATCGGCCCGCCGCTGCGCGGGTTGGTGTAGCGGAGCAGCACGTCATCGAACGGGTCGCCGGGATCGTCGCGGCGCGCGTCGAGCGCGGCGGCGGTGTCCTCCCAGGGGTAGCGCAGCAGCGGCGAGCGCGGCGCCGGCCGGGCGCCGTCGGGCAGCGAGGCCGCGCCCGCCCCGGCGGCCACCGCTGGCAGCGCCGAGGTCGCCGGCGCCAGTGCGCCGGTCCCGAACGCCCGCTGCGAGCCGTGCGTGTCGAGCAGCGGCTGCAGCTCCTCCACCGGGTAGAACTCGAAGAAGCACGCGTCCAGGTAGCTGACCAGCGGCAGGTCGAGCCCGTCGAACCACATCATCGGCCGGTCGGAGATGTTCTTGTGGTCGTGCCAGGTATAGGACGGGGTGAGCACCAGGTCGCCGGGGCTCATGTGGCAGCGGTCGCCGTCCACGGTGGTCCAGGCGCCCTCGCCCTCGACCACGAAACGCAGCGCGGAGGGGCTGTGGCGGTGGCCAGGGGCGGACTCCTGCGGGCCGAGGTACTGGACCGCCGCCCACAAGGTCGAGGTCGCACCGTAGCTGCCGCCGAGGCTCGGGTTGATGCAGCCGAGCACGCGGCGGTCGCCGCCCCGCTCGATGGGGATCAGCTTGCCCGCCTGGTCGGCCAGCCGTGCCAGGGTGTCGAAGCGCCACAGGTAGGGCCGCATGCGGGGCTTCGGCTCGAAGGGCATGAGCTTGGCGTTGACCAGCCACAGCGCCTCGAGGTGCTCGCTGTGCAGCTCCGCGTAGAAGTGTTCGAGAGCGGTGTCGTCACCCTGGGCGGTGGTGGGATCGGTCGGCTCGGCCATTGACGATCGCTCCTTCCGGATGGCCCTTCTTTGATGCCTCAGCTGATGCCACGGCGGCGGAGGATCTCTTCGACGTCGGCGAACTCCTCATCGAATCCTGCGCTGGCGCCGGCTTTGGCCTTGCCTTTGGTCTTGGCCTTGGCGGGCGGCAGCGGGCGCGACCGCGCCGACGGCTCGATCGCCCGCCCTTGGCCCGTCGATGCGGACTTCGCGGGCGCCCGGCGGCGCAGCGGGCCGGAGACCAGGAACAACACCGCGGCCAGCCCGGCAAGCGCGACACCGGCCCACACCTTGGGTGAGAACACGAACCCCAGCGCCCAGTCCGACACCGCGGTGCCGAGCTTCCACAGCAACCCCGCGACGCCATGGTTACACGACCCGCGCCGCAGCGCACCGTCCCGCCGCTTCCAGCGTGGTAATTCGTGTTGAGGAGAATTGCTCCAAACTTGCGCATGTGAGATTGTCCTGTTTATGACGGCGCCACCGGTGGAACGCGCCGACGCCACGCGGGCGCCAGCGCAGATCCCCCAACTAGGCACAGCGACCCAAACCGTACAGGCGACCCGGGCCAGCCGGGCGCAGCCGGTGTGGTCGTCGTGGCGCTACCTGGCGGTGGCGTCGCTGGTGGTGGTCGCCTACTACGTGGTGCCGAGGACAGGGCTGCTGCCCGCGTGGGTGCCGAAGATCGTGCTCTACAACGGGCTCGGGCTGTCGTCGGTGGTGGCAATCGTGGCCGGTACGCGGCGGTTCCGGCCGGCGCCCGCGCTGGCGTGGTACCTGTTCGCGGCGGGGCTGGCCTCCTTCGCCACCGCCGACATCATCTTCTACACCCTGCAGGACATCCTCGGCCTCAACGTGTTCCCGTCGGCGGCCGACGTCTTCTACCTCGCCTCCTACCCGTTCATGATGGCCGGGATCCTGCTGCTGATCCGTGCCCGCAGCCCAGGCACCGACCGTCCCAGCCTGATCGACGCGCTGGTGATCACCGCCGGTGTCGGCCTGGCGTCGTGGACCTTCCTGATGGTCCCCTTCGCCCGCGACCCGACCCTGTCGCTGCCGGCGCGGCTGGTGTCCATGTCCTACCCGCTGATGGACGTGCTGCTGCTCGCCACGGTGGTGCGGCTTGCGGTCGGTGGCGGCACCCGGCCGCCCGCCTTCCACCTGCTGCTGGTCAGCGTGCTGGCGTTGCTGTGCACCGATGCGTTCTACAGCGTGATCCAGCTCTCCGGCGGCTACCACACCGGCAGCCCCATCGACGTCGGCTGGATGGCCTGGTACGCCTGCTGGGGCGCGGCGGCGCTGCACCCGTCGATGCCGCGGCTGTCGGAGGCGGTGACCCGCTCCGAGGTCAAGCTCGGCCGCGGCCGGCTCTTCCTGCTGGCGGCGGCCTCGCTGATGGCGCCTGCGGTGCTGGCGGCGGAGTGGCTGGGCCACCAGCCGATCGAGGCGCCCGCGATCGCGGTGGCGTCGGTGCTGCTGTCGCTGCTGGTGCTGGTCCGGCTCAGCGGCCTCGCCGGGCAGGTGGCAGGGCAGGCCGAGGAGCGCAAACGGCTGCTCGACCGGACCGTGCAGGCCGCCGAGGAGGAACGCGCCCGCATCGCCGCCAACCTCCACGACGGCCCCATCCAGCGGCTGACCGGGCTCGGCTACGCCACCGCGCTGGCACGCCTGCACGTCGAGCGGGGCGAGACCGCCGACAGCAGCCGCATCCTGGAGGGCCTCGAAGGCGAGATCGGCGTGGAGGTCAAGGCGCTGCGCCAGCTGATGATCGAGCTGCGGCCGCCGGTGCTCGACGAGCTGGGCCTGCCCGCCGCGCTGTCCGACTGCGCCGCCGAGTTCGAGCGCCGCTCAGGCGTGCGCTGCGCGGTCCGCAGCACCGCCCGCATCCGCCTGCCCCGGCCGCTGGAGACGGTCCTGTACTGGGTCGCCCAGGAGGCGCTCACCAACGTGCGCAAGCACGCCTGCGCCACGCGGGCGTCGGTGCTGCTGGCGGTGGAGAACGGCATGGCGGAGCTGCAGGTCTCAGACGACGGCGTCGGCTTCGACGTGGGCCGTACCCAGCGCCACGGCGGGCAGGAGCACTTCGGGCTCGCCGGCATGCGCCAGCGGGTCGAGATGGCCGGCGGGACCTGGGAGGTCCAGTCCCATCTCGGCCGCGGCACCACGGTCACCGCGACCCTGCCCCTGCGGTGACTGCCGAGCGGTTCAGCCCATAGGTGTCGCAGCCCGTTTCAGGCAACCCAGAGAGGGAGGACCATGCGCGGAGCACTCAAGCAAGTCGCCGTCCTTGCGGTCGGCGTGCTGGTCGGCGCGACCCTGTTCGCGGCACGGCCGGGGACCAGCGCCACGGCTGCTGCCGCGGCCAAGCCGTCCGCGGCTCGCGGGGCCGGGCCGCTGCCGGGTTTCAGCCGGGCGGTGTTCCTCAGCCACGTCAACGACCCCAAGACGACTCCGCTGTTCCCCGGCGACCCGGCGTTCACCCTCAGCACCCCGTTCACGGTACCCAAGGACGGCTTCTACCTCCAGTACGTCAAGGAGGGCGAGCACACCGGCACGCACTGGGGCGCCCCCTGCCACTTCCACACCAACGAGCTGTGCGCCGACCAGCTGGACCCGCGTGACTTCTTCCGGCCCGCGGTGGTGATCGACGTGCGCCGCCAGTCGGCCGCCAACGCCGACTTCCAGGTCAGCGTCGCCGACGTCCAGCGGTTCGAGGCCGCCCATGGCCGCATCCCCGCCGACGCCGCGGTGATCGCCTGGACCGGCTGGGGCCCCAAGTGGGGCACGCCCGCCTACTTCAACTACGACAAGCAGGGCAACGTGCACCAGCCAGGGTTCAGTCTGGCGTCGGTCCGCTGGCTGCTCGCCAACCGCCACATCGGCGCCCTCGGCACCGACACCTTCGGCCCGGACCCAGGCCTCGACACCAACTTCCGCGAAAGCTCGCTGATCTTCCACGCCCACCGCATCGACCTGGAGAACCTCACCGGCCTGGAGCAGATGCCCGCCACCGGCGGCTTCATCATCGTCGGCGGCCCCCGCAACCGGAACGGCTCGGGCTCCCCCGCGACGATCTTCGGGCTGGTGCCGTAACCAGTGCCCCGGCGGGACCGGGGCGTTGACACCGGCAAAGCGAACAGGTAGGCAGAGCGGGACGACTGCCCCGCCTTCTGGGAGTGTGTGCCATGGCCGTGCGACGCCCCGGACCCGATGACCTCGCCGCGATCGCCCGCGAGTTCCATTTCTCCATCCCCGAGGAGCGCATGACCACCGTGCAGGCGCTCATCGAAGGCTTCATCGCCCCCTACGACCGCCTCGACCAGCTCGACGAGCCCATCCAGGCGCCGCGCTGGCCGCGCGACGGCGGCGCCGCGCCGCGCCCGGAGGAGAACCAACTCGGCGCCTGGGCCTGGAAGGTGACCATCCCCGGCGCGGCCGACGGCCCCTTGGCCGGCAGGACCATCGCCATCAAGGACAACATCGCGGTCGCTGGGGTGCCGATGCGCAACGGCACCGTGCTGCTGGACGGCTACACGCCCGACGAGGACGCCACCGTGGTCGAGCGGGTCCTGGACGCGGGCGCGACCATCCTCGGCAAGTCGGTCTGCGAGAGCCTCTGCTTCTCCGGCGGCAGCCACACCGCCGACTCCGGCCCGGTCCGCAATCCCTACGACCCGGCGCGCAGCACCGGTGGGTCGTCGACCGGGTCGGCGGCGCTGGTCGCCGCCGGCGAGGTGGATCTGGCCATCGGCGGCGACCAGGGCGGCTCGGTGCGCATCCCGAGCTGCTGGAGCGGGATCTACGGCCTCAAACCCACTTGGGGGCTGGTCCCCTACACCGGCGCGTTCCCGATCGAGCTGTCGCTCGATCACCTCGGCCCGATGGCACGCTCGACCAGCGACGTGGCGCTGCTGCTGTCGGTACTGGCCGGCCCGGACGGCCTGGACCCACGCCAGCAGGCTGCCCTCCAGCCGGCCAACTACCTGGCCGCCCTCGGCCGTGACGCCGCCGGGCTGCGGCTGGCGGTGGTGCGCGAGGGCTTCGGCTACGAGGGCCTGTCCGAGGCCGACGTCGACGAGGCGGTGCGCGAGGCCGCCCGCGCCTACGGCAAGCTCGGCGCCCGCGTCGAGGAGGTGTCCATCCCCTGGCACCATGACGCGCTGGCGGCCTGGAACGCGGTCGCGCTGGAGGGCGCCACTGCCATCATGGTGGCCGGCGAGAGCATGGCCTTCGGCGCCAAGGGCCGCTACGCGACCGGCCTGGTCGACGCCTTCGGGGCGGGCCGGCGCGAGCGCGGCGAGCGGCTGTCGGAGACCGTCAAGCTGACCGTCCTGACCGGCCGCTGGATGGCGCAGGCCCACTACGGGCGCTACTACGCCAAGGCGCAGAACCTCGCCCGCGCCGCCCGGGCCGCCTACGACGCGGTCCTCGATGACTACGACCTGCTGCTGATGCCAACCCTGCCGCTCAAGGCCACGGTGATTCCGGCGCCCGACGCGCCGCTGGAGGAGTACGTCGCGCGGGCCTTGGAGATGATCCCGAATACCGCCCCGTTCGACGTCACTGGCCACCCGGCGATGAACGTGCCATGCGCGATGTCGGACGGCCTCCCGATCGGCATGATGCTGGTCGGCCGTCACGGCGACGAGGCCACCATCCTCCACGCCGCCGACGCCTTCGAACGGGAGGTGTTCAGCCCGCCCCCGCCGCCCCCGCCGGCCCCGCCGCGCGGCTGAGGCGGCCTATGGGTGCTACCGTGCGCCCTCAAGCCGAAATGTCGAGGTAGGGAGGGCGGACAGGCCATGGTCGAGCCGCTCGACGCGCACTTCACCGAGGCGGTCGCCGGGCTGGAGGCGCGGCCGCCCGGCGACCTGCGGGCGCCGTTGCGCCCCGGCTCCAACTTGACCGGCGAGGAGGCCCTGGGGCTGTTCGACGCGCAGCTCGGCAGCCGCCACCTGGACCTGGCCGCACGGTGGCTGCGGGGCCAGGGCAAGGGCTTCTACACCATCGGGTCGGCCGGGCACGAAGGCAACGCGGCGCTGGCGGCGGCGCTGCGGCCCACCGACCCGGCGTTCCTGCACTACCGCTCCAGCGCTTTCTACCTGGAGCGCGCCCGCCAGGCGCCGGACGTCGCGCCGGAGCCGCTGCGCGACGTGCTGCTCGGCATGGTCGCCGCGACCGGCGAGCCGATCGCGGGCGGGCGACACAAGGTCTTCGGCCATCCCGATCTGGCGGTGATCCCGCTCACCTCCACGATCGCCTCGCACCTGCCGCGCGCGGTCGGGACCGCCTTCGCCATCGAGCGGGCCACGCGGCTCGGCGTCGCCAGCGCCTGGCCCGGCGACGCGCTGGTGGTGTGCAGTTTCGGGGATGCCTCGGTGAACCACTCCACGGCGGCCGGGGCGATCAACACCGCCTGCCACTGCGCCTACCAGCGGCTGCCGCTGCCGCTGCTGCTGGTGTGCGAGGACAACGGGCTCGGCATCAGCGTCCGCACGCCGGCCGGCTGGGTCGAGCGTGCCTACGGCGACCGGGACGGGCTGGAGTACTTCGCCGCCGACGGCTGCGACCTGGCGGCCGCCTACGCCGCCGCCGTCCGCGCGGCGGCGTGGGTGCGGGAGCAGCGCGCGCCGGCCTTCCTCCACCTCAAGATGGTCCGCTTCCTGGGCCACGCCGGCTCCGACGCGGAGGTCGCCTACCGCACCCCCGCCGAGATCACCGCCGACTACGCCCGCGACCCGCTGGTCGCCAGCGCCCGGCTGCTGGTGGAGGCCGGCGTCGCCACCCCCGCCGAGCTGGTCGAGCGCTACGAGGCGACCCGCCGCCGCGTCCGCGAACTCGCCGAGGAGGCCGTCACCCACCCGCAGCTCCCCAGCGCCCAGGCGGTGCTGGCGCCGCTCGCACCGCACCGCCCCGACCGGGTCGCAGCCGAGGCCGCCCGCGCCGCTGGTCCCGAAGCCCGCGCCCGCGCCTTCGACGGGCGCCTCCCCGAGGGTGAGGGTCCGCTCACCTTTGCCCTGGCGGTTACCCGCACCCTCGCGGACCTGCTGGCCCTGCATCCGGAGCTGCTGGTGTTCGGCGAGGACGTCGGCAGAAAGGGCGGCGTCTACGGCCTCACCCGGGGGCTGCAGCGGCGCTTCGGCGCGGCACGGGTGTTCGACACGCTGCTGGACGAGCAGTCGATCCTGGGGCTCGCGCTCGGCGCCGGGCTTTCCGGGCTGCTGCCCATTCCGGAGATCCAGTACCTCGCCTACCTCCACAACGCCGAGGACCAGCTGCGCGGCGAGGCGGCCAGCATGCAGTTCTTCTCCCAGGGCCGCTTCCGCAACCCGTTGGTCGCCCGGATCGCCGGCTACGGCTACCAGAAGGGCTTCGGCGGTCACTTCCACAACGACAACGCCGTCGGCGTGCTGCGCGACATCCCCGGCCTGGTGATCGCCTCCCCGTCCCGCCCCGACGACGCCGCCGCGATGCTGCGCACCTGCGTCGCCGCCGCCAGGACCGACGGCAGCGTCTGCGTGTTCCTGGAGCCGATCGCCCTCTACCACACCCGGGACCTGTACAAGGACGGCGACGGCGCCTGGCTCGCCCCCTATCCCCCGCCCGAGGGTTGGGCCGCCACCCACGTGCCGCTCGGCAGCGCCCGCGTCGACACCGACGCCGTCAGCAGCGATGGCGAGGGCGACCTCACCCTGGTCAGCTTCGGCAACGGCGTGCCGATGAGCCTGCGGGTGGCACGGCGCCTCGCCGCCGCCGGGGTCGCCTGCCGGGTGCTGGACCTGCGCTGGCTCGCCCCCCTGCCGGTCGCCGACCTGCTCC
>WNGR01018761.1_pt1 | contig 11437 bp, 13 predicted proteins | sample 5407581 | NCBI WGS metagenome assembly WNGR01 (sample SAMN13153383, study PRJNA577476) | soil metagenome | isolation source: 80 cm soil or saprolite under Garry oak tree replicate 2 | place: USA:California | collected 2016-06-15 | reverse complement strand
TGGGCCTTGACTCCTTCGTCATCGTAGCCGAAGGTCCCAAGCCCGTTTCCATGGTCGAGGGTTGCATCCATTACTATGTTCACGTGTTCTGATCCGTACTGGAGTTTTCCGAGCTGATCTGGTTGGAGAAAGCTCCGGCCTGCGAAGTTCGCCTCGTATCCTAGAACCCTGTCGAGCTCTATTGGATGCCCACATGACTCGTGCACCTGCAACGCAACCTGATCCCCACTCAAGATAATGTCCGATCTTCCTTCATTGATAGTTGGCGCGCGAGTGAGTGCTAGAACGTCTTTTGTAATTTCCAAGGCTTGTCCCGGAAGGTCCATCTCGTCCACGAGCTCGTAGCCGCCGCCTGTGTTCTGTTGAATCGATCGTCTCTGGACTCCGGTGGGTCCCTTTGCGGCAACGATCGCGGATACGCCCGCGTAAGAGAGAGTTTGGAAGATCTTCGATCCTTCCGAGTTCGCAAAATACTTCTCGATATAATCAAACGTCATCTGGCCCCTCCGGGCGACAACGTCATTTTCCTTCATTCTCTTGGTAGTCTCTTGAAGATATTCGTATTTGGTCTCGGTGGGGACGCGGAACGGGTCTTTCTTGACCGGTGTTTCCCACTTGTCGACATGAACGGGCTCAGAGGCTCGAGTGACTTTTATCCCGAGTTTGGAAGCGCCTTTGGCGAGGGAGAGTGCCTTCTTGGTTGTCTCTCGTATGCTTTCATGTTCCAGTTCATCGGTGTCAGCGAATCCCCAGCCCAGATCATTGTAGAGTACGCGGATTCCGACGCCGATCGTGCCCGCTTCTTCGCTGGCCGGGTTCTCGTTGACTACGGTAACGGCTTCTGATCGAGTGTTGACGAGTCTTAGCTCGGCATAACTCGCATTGTCTCGTTTTGCAAGATCAAGGGATATCTTAGCCAGTTCTTCGCCCAGGTCCTTGGTAGAAATCACGGAATCGGATAACAAACGGTCTTGTTTAAGCATTTACCACATCGGATCAATAATGGAGATGGCCATGCCGAGATTCCGTACGAAGATGCGTAGGCGCCTCGTCGTGCCTAGTTGAATTGGCTGATCTTCCGCTGGAAATACGCGTTCTGGAGAAGAGCCGAAGCTTCCATCCAGCCATGCTTCGGTATCTCGAAAGTATTGCTCACATGATTCAACGCTGCATCCATGGAGTCGAATCTTTCGAATGGCGTCTTGAGAAGCGCTCTCAGACTCTCTCTTACATTCCAAACCCCAACAGGCATTATGTAGCCCGGATGAATCTCCCTCAACATTATTGCCCCCGCCTGTCTCCCAATCGAATCAAGATATTCAGAAACTGCGAGTCTTGCTGAGTAATAGCAACCACCAGGCTTGGCGTAGGTCTTCCGTCCTCGAAATCCCTCAGAGTCACCAAGCATCACGGGCCGATATCCCTGTGCAGAGACATAGCTGCTCTTCTCCACGTCCTCAACCATGTTCACATCGGGAAAACTAGTCGCGAGAAGCTCAGGCTCAAACCAAGCCTCAATCCACTCGAACTTCCAATGTTCAGGAGTTAGAATTCCCACGTAGATATTGTCCAGGTAGGTGTACTCGTAGACGCGGTATTCGTCGATGAGGGGATGGTGTCTTACCCGGGACATTAGTTTCAAGCTGAGGTTGCTGTCGACCGCTGTTATGCTCCATCGCGTCGGGACAAGCTTTCGCCTCTTGCTCTCGCCAAACATCCCGAGGCTAAACGCCCGCTGGATTCGGGTCACCAACACGCCGTTTCTGTAGAGCTGGAGGACCGCATCGTCGGCGGGGAGATCGCCGTCATAGAATGCTTTCTCGATTCTGTTGTCAACGGAAGAGTTACCGGCTTGGAAGGAGGTTAGGGGTGCGATGGGACCGAAGGGTTGGGAATCCTCACGCATGTCCAATATTTTTCGGGGCGCTCGAGCAAGGACAAGTTCCGTATCAACCGGTTTTGTCATCATGGCCACGTCCTGCAGGGTCTCGATCAGTCGGCCTCCCTTCTGAGCGTCCGCGACGTTAGTTTTGCTGTAGCCTCGAAGCAAACTGTACCGGAAATCTACTATCTCATCGAATCCCTTTCCCATCCACCATTCTGGAGTGTCAAGAATCTCAGTATCACCGGAGATCGCGGGCACCATCGGCCCGACAGAGACGTTTGGATGCCCGAACCTGCCTACGAAGACTCCTGGAGGACTTGACCCTGCGATCGACTTCAAATCGAATTCGGGATGGTGGGCTGCCAGCGAGTCTGCTTTGACGTGTATGGCGCACTTCTTTTCCCCGGATAGCCTCCTAACCCTAATGCACATTGGGCATTGTCTCTCAGGAGATGAAACGATGTCGTCACGTGCCGACAATTCCCCGCCCAAAGAGCCGAACATTGCCGTCAAAGATTGACCATTTCTCTATAATTCCGGAGACAGGCCCGAATTCTAGTCTATTCGTCCGATAAACGTGCTCCTAGCCTCTACGTCCCCTGGGCATCCTCATGGGACTATAGGGTCGTCAGCACTACCAGAGTACGGTTTTCTCCGGTAGCGTTCCTGTTCCAGAGTACGTTAGTTGCAGGATACCTGCAGGAAGGGTCTGGTCATTCGCGTTTGCCTGGGCGTAGACTCCGTTGTATGGTTCTCCTCCCCAGCGGTAGTTAGCTTTCCAAAACGAGTGCCATCCCTGTATGATGTTAGCCCGCTCCATAACCCGCCACGAACCATCAGGATGCACGAACGACGGATACAGCAATTGTACAGACCAACCTGAGACAGGGGTCTTGCTTGCTACGCCGAATTGGTAGAAGAAGGCGTAGGCTGAGGGATAATTTCCGACTCCGACTACTCCGATGTCGAAGTAGTGTCCTTCACGGAAGTCTGGGACGAAGCTGCCGAACTTTGTCCATGGTTGTCCTGTGTAGTTGTAGTACCAGTCGGCATGCCAGTTCGGCTGGTCGTATTGCCACATCATTCGGAGATATACCGGTGTTGAGATGTTTGCGGGATTGATGGTCCGCTCGGCGTGGTATCTGAGATGTTGCCACATTACGCCTCCACAGTTCGCGTTTCCATCGCAAGTCTCCCATGTCGAGCCGGACACCACTCGTGTCCCGTTGGGTAGGACGAAGAGGTCTGCTCTCCATCCAAAATCCCAGCCGTCAATGCAGCAGTTGGGGGATTGTACGCCCATTCCGGCCATGAGGAAGTTGTTCGGAGCTAGGGCTTTCAGATCTACTTTTGTGAAGCTCACGCCGATCTGAACGCAGCAGATCCTGTATTGGGTCGAGTTGTAGTAGCCTGCGACGTAAGGATACGTGGGAACACCGAGTGTCAATTGTCCCGGGCCAGGGGAGATGTTGGTAGAGTAGAGGACACTCGGATCCCAGAAGTCAAAGGATACGAGGGTCCACAGCGAGAAGAGAAGGACCACGGCGACGCCAACTCGCCGGACTTCTTCTAGTCGCGGATTGAAATGCCTCAAGGGACCAATGCTTAGTTTTCTGGGGAGACCCAGTTCCAGGACACCGCCGATTAGGGCGAAAACTCCCCAAGCTGGAACGATCAGAAACAGTAGGCTCCTGTCGCAGGAAGGACAGAGTAATGGCCAGAGAAACCCGCAGAGAAGAAGTGCAGAGGTAACGCCGGTTGCGGCAGCGACACGGATAGACCTGCTTATTTTGGCTGCTTGAATTCCAACTGCTATCTCAGAGACTCCGAAGAGGAGTGCTGCCTGGAACGGAACGAGCGGGGCGAGGTAGGTGACGCCGGAAAACCATGCTGTGAGCGGAAACCATGTTGTGACAACGGATGTGATGAAGGCGCCGAATATCGCGATCCATGGACGCAGTTGCTTGTTCAGCCTGTCTTCCTTGTACGATGCTCGGACGGTCGCGGGCAGTGCTCCGAACGAAAACATCATCACGCAAAGACGGACCCCAGCTAGACCATCGGGTCCCAGGGAATAGCACTCCGACCTCCAAATCGGTCCAGCCATGTAAGTTGGACAGGCGAGATAGAATAGAACGTAGATGAGTGAAGCACTCAGGAAAACTTGGATAACGGCCCAGCGCGGGCGAAGAAGATACGTGACAAGTATTCCTCCAAGGGCGAAGGATACTACATTGGCTTCGAGTCTCGTTGAGGAAAACTGGTAGTACCAGTAGCCATTGTTGGTTTGTCCAAACCAGAAATCGGCCCTCTCAAAGAGATACGCCGGTGCCCAGGGGGAGAAGGCGAGCAGTGCAACCCGGAGAATATTACGAGGAGTGATCCTCTGCAAAAAGCTTCACCGGAAAACTTTGTGAAAGTCGAGACTATTGACCCTTGCCCATGCGAAAATCAAGACCATTCCCGTTGGAATATATTCTCTCTGGAATATTCAGGTCCTGGCTAACTGGGGGAATTTAAGCGGATTTCCGGAACAGTTCCTGCCTCCCTATCAGCACATTCGAGGTGAGCACGCAAAAGTGCGAAGATGCTTGATGTGCGGTTCCGACGAGGTCGTCCTATCGCTCGGAGGTTCCACTGGATCTCTCTACCACTGCACAGACTGCCACTATGTTGGACCGGTTATCATAGAAACCGATGCACAGCAAGTATTCGGGGATCAGTTCGTTTCGTTCTGGGACCTTGCAGAGGACGGGAGTTTTTGGAGCGAGACTGGAATAACAAACCACCTGCTGTTTCAGACATGATCGCTTTGGGCCAGAGCTTGGACTGGACTCTTCCCTATTTTCTCAGCTGTTTTCCGATCATTATCAGGTCGGGCTGTGCTTCATATCCGATGGCCTTGAAGAACTCAGATGATCGCTCGTTCCACTTGTAGACTTGAGCGTTCACCTTCTTCGCCCCCTTGGCCAGGAGGCGTTTTTCGACTTCTTGAACGAGGTTCGCTCCGATCCTCTTCCGTTGGTACTGCGGCTTTACTGCCAGGTGATAGATCCAGCCCCGTCTTCCGTCCCAACCTCCTATTATGCTACCCACGATCTCATCGTTCTGTTCAGCGACTAGGAACAATTCTGGGTCTCGTTGGAGTTTCAGCTTGACGTCTTCGAGTTCGTCTCCTGGACGAAGGGTCAGGCCTGCGGTTTGCCAGAGTTCGCGTACTATTGGGTAGTCTTCAATCCTGAATTCTCGGATCTTCATGGCTTCTTGAGAGCCCGCTTGGTCCAGTCGAGTTGTCTTTCGAGATTAAGGGCGTATTCCTTCAGCATGAACTGGATTTCTTTGCGCGGGATCTTATCCCTCTTCGATTCGAGGATTCCGCGGAGAAACGCGAATTGTCCAGTTGTCATATGTGTGAACATTGTTGGAATGTTTTTCGGATCGACTAGTTCCATGAGTATAGATCTCATCGCCCCCCAATTTTGCCCAGTTTTCATAAAGATCTCGCTTGATCGCTGTAGGAGTGCGCGTCCTTCCGGGGTGATATTGTAGATGTGTTGTTGCTTTCCGGTCTTCTTGTGGGATTCTGTCTTAATGAAACCTCCATTTACGAGCTCTTTGAGAATTGGATAGATGGAACCGGCTCCGGGCCTCCAGACGCCCTCTGTTTTGCTCTCGATCTCCTGCAAGAGATCGTATCCGTGAGCTGGTTTCTCTGCTATCCGATGCAGAACATAGTGTCGTAGGAAACCTCTGGGAATTCCTTGTGGGCGTGCAAGAGCGCTGTGAATCGGTGGGCGTAGAATCAATATTTTCCTAGAACCAGTCATACACGCCGCGATAGTGTGGGATGCTTTTTGCTAATAAACCCGCTTCATGAAAGCTGGGTGGAAGAACTCTTTATATAAACCCATATCGGATGCGATATATCTAATACGATAGAGGCTTAGAGTTGCCCGCAGTTCAAGTCGAGAATCTGGTAAAGACGTACGGGGATGGTACGCAGGCTGTCAAGAGAATATCTTTCAATGTCGATGACGGCGAGTTCTTCGGATTTCTCGGACCAAACGGTGCCGGAAAGAGCACCACGATCAAGATCCTTACGACTCTTCTGCGGAAGACGTCGGGTGTAGCTAGCGTTGCTGGGCTTGACATCGAGCATGACGCTCAGAAAGTTCGCAAGCTGATCGGCGTTCAGATGCAGGACACGGTTATTGATGAGGATCTGACTGGTCGAGAGAACCTGGAGCTTCAAGGGCACTTACAACAGATGCACGGAGGAGAGTTGAAGGAGCGGGTAAACGAGCTGCTGAAGGTTGTTGACCTGGGGGATGCGGCGGACAAACGGTCAGCCTACTACTCGGGTGGAATGAAAAAGAGGCTGGACCTCGCCTCTACTCTTGTTCATAGACCGAAGATACTCTTTCTCGATGAGCCTACAACCGGTTTGGACCCGCAGTCGCGTGCGCAAGTATGGTCGTATCTTAAGGGGTTAAACCAGACTGGAATGACGATATTCATCACAACACAGTATTTGGAAGAGGTGGACCGACTGTGTCGCCGACTTGCTATCTTGGACCATGGTGAGATTGTTGCGCAAGGCTCGCCCGCGGAGCTGAAGTCGGAGATCGGTGCTGATCGTGTCACCTTGGCTTTCGAGAATGGCAATCCTGGAACCGGGTCGCTTAAGGACAAGGCCAAACAAGTCCTCGGCGGGTTAGGAGGAATCACGGAAATTGTCGATTCTGACGAAGGGATCGTGGTCTACGCGAAGAACGGTGGGTTTTTGGTCCCTGACATCGTACGGGCGTTTGACAACGCTGAGATCAAGCTTTCCTCGATCGGTGTGTCTAGTCCGACCCTTGACGACGTGTTTCTCAAACACACGGGAAGGAGAATCAGGCCTGAAAAAACTCGTGCGAAACCCGATCCTGCTCTTCTTCTCGCTCTTTCAACCGATAATTTTCCTCGTCCTGTTCACACAACTGTTCAGCTCGTTCGGTCTACTCCTTGGCGGAATAAACTACACTATATTCGCCACCGCTGGCATCGTTCTTCAGAACGCCTTCTCAAGCGCTTTCCAATCTGGCACGGCCGTCGTGGATGATATCAAGTCCGGTTTCCTCACCAAGATGCTCGCCACTCCCGCCAGTCGCGCCTCTATTCTTCTAGGTAGGCTTCTGAGCGATGCGTTCCGGGTCTTTGCGCAATCTCTCATCATACTGGTACTTGCCTATGGTCTGGGGGTTTTTCCTGTTACAGGCTTCATAGGATACGTCCTGATCCTGTTCACAGTGGCGTTCTTCGGCCTAGCCTGGTCAGGAATCTCACTGGCCCTAGGACTCAGGACCAAGAGCGCTGAAACGGTCTTCGGAATAGCCGGAACCTTGACCTTCCCCCTCCTATTCATGAGCACAGCCCTAATGGACAAGAGACTGATGCCGGAATGGATGAAGAACGTGTCAGCGTACAACCCGATTAGCTTTGCAGTGAACGCGATTCGCGATCTGATAATAAACGGATACAACTGGAACTCGTTTCTCCTGTCTTTCGGAGTAATATCATTGATAGCAATTCTAACCATGGGCGCAACGATTTACGAGTTCAGAAAAGTCGTCAGCTAATAGAATCCCGCGTCCACGGGTTAGTTTCGCAAAGGGCTCCATCTAGACACTAAAGTCCGCTATGATGGGGTCCAAGAATTCGAGTATGAGCCAGATTGTTCCAGAACCTCGTCAGGCTGTGCGAGGCGTACGTCTTTGACTTTGAGTAGTGTTTTGATTTTCTTGTAGCTGATCCTGTTTTTCGCTGGGAGTATTGCTAGGATGGGTTTCTTGTCTGAGCCTATGAGGACGATGGATTTGATGATCCTGTCTGCAGAGACCTTTCTCGCGGCTTCTTCGATGGTTCTGACTGACTCGTCGAATTCTATGAACCGGTGCCAGATGCCCTTGGAGACTAGAGTGGTTCGGAGAGTCTCTGAATAGTTAGGCTTTGTCTGACTCAATTTCTATATCTCACATTCTTGTTCGAGCTTGGAGAGAAACTCTCCTGCCTCTCTCGGTGATCTCAACCTTACGACTTTCAGGTGCGAGTTCTCTGGTCTGCTGAGGAGAATGGGGTATTGTCTTCTTCGTCTTCGGTAGCTTCGGATTGCCCACAGGAACACGGAATCTCGGGTAAACAATCCCCGAATGTGCTCCTGATTACCATTCCATAATTGCTCGTGGGTGCGGATTCTCCTCAGGGTCCGCTTGGCAAGCCTAGCTATGATGGTTCTGAATGGGTAGTCCAGCCAGACAACCGTGTCCGCCTGGCCCCAGACGACGCGTTCTCGGAAGAGATCGTTTGGCGCTTCTATCCAGTTGGGTTCCCAGTGGAGAGCGTCTAGCTCGATGTGCGGAGCGTCGAGGAGTTTGGAGGTTTTGCGGGCGAATGTTGTCTTGCCGGCGCCGATTGTTCCAACAACTGAGATTCGTTGGTAGGAGAGTCGGTGGCTTCTAGGAATCTGCTTAAATCCACTGGAACGCGAGTCGAAGGTGAGCACCTTTCATTTCCATGGAGGAGAGGGATAGAACGTGTCTTCAATCGAGGATCCTCTGCTAAAAGAGGTATTGGCCGCTTTCAAGGAGGACGCGCCCCGCATGGCTGACGATCTCCTGAGAACGATTACGACTCAGGCCTTGATAGCTGCTTTCGCGCTCTTGTTGGCCATCTCATCGCTTCTCAGGCTGCTCTTCTTCGTATATTTTGCTCAGCCAGGAGGATTCGGGTTCCCGATGCGTCCAGCGCTGGACACGTCGGCGGTAGTGGAGACAGCATTGACAGTTGTCTTGTTCCTGCTTTCTGTAATCTCCATCTACAGCCTATTAGGCCTCCGAAGAAGATATTCCAGACTGTTGGCCATGGCTGAGAAACTCGGCCGATGAAAAGTGCCCCTCTCACCGGAAACAAGGAAAGAGGCAGAGAAGAGACTGACAGTAATGAAAATGATAGAGGTGTTCGCGGACAAATGTCCCAAGAGCACACTGCTCAACGGACCATTCGGTGGAGACGACAAGGCGTTTGATCGGTTGCTCGGACCCAGCGGCATTCTCACCAGGACATCGTTGATTCTAGCCAGCACCGATGGTAGGGTTACCCATTACTCTCGAACAGACGCTGGCAAGGTCTACCAGCAAGTCCTCGACATGCAACTTAACTTCCTAGATCCCTACACAGGCGGAGAAGTCTGGAAGAAGTGATCAGGCTGAACTCACCGGAAAAACAAGCCAGCGCCGCACAGCAGGTCGAAGCTCATGAACTGAGTCTCCACTCCTGAGTAAGGAAAGATCGATGCCCACCGAGCAAGAGGCCATTGCGAACCTGACAGGGCGCTCTCATGCGATGCTGCAATAGAGCAGGAAAGAAAATGGGGAGTTTGAAGGAAGGCATCGACCTGCCAACTAAGCAGCTGTCAAAGCTAGGGAAGCTAGGGTGCAATTGTGCGCACTACTTGTTGCACTAGTTGTGCTTGTACTCTGTAGGATAGTGGTGGACGAAGCGGCACCTGCTGCAAAAGCTGTACTGATTGCGTAGGCCGTGGCACCGGCACCAACGCCGACCAGAAGCACCAAGAGTAGTACTGACCGCAAAGACAACCCCCGCCGAGCCCCCGCTTGATTTTCACTCTCCAATATTTTTTTCACCTCTACCGTAAGTCCCGTCGCCCCCCAGATCAAGATCATTCTCCTAGGAATCTGCTTAAATCCGGAAAACTCCTCATTCGAAGGAATCGTGCGATAGTACCGGGGAGGAAAACGGGGACTAGCCATGCCTTGACTTGTGCGAGTTAGCTGACGTGTTCCGGGACTATGTCAGGGAGGCTCGCCACGTTGAACCGCAGAGGTTGCAGTTGTGGAAACCATCGACAGTATAGCATCGGGCTATTTGCCCACACACGGGGCAACAGTGAATCGGATCGTATGCAAGATCTCCCACTCGTCCCAATGATCCCAGTTCCATCGAATCCTTCTCTTCTGCGGTTTGCATTCTGATAGCCTCCTACCTAATCTGGTTCTTCACGCTATACAGGTACACCTGGTTCCGTCGGCGCTCGATCTCCCCAAGCACTCTCGCATCCACTGTGCTTCTGATCCAGGGGATTGTCGGGAGGACCCTTGAAGACTTTCCAATGTTGTTGCAGCGTACTTCCATCGGTCCCCTGCCGGAGGATCTTAATGCTTGGAAGAAATTGTGAATGCTTTGCGCGATTCTCGTCCAATCGTCTCGAACTTCCATTTTTCTTTTCACCTAACGAGGAGAACGTTGTCCTGCCGGATTATCTTTGAGCCGTCCTGCGCTGGTAGTTGTTTCACCGTCGCCCAACTGCCATTAGTTGCTGGCGCACGCCGGCACATCGGTTATATGGAAGAAATGGCCCTCGAGTCTTGTTTAGAAATTGTTTGAGCTGTTCTTTCGATTTCAACCGACGGCAGGGCACGGAGATCACTACAACCTGTTGACTACGAAATTTCCGGATGCAAGATTCTCTTTGTGGTGTAATGGAAACACGGACGTTCTTGAGATAGAAGCCGCTGGGTTTGGCTCGCTCGAGGAACTGCAGAACGAGATAACCACGAGTACAAAGGCGCATCTGGATGGGAAGATTATCTCAAAGACATACCTTCAGGACAAATTCCAGCTAGTAGCTCGAACATGTTGCTGCGGCTCCGACCACAAGGGGACTCCAATCAGTCCGATCATTCAGCGACACAATTTCATGCGCATACCTCCTCTGGTCTTGGCGGGAGGATGGGAATACCACCGTCTGGTTGGTTATGATGACAATGATCTGAAGGGATTGCTTAGAGGCTTAGACAAGATTGGTGCAACGGAGGTCTTGCACAAGAAGTCTGTCTCAGAAGGAATGACAGACGACGCGTTTCTGTTGTCTCTGAGTAGCTTGTTCGGCCAGCTAACTGAGAGGAACATGTTCGGAAGGCTGAGAGCAAGATTGTGCTAGCGATGGCACCGTACATGATGATGTATGCAAGGGTACCGGAGAACCCTCTCATGAACAAGACCAAAGCTGCCGGGGCAACTGTCGGTGCGAGAATCATGAAGCAGGTAGCTATGCAACTAGCTGCGAAGAGCCGGAACGCATAGCACTGTTGTACCGCGGGCCATGTTGCGGTGCACGCAACATTCGCGGTCTCGAACATGCTCGGTAACTTTCATCGGATCTTCCCAGCTAAAATTACGACGGGGATCACCCGCTTAGTCCGACGTTGGTAGTTGCCAATGCCGGGTACATCTTCGTATTCTCCCCTGAAGAGACGGCAGAACGATACATGGGTCTTAATGACAAGTCGCTGACCGTTCGTTCGGACTCCATACGTGCCTAGAGGCCTTTGAATCCCCTTTGAAGATCCTCGAGTAGATCTTCAACGTCTTCTATTCCCACGCTCATACGTATGAGCGTGTCCTTGATTCCCTGCTCCATTCTTCTCTGGCGCGGGATGCTGGCATGGGTCATGCTAGCTGGATGTTCGATGAGAGATTCGACTCCTCCTA
>WNGR01007666.1_pt1 | contig 11437 bp, 12 predicted proteins | sample 5407581 | NCBI WGS metagenome assembly WNGR01 (sample SAMN13153383, study PRJNA577476) | soil metagenome | isolation source: 80 cm soil or saprolite under Garry oak tree replicate 2 | place: USA:California | collected 2016-06-15 | reverse complement strand
CCACAGAATGACCTTGGGTATATTATGAGGTAGCGAGGTAAGAACAGGGATAACAGTCCATGCAGGTGTCAAGTAGTAGTGAGTGTCTATAGGAGGGCTGCATAGAGAACGGGCAAAAGCGCTCAGCGCTTCTCAATCGAAGATGAGGGGTCTTTGTGGCTGAGGCGAGGTCGCGACAGGTGGGTGGGCCCGGAGCGACCCAATGAGCGTCGGAAGGAAGAAGCCATAGGGCTCATCGTCGATCCTTTAGATTTCTGGGCGTGGCAAGTGGGAAAAATTAAAAGACTTCCGATTCTTTAGACCGGTCGGAAAAGTGATGAATGAGCACATGCCGCCTCGCCCGCTCACACAAAGGCATATCTCCAAGGCTCTGCTCATGCCTTACTCCGCCCCAGACCGGCCAATATTGCAAAAGACCCTATTTATTCTACAGCATCGCAGATTAGCTAGTTAACGACAATTAGATCGACGTACCCATCAGGATTTGCAAATATTGGTTTTTGTTGGTTTTTTCCCACGAAAAACCACGAAAAACCGCCTAAAATGGAGAAAAACGGCAAAACAATGAAACTTAAAAACTTATCATGGTTTCCACAAAAACCTTTCCAAAATTTGGGTGGGAAAAACCCCCAAAACCGGTTTCTCAAAACCGGAAAACCGGGAAAAACCGGGAAAACCCTAAAACTAATTTGGCCACTTACTGATGTCTCACAGCCTGCGATGTTAGTCATGCATTCTTCTTATGAATTCCATTTTCTGAGTGGCTTGCAATCCTCAAATCACAGCTCTGTCTTGTCCTCAACAATCCCTGATCTCTGTCATAGTGATCTTCGATCTATTTTGATCCTCAAAATGTGCTACCAGAAAATCATGAAGAGGTTTCCACAGTTGCATCGTCCAGCTCTGCTACCCTTGTTGCTACCTCAGCGGATGACTACCCATCAGATGCAAAAGTGTAACGCCACAGCCAGCGTTATTGTACAATGTGTATGAAAAGTCTTTCGGGGTGAAGTTGTATCAGGACTTCAGTTTGGGGTTGAATAAGATCGTGGGAGCCGAGCTCAACCAGATATAGTGGAGTTCCTCTCTACGTAGGACGCAGAATGTATGTTGTCTGCAAGCGAGAGGCAAAAGCAAAGGCCCTCTTATCACACCCTTAGGGAGGGCAAAGGGTGACTGTCCTAGAGAGGTTGAGTCAAGTGCTGTGATTGAAAGAGATATTGAGTCTACTGTACAAGCTAAGTAAACGTTGATATATATATGTAATAGGGTGTTTGTCGAAGACAAACACATGACGCATTTCCAACTATCAGAGTCCTAGGAATGAGTCATACTTATTGTACATGAGTAAGCGTGCGTCATAGTGACGTCGTAGTGACGTCATATGGAACGATCAGTCAGCCAAGACGTCATCGATCAGTAAGCAGTCTGTAGGTAGCATGAGTCATGTGGTGGCACATAATGGAATGGAATGGAATGGAGTGGAAGAAAAGAAATGTGTCCAGAATTCATAACATTACCCCCCTCTCAGATCTGAAGTCGGCCTGACTTCAACTCTCCCCGTCGCCGTAGAGTTCAATGTCCACCTCCTCGTTGACTGGATCTTCGTTGTTGATCGGTGGGCAGCGATGTGCATGCATGAACCCCAGCAGTCCGCGTCTTCCACATGCGTGACATTGCTCACGTGTGGGGCAGTCGACTTCCTTGTGTCCCGGGTTGTTACGGAGACACTTACCGCACCATGTGGGGACGTTCTCCTTCTGTGCCAATGCCTCTTCCGTTGTTTGCTCCCCCCTCGGGACCTTGATCTTCAGCCTCTTGAACAGACAGCGGTTGGACTAGTGCGTATAACTCCTGCACCAGTTGCACTTCTTTGGCCCTTTGCGCTGTGGGCAGCGCCTCCACTTGTGATTGGGACTGTCGCACTGCCAACAGTTACTGGAGTATGGGGTGTCATGAAGGCGGGGCATCTCAAGAGGCCCTCTCGGTCTGAGCCTGAGTGGTGCATCTGAGGGGGAGTGCGTTGGTCCCATGATCATGCTGGCATATGCGTTGGCGAGTGTCTGGTAGAGGCCTGCCCTCTCCATTCGGTCCTGAATGGCACCGATCGTTTGCTCCACATTGAACCACGTGCCTTGCAACCTTGTCTCTTGCAGACTAAGGTCGTCGAGCTGCTTCTCAATCTTGGTCTGCAGCTCAAGCTTTTCTTGGAGATGCAACACTTCCACGTCAATGCACGGATCTTCTAAGTGTCGTAGCGTCTCATCGATAGCGTAGGTGTGTGGGTTCTTGGCCAAGAACTGGAGAATCTGGCTGTTAGTGAGGGGGATTGGGAGGTGTGTTGGTTGGGGTGTGGAGAGGTATACAGGTGCTGCGTAGATGGGTTGGTCACGTCCCATCGTTCCAACGACCTCTTGGCCTCTGTTGCAGTAATAGATAAAGGGGGCCATGACTTGCATGGCATGGTAGGAGTTGTCGGTTCGAATGAGGAGTGGGTAGTATCTGAGGGATGATGGGCGATTTGGGAAAAATGGGAGTCTGGGGTTGTTATCAGTGGGTTGTTTGGCCACCCAGTTGTAGTCAATGGGTTCTTCGACCTCCTCGATGATGGTGGCCATCATCTGTTCCATGAATTTGAGGAATTGATCCTTGGCCATCTCCCTTATCATGTCTGCTGACGGGATCATGACTGGAGGTGGGGTGACAGTTGTTTCCTTGACTACTGTCCTGCTACTCATTGGGGAAGAGATTCGCGCCCTATGAGCTTCGTCGGCAAGGAGGGCATTGTGATATGCTCCTTGTTCGCCCATGCTCTCGTATTCGTCAATGGAGTAGGAGGTCATGATGATGAGAGTAATGAGGGAGGAAAGTGTGAGGGGAATGATGGGGCTTATTTGTCTTTGAGGGCCCTCCTTTATATGTTTTGAGGTGCCCTGTCTGCGTTTGGGTATCGGCGATAGAAGTTGGCAATTAGTTCCAGGGTATGTTTCAGGTGCTCCACTGGTTCCCAGGTGCTGTCACTCGTGGGGAAACCCTTCCACTTGATCAAGTAGTGTAGTTTGCGCCCCCGTCCTTGTCAGTGAACTTGTTGTACTTCTTTGACTTCGTATTCTTCTTCTCCATCGATAAGGTCTGGTGCCAGTTGGGTATAGTTCGGCCCATGTAGCACCGTCTCTTTATAGGGTGTCAGGAGGTTTGTGTGGATCACTGGATGTATTTTCCACTGGGGCGGGAGTTCTAGCTCGTAAGATACATCTGATAGTACCCTTTTGATCTGGAACGGTCCGTATTGTTTTGGGGCTAGTTTTGATGTAGGGTAATGAGTACATAGATTGATGCCTTCTAACCAGACCCAGGCTCCTGTTTTGTAGGGCGTAAACTTGGTCTTTCCCCTTTCAGCCATCAGACGTTGCGCATGTTTGATGCATTCTTGTGCCTTTTCCCTGGCTTTCTTCACTTCTAGTAGTCGTTGGTCTACGGACAGTGACTTCGTTGTCTTTTCCTCCCATGTTGTCCTTGGCTTGCTCTCCATCAGCAACTTGTATGGTGATTGTTTTGTGGTTGCATTGGGCCATGAGTTGTGCACGAATTGGGCTATTGGTAAAAGGTCAGCCCAGTTGTCTTGCTGCACATTACTCCAGTGTCGCAGGTACTGCTCTATCCATTGGTTGTTTCTCTCGGATTGTCTGTCTGTCTGTGGATGGTAGGCTGATGATATGTTTTGTTTGACCCCTAGTGCATCGCAGAGGGTTCTTGTGAATATTGATATGAACTGGGTTCCTCTGTCGGTAATGAGTCGTCTGGGAATGCCATAGTGGGGGTATACATTTTGCAGGTATAGTTTGGCGAGTCCTTCTGATGTAATGGTTTCATTACAGGGGATAAATATCACAGCCTTGGTGCAGTCGTGGTCCGTGATTGTAAGTATAGAGTCATATCCGTTGGATGGGGGAAGTTTGGTGATGAAGTCCATAGCGATTACTTTGAAGGGTTGTGCCTCTGGGTCGGTTGTGATTGGGAATAGTTGGGGTTTCTGGTGGTGAGTATTGATCTTGTCTGCCTGGCATACGGCACATCCCTTGACATATTCTTCGATGTCTTTTCTGACGTTTGGCCACCAATAATCTCATTGTAGGAGACTATGGGTATTGGCGATTCCCAGGTGACCACGATGGGGAGGGTTGTGAAAAATGGATATCACCCCCCTCTTAAGATTGTTGCCACCGGCAACAACCAAGGCGGTGTCCTTCCACCAGGCGTGGTGTTCGTATTGGAGTTGATGCAAGTTTGCCCACTGGCAGATTGTTCTTTCGTGGGCTAGATTACTTGCATTGACCCTTGATCATATGTCAACTTCTTCTATTGGTTCTTCACCGGCTAACTTGATGAAGATGTCTTCTGGGAGGATGACTACATCGTCATTGTCCCCACTGCCCATGTCATAGTCACTTCTTTGTGACAGGGCATCGGCTCTTGCATTCTTCATTCCAGCTATGTGCTTTAGTACAAAGTTGTACTCTGATAGCTCTTGGAACTCTCTTGCTACTCTTCGACTGATTTTTCGTGGTTCCTTCCAGTAGAGTAAGTTGGCGTGGTTGGTGTGAATTACGATTTGATGAGGTGCTCCTGCCAAGTATACTTGCCAGTGTTGGAGGGACTTGACTATGGCAAGGAGTTCCCTATCATAGACATTGTAATTCCTTTCTGCTTCAGAGAGAGTTTCCGAAAAGTAAGCCACTGGGTGCCATCTTTGTCGTTCATCTTGTTGGCTGAGGGTTGTGCCTATCATGAAGCTAGACGCATCCACCTCCAACTCAAATGGTTTTTCCAGATCGGGCATGCGAAGTACCAGTTCATCGCATACTAGCTTCTTCAACTTCTCGAACGCTTGCTGTCTCTCTGGAGTCCAGTCCCAGGGTGTGTCCTTTTTTGTCAACTCATTGAGTGGCTTGGCTTCTTTTGAGAATCCCTTGATAAAGGGGTGGTAGAAGTTGATGAAGCCCGTGAATCCTCGTAGCTCGGTGAGGTTTTTGGGCGGTTTCCATCCTTCTATGCCTCCTACTTTGACTGGGTCCATTTGTATCTTCCCGTGTCCTATTATCAATCCCAGGTATTTGACCTCTGGTACCTTGAAGACGCATTTCTTGGGCTTGAGATAGAGATCATGTTCTTCCAATTTGGTGAGGACTTGGTGGACGAGTTGTCGGTGATGTCTGAGGTTATCAGGGGTTGCAATCAAAATGTCATCCATGTATACTATGACTTCCCCTATTGATATTAATTCTCAGAAGATGGTGTCCATCATTGTCTGGAAGGTACTTGGCAAGTTGGTTAATCCAAAGAACATGACGCATGGTTCATAGAGGCCTAGGTTGGTTTTGAACACCCCTTTCCACTTGTCTCCTTCTTTGATACGGATGTTGTTATATCCCCATCTTATGTCTAGTTTGGTGAAGATTCGTGTGTGCTGTATCTGGTTGATTAACTCCGGGATGAGCGGTAGTGGATACTGGTTTTTGATGGTGAGTGAGTTCAATTTCTGGTAATCCTGGACTGGTTGTAACTTTCCATCCTTCTTTTTGATGAAGAAAAATGGTGAGGAGTAGGGGGATTTGGATGGTCAGATGTACCCTTTTGCTAGTTGTTCTTTGATAAATTCGCCTAACGCTTCCTTTTCTGCCTGGGTTGTGGGATAAATTTTGCAGTCAATCATACTGGGAGCTTCTGAAAGCAGCTTGATTGCGTGATCCCATGTTCATTTTGGTGGGAATCAGTGTGACTGTTCTTCATTGAATATCTTTTGGTATTTTCAATATTCCTCTGGGACCATTTCTTCATAGGTCCGTTTCGTTTTGTCCATGGCCAACTGAGCTAATTCCAAGGCTACAGTGGTCTTTCAGAGAGTCATTTCTGTGGACTCCAGCTCCGAACTTGCTTCCACGCCACCTTCCGTAGGTTCCAGGGCATTGGTGCAGACTCTCCAGATGGCCAGGAATGGCACCTCTTCCAGATTTTCGTTTTCGATCTCCCATTCTTCTTCCGTGATCGCACTCAATACTTGTACTTCTTTCAGGTTTATAGAGGATATAATGATGGGTTGGTAGGCTTTGTCCAAGGTGGCGTCTTTCCAGTGAATTGTTGGTTCAAATGCAGTGAGCCAAGGGTATCCTAGAATGACCTCATCCCTTCCCAGATTGGTAAGTAGAAACTGTAGGAGTTTGGTATCGGCGCCCGTGCGAACTTGTAGATCCGTGAAATGGGTGATCTTTCCATCCTGATTGTGCATACTGTCTACGTTCCAAATCCTTAGTGGGATTTCTAAGGGAAGGTAGGCGATCTTGAGTCGTTGGAGCAAATTTCTGCATATGAAATTGTCGGTGGCTCCGGAATCAATTAGGACTTCTCTTTCAGCCGTTGCGTGTGCAGATTCGAATAGTACTGATATTCGCATAGATTTGTATCTGCTGTTATACATGCTAATTCGAAGTGCTTTAGCCCAGGCTGTTGGGTTCAAGCATTGAGAAAATCCTGTTTGTTCACAAATAACTCGTCGGTGAACGCATTGCGCACTTCTTCAGGTTCATTGTGGAGGGTGGCCAGATAGGCCTGCACTCTTTGTTGGTTGGAGAGTGGGGTGGTAGAGCTGAGAGCCATGGAGGCAGCAATTGTAGAGGAGGATCCTTCGCTGCATTGAGGACAGTAGCATGAGATATGTCCTTGTTTATTGCATTTGTAGCATTGTCCTTCTGCTCATTGTTTTTCTTTGTCTCCAGTTGTGGTTGCTTGTGCCCTCGTTCTCCCTATATCCATGGCATTTGGATTTTTATTGAGTGCGTTCCTCCACTGTGTCTGCATATGTCCTTGATTCCTATGTCCCCCTTTGAGTCTATCATGCAGTTGGATATATTCTTCTTGATGGAGTTGTGCAGAATTGGCCCAGTCATTCCAATCTGCTGGATGGTCAAATTTGATGCAGTTGACCATCAGTTTTGGTGGTAGGCCATCTGCGAATAGCCCTAGTGTTACATTTTCATTGAGAGTATATCCAGCTTTTCGAGCTAGATTTTGGAATTGTGAGATGTAGGTGTCAACATCGTCTCCTTTCATTTTGAACTCTTGGAGTTGGTTCTGGGCTTTGACCTTTTTGGCTGTGTCGGTATATGCTTGTCAAAATCTTACTTCGATGGTTCTCCATAAGTTTTCTTCTGCATGTGTGACTCCAGTTTGGACTTGATCCATTAGTCATTGCGCTTGTTCATTGACCCAATCATCAACCAGGGGTCCTCGGATATAGGACAGGAAGGTCATTGCTCATTGAAATGGAACTGCAAGTTGTTCCACTGTCGGGTTCATTCCTCTGTAGAGGGTGAATGCAAGTAGAAAGGCACAGCTTTTCTCTTGATTCCCATCGAATTCTGCTGGTGGGTTTCCTCCCAGCTTTCCGTTGAGGGGTGTGGCTCTGCCTGCAGGTAGCGCTCCTGCAGGTAGCCCTCTGCCGCCACCGCCTCCTCCTCCTCCACCTCTGCCTCCGCCTCCTCCTCCTCTGCCCCCGCCTCCACCGCCCCCACCACTTCCTGTTGGAATTATTGCAGTTCTGCTAGGGATGGTGGTGGGTTGTGTGATGGTGGTTGTTGCAGTTGACATGGTTGTAATGGGTGGTTGAATATTGATTTGGGGAGGGGGTGGTACTGTTGCAAATGAGGTAGATGCTGTATTTTGTGGCTCTTCAGGAGCGTCTTCTTCTTCTTCCAGGGGGTCTACATTTATGGGAGTGATTGGATGAAGAGTGGGTCCTAGGCCTAGTCCAAGTGGGACTGGTTTTATCGTATACCACTTATTGGCTTCGTCTACTCCGACGTATACCCAAAGGCAATCTTCTTCGATAAAGTGGATGGGTCAATATTTGTTAAGTCTGTGAGAGAAGATGTAGTAGCCTTCTGTTTGTCTTCCCAGATCTCTTCTCCAAACTGCTGTTCCTTTGACGTTTTCGGATAGGGTATCATCCTTGTGTCTGTCGATGTACGATGGTTGGAACTTAGTTCTGGCTCTGCTGGATAGTGCCACGTTGGAGGAGACTCAATATAATGTAATGCCACAGCCGGTGTTATCGTACAACATGTACGAAAAGTCTTTCGGGGTGAAGTCATATCAGGACTTCAGTTTGGGGTTGAATAAGATTGTGGGAGCCAAGCTCAACCAGATATAGTGGAGTTCCTCTCTATGTAGGACACAGAACGTATGTTGTCTGCAAGCGAGAGGCAAAAGCAAAGGCCCTCTTGTCACACCCTTAGGGAGGGCAAAGGGTGACTGTCCTAGAGAGGTCAAGTCAAGTGCTGTGATTGAAAGAGATATCGAGTCTACTGTACAAGCTAAGTAAACATTGATATATATATGTAATAGGGTGTTTGTCAAAGACAAACACATGACGCGTTTCCAACTATCAGAGTCCTAGGAATGAGTCATACTTATTGTACATGAGTAAGCGTGTGTCATAGTGACATCGTAGTGACATCATATGGAACAATCAGTCAGCTGAGACGTCATTGATCAGTAAGCAGTCTGTAGGTAGCATGAGTCATGTGGTGGCACATAATGGAATGGAATGGAATGGAGTGGAAGAAAAGAAACGTGTCCAGAATTCGTAACAAAAAGGGGGTGTCCGAATGCCTTTTGTGTTGTTGACTCTGGCACCTTACGTTTGCCTCCATGATCGTGGCCCGTTGAGCGTGCTCTTTCAGAATTCCCGGGTTCTCTTCCTCTCATTTTGTTGGTCATTTGCTCTGTTCAGTGGGTCACTGCCATAAAAGCAGGTGGCTTGTTTCTTCATAAGTCCCCACCCCTCGTTCGGTATTAGTGTCCCAGCTACACCAGTTTTCACTCCTCAATACAATGCTTGCCGCCAAGCAGCTCTTTTCTATCATTGCACTCTCAACGTTCTTGACTGTCACATCTGCTCAAGCGTGTTTAGGCTGCTCTTGCAATGGTACCATTCAATGCAATGACACCTGTGATATTCTCTTGGTGCGTGACAGCGTGTCCACATGTGTAGATTCGCTGAAACTGTAGAGAATACTTTCTGATGACCATCCATGGACTGTAGCTTCCAGCTCACTAATGCCAACAAGGGCGTCGTCGATACCCTTTGCGATAACATGTTCCTAGGAGAGGTACAGTTTAATCATCTACACACCCCCTTTTGGGTGTTCCCGGCTAATGATGGTCCTGCACAGAATCTTTGCTTGGGACTAGAGGGCGAGGACTGTACCGCTGTTGTAGTCATGAAATCAGGTGATTCGTGCAGTGGAATTGCCAGTGCCACAGCTATCCCTGTGTTGACACTCCTCACGAACAACCCAAACGTCAACATGACCTGCAGCAACATCTATCCCAGTGAAGTAAGACTTAATCACACAGTCCACATTCAGATCTTAATTCTCCTACAGGTTCTGTGCACAGCCAGTGAGATCTTCAAATACAATTAGGGTGAATGGTTTTGATTTTCGTGAGGGAGAAGTTGATGATCAGGTATTCTGCATTGCAGCGTCTGTTGGCTCTATCCACCATGAATCATCTGTCCTATTGACTGATACCTATCATACATTAACGAATAAAAGGTTGTCACCAAGCTGTGGGTGCGTTTCAACAATTTCAATATGGAGTCGTGGACCAGGCCAAACATGCATGGCCTGATCACGCGCGGGATTGTGCGGTGGCAGCAGTGGCAGATCGCAGTCACGTAGGAGGTCTTGGCATGCCAAGCAGTCCTGCCGGCGAATGCGGGGTCACATTCAAAGTTGATGGTGGGAGGCAGGTTGCCCCGTTGTAGTGGAAGCAGGGGAGTGGGTTATTTGGATAGGGCTGCGTCAGTGGGCGGCGGTGCCGGAGGACGAGATGCCTGTCTAAGTTAAGGCGGTGAGAGTGTCAGGGGGCTGGGCACAGCTCAGGGAGGGGTGGACAAACCTTCGACGTCAAGTGCATGTCCTGATGCTTGTGTGCAGAGGGCACTGCTGGTGAGGTTGACCCTGGCCAATTGTTGCAGGATGGTGATAAAGAAGCAGATCTGGACTCAAGTAGAAGGTCGCAAGAGATTGTAAAGAGCAGGTCAATACCCTGAAGCAGTAACGACATGGATTCAGATATCTCATGCATGCTGGAGCTGTCATGTCCGGCGAGCTGGTAAGGGGAGCTGGCACCGGCCCAAGCCCTGTGCTTGCCTGCACTTGAGGAGAAGGCCAATGCAGAGACGAGGTGTGTGGCATTGCTAGCCTCAAGACTGGCTCTGTTGAGCAAGGGTGGCAGAAGCATCGCTCGAGTTTCCGACTGTGTTGGCAGTAATTGGAGAAAGGAAGGTGGTGGTCGACCAGCCTATGTGATTGATGGTTTGGTTACCACTGGTGTTAAAGGAAGGGGGGGAAGGGGGCTGGGGATGGTGGACTTTGAGTCTTGGGGACTCAAGATTCGTACTGACAAGCTTGTCCACCATTTGGCTCTGCATAGATCCCCGACAACCAGGCCTAGAAGAGTAGCTGTCGGGGTCAGCCCTGGTCAATTCATGGAGGACAGTGATGAACAATTGGATCTAGAATGCTGCCAAAAACTGTGAGCCTCAGGGGTGACTGTGTGTTCAGCTTCAGGGAAAAGGGTTGAACCTGAGGCCCAAGGAGAGGGATTGTGTGGATTGTGTGTGATCATTAGAATGTTGGAAAGGGATTGTGTCACTCACATCAGCCGAAGACGCTGTCACGGCATTCTCCTGGAAGTTGATGTAGAGAGAGGCTATAGCCATGTCTTCAGACTCTTCTTAAATGAGAGCAGGGTGAGGCGATTGTCACGGTGGGGTGGTGATGATGAACCCTGAAAGGCTACTGATGTGACTTGAGAGTTGAGATAAATGGGACAAATGGCAGTTCACGGAACTGTCATGTTCAATTGTATCCACTTTGTATCCATGTCTCCTACAGTGGTACAGCAGGGTCCAGTGTGGTAGGCCCTTTTGGACCTGCTTTCGGGGATAGGCTGGGGTTGAATATTTTGAATGTCAGCTTGTGGTCACCAATCCTGAAGCTCCGGCAACTCATGCTGTGGCTTTGTCCCACAGCTCTTGAATTTTCACATCATTCCCATGGGCCAGTCTGCTTACCACTACTCAGATTTAAACTCCGTTTTTTGTTTTTTTTGTTTTTATTTCCAATAGAGTAAATACTACAAAAAAATAAGTGAAAATAATGTGTAAACAACACACCCTGTGTATCGAATGTGGGATGCGTGGGAGGGGGACAAACAGTACCCTCTTCCTGCACCCCCATTGGTGCACCCTACCCCCTCCCCTTGTTGCCATGCACCCCATCTGCCCCCCACCCCTTTGCATGCAAACGGGGTATGCAAACAGGGGGGCACAAACAGTGTCCACTGCCCCCTTGTTGCCATGCCCCTGCCT
>WNGR01014709.1_pt1 | contig 11441 bp, 9 predicted proteins | sample 5407581 | NCBI WGS metagenome assembly WNGR01 (sample SAMN13153383, study PRJNA577476) | soil metagenome | isolation source: 80 cm soil or saprolite under Garry oak tree replicate 2 | place: USA:California | collected 2016-06-15 | reverse complement strand
AAGAGGCGAGTTCGTTTGCATGAATCAGTCCGTGCCGGCACCAGGTGCTTCGACTGCGCTCGGGATGACAGATCGAGGTAGGGCAGGAGTAGGGCCCGAACGACGTTTTGCTCACCTCACCGGCGTTCTCCCGCTGCGAACGAAGAATTGTTCTTTGTCCATCGCCGCAGGCACCGCAACGTCGAAGAACCCCACCATCATTTCGTTATAGGTCTGATCTCCCCACTCGACCGGGTGATCGGGGTCTGGGTTATGAGGATTGTTTCTGGAATTGTCATACCAGGCAATCGCCTCGAGCTTGGTGCCCGCGCGCAGCAGACGTGGCTCCGCCAGCCGGTAGCTTAGCTGCCAGTAGAAATCATAATTCACTCGCAACAGGGTCTCGCGGCTGCCGTCATCATGGACAATGTTGTACTCGAAGCGCTTGCCGCGTACATGCATATGTGGGAAAAACCCCAGCAGCAACGCATTGTTCGGCAGGGTGCCATGCACCTCGACTCGGTAATTGTCCGTGTTGGGAGGAATTGGAATGGGATCGTGTTCATTAGCCAGTTGCAGCGTTAGCGCTCGTTTCTCCGGTTTCTCTTTGGCGAAGACCACTCCCAGGCTGGTCTGGTCCCTTGCCGCATGGCCGTTGGTGGTGTAGTGCATCTGGAAGATCAGGTCGGAGTGCGCGGGAATATATTTCGCCAAGCCCTCCGGCCATTCCTCCGGAGAACTCCCCGGAGCATAAACCAGCAGAAGGTCGCTGGTGGTGAAGTGCGCATCGTGCATCAGGTGAGGGTCGTGCAGAGTTGCAGCTGTAAAAGGTACGCCCACCGGCGCTCTGCGCAGCCATGCCGAATCAGGAGAGCGGATGTACACGACCGCGTGATGCACATGGTCGCGGGCTGATGGACGCAACTCTGACATTTGCACCCACTTCCCTTCTGTGAAGTGAGTGGGCACAATCTCATAGGTATATTCAACATCACCAGTGGGCGGAATCTTCACCGCCACCGGCATCCGGAGCACCAGGTCGGGCTGGGCAATGTTCCAACCTGCGGCCCAATGCGGCACCGGGGGCGATTCGCGGGGATCGCCTGCCGGCGTACCGGCATCCGCCCAGCTTGCAATCGTCGCAATCTGCTGTGGGGCAAGTGATGGATCGTTTGAGAAATGCCCGCACCAGGGATCGGCGAACCATGGCGGCATCTTCCGGTTCTCGGCCGCCGCCTGCATCGCCCGCGCCCACCCACGCGTCTGCTGATAAGTGACTAAGGGAAACGGCGCAATTTCACCCGGGCGGTGGCAAACTTGGCAGTGCTGCTGAAGAATGGGGAGCACATCGCGGTAAAACGTAGGAGATTGTCTACTCGCATTCAAAAGCCCACCGCTCGACAGAAGCCCAAACAATATGACTGTGACCATGGATCGAGGCACAACTGTGTTTCCTGACTTCGGTAAATCCGCTATTGGGTGAACCGTTGCCGAGGTCAGCTCTCTGGTTGCTTGGGCATTGGGCTTGGGCACTGGCTGCTATATCTCCACCTGTGCTTCCCTTAGGCGCTTGGCGGCACTCTCGGGCGAAACCGGCGAGTAGTAGACCTCTTTAAATGTGTACGACTTGGCCTTGGCAGACAGAATCGGAAGAATCTCAATGTGCCAGTGGTAGTCGTCGTCCAAAGTCTTCCAGTAGCCGAGGCTGGCGGAGGCGTGAAATCTATTCGGCGAAGTGTGCACCACCAGATGAAATGATTCTGTGATCGTCCGAATGCGCTGCAGGCTACGCTTCAGCAAGCCCCCCAAGTCGCGCATGCTTCCGGGATGCGATAGGGCAAAGCGTTCAAAGCTAGAGTCGTGGGTGCGGGGCACGATCCAGATCTCATAAGGCACACGAGTGGCATAGGGGCAAAGGGCAACAAAGTCTCCGCGGACTTCCACGATGCGCTGCCCCTGGTTCATCTCCTGCGCCAGGATGTCGCAAAACACACAGCGCTCTTTTTGCTTGAAGTAATCGAGGCCGGCGCGCAATTCATACAGCACCCGCCGGGGAATGAAGGTGGTCGCGGTCAACTCCGAGTTGGGATGCTCGAATTCCTGGCCCCCTCCGATGCCGTAGTTCTTGAACACGCTGACGTAGCGGAAACGCGCATCGCCCTTCAGGTCCTGAATGCGCTGGGCAGCGAGCAGCAGAAACTGCTCGATCTCGGCGTCGTCCGCCGTCCACAGGTGACGGTCATGCTTGGGATTCTCGACCAGAATTTCGTGCGCGCCTACCGTCGGCATGCGGTCGTAGAGGCCTTCGCCTCGCCGGTCGAGCGTACCTTCGATATGGTAAACGGCGCTGGGATGGACTACGGCACGCGCCGACCATGGGCCTCCCTGAATGGCTGTGCGGCTGGAGATCTGCTGAAGCTTATCCTGCGATCCCGGGCACAGGCGGCATTGAGCGACCGGACGGGGCGTAGTTTCTGGTAAGTCATCGCCGGTGATGACCCAGGAGCGGGTGAGAGGATCTTTACGTAGTTCCATTTGAGCAAGAAATTATCGCACGTCGGGACGTAGGGACCAGTTTTCCACGGATAGTAACAGGAGGGAGATTGCTATAATCCGCGCAAATGCAGCCCCTAGCTTCTAGCTATTAGCTACTAGCGTTCTCTAACGCGAACGGGATCGCTAGAAGCTAGAAGCTGAATATCGGCAACTGACAACTGACCACTAACCACTGATCACTGATTTCATGACCGAAGCCTCCACCCCGCTGATGCGGCAATATTCCGCCATCAAGAAAGATCATCCCTCGGCGCTGCTGTTTTTCCGGCTGGGTGATTTCTACGAGATGTTTTTTGATGACGCAGTTTTGGCGGCGAAAGAACTGCAGATCACTCTGACCTCGCGCAACAAAGAAAAAGGTATTGCCGTGCCCATGTGCGGCGTTCCCTTCCATGCCGCAGAAGGGTATATCTCAAAGCTGATCCGCAAAGGCTACAAAGTCGCCATCTGCGACCAGGTAGAAGACCCGCGATTGGCAAAGAAACTGGTGCGGCGAGGGGTGACGCGCGTGGTCACGCCGGGGACGGCAGCCGATTCGTCGCTGAGTTCGGAAGAAAACAATTTTCTGGCGGCGGTGGTTTCTTCCGGAGACCGCGCTGGGTTTGCCGCCCTAGATCTTTCAACCGGCGAATTCCGGGCAACCGAGTTCTCCGGCGAAGGCGCTGAACGGCGTATTCAGGATGAATTGCAGCAACTGTGTCCGAAGGAGTTGCTCTATGCTTCGTCTGCGCCGCTGTTCGAGAAATCGGCAAATGGAGGCGCGGGCGTCTCGCCCGTCCAGGCACCCAAGGTAGGCTCGCCTGTCCCCACCCGGTCTGGGACGGAATCCCCCTGGGCGGCGACGCCGCTGGGCCGGGGCCATTCTTTACTACGTGCGCTCGACCCAGCGCGGCTCGCTTGATCACGTGGACCGCATCGGCTTCTACGAGAAGCAGAATTGCCTGGTCCTTGATGCAGTCACCGTACGTAATCTTGAATTGATCGAGCCGCTATTTGCCGGGACCGACGCTGGCTTGACCCTGTTTCGTTCGATTGACTCGACGGTCACGCCCATGGGCAAGCGTCTGCTGCGGGCCTGGATGCTGCGGCCGGCTTCAGACGCGAGCGAAATCCAAGCCCGACTGGATGCGGTGGAAGAGCAGACAAAGCAAACCATCGCGCGCGAGGAATTGCGGCGAGCTCTCGAAGGAGTTCTGGATCTGGAACGCCTGCTCAGCCGGGTCACGCTTGAAACCGCCAATCCTCGCGACCTGCTTGCGCTCGCGGCATCGCTTGGCAGAATTCCTGCGGTCCGAGCTGCGCTGGCGCGGCTGGGGTCCGCCCGGCTCGCGTTACTTCACGCCGGAATCGATGAGCTTGCGGATGTTCGTGAGCGAATCGAAAGCGCCATCATTCCCGAACCGCCGATTTCATTGAGCGATGGCGGCGTGATCCAGCCCGGCGCTGATCGTGAGCTCGATGAGCTCCGCGAGCTCAGCCGCAATGGCAAACAGTTCCTGGCGCAGATGGAACAACGCGAGCGGGAGCGCACCGGAATCACGTCGCTCAAAATCCGGTTTAACTCCGTGTTTGGCTATTACCTGGAAATCTCAAAGGCCAATCAGCACCTGGCGCCGGCCGATTACGAGCGCCGCCAGACCCTGGTCAATGCCGAGCGCTTCACCACGCCTGAGCTGAAGCAATACGAATCGAACATTCTGGACGCGCAGGAAAAGATCGTTGAAATCGAGCGCCGGATCTTTGCCGAGCTGCGCGCGGCCATCGCCGGAGAAGCCCGCCGTATCCGGCAGACGGCGCTGGGGTTGGCTGAAGTGGACGTGCTGGCGGCATTTGCGCACCTCGCCAGCATTCGAAATTACTGCCGGCCTCAGTTTGACGATAACTCCGACATCGAAATTGTCCAAGGCCGCCATCCGGTCATCGAACAGCAGGAATTTTCTTCCTCCGAGCGATTCGTGCCCAATGATCTCTATCTGAACTCGACGACGCACACTATCCTGGTTCTGACCGGGCCCAACATGGGCGGCAAGTCCACTTATCTTCGGCAGGCGGCCTTGATCGTCATTCTGGCGCAGATGGGGTCCTTCGTTCCGGCCACCAAAGCCCGATTGGGGATCGTGGACCGCGTTTTCACCCGCATTGGGGCGAGCGATAACCTGGCGCGCGGGCGGTCGACGTTCATGGTTGAGATGACCGAGACCGCGGCCATCCTTCATACCGCTACCCCAAAATCTCTAATCCTCCTGGACGAAGTGGGCCGCGGCACCTCGACCTATGATGGCCTGGCCATTGCCTGGTCGGCCATCGAGTACCTGCACGCCCGTACCCGCGCCAAAACCCTATTCGCCACCCACTATTTCGAGTTGACCGAACTGGCCGAGCAGCTCTCGGGGGTCAAGAACTATCATGTGTCGGTGAAGGAAACTGGGGCTGGGATTGTTTTTTTAAGAAAGATAGAACCGGGTGCCGCCGACCGCAGTTATGGGATCGAAGTCGCCAAGCTCGCTGGGCTGCCGGATGAGGTCGTACGCCGGGCACGCGAAGTGCTGGCCGAACATGAGAGCGCGGAGACGCAATTGAGCGCACAGTTGGCCAGCAGCGATTCGCCAGCACCTAGAACCGCACAGCTTACCATCTTCACCCCTTTGTCTCAGCCGGTACTAGAGCGCCTGCGCGAGGTGGATCTCGACCGGCTGACTCCGCTTGAGGCGCTGAACTTGCTTGCCCAGTTGAAGAAGCAAGTAGAATAAGCAATTCAGCCCGCGATGGCCTGCAACCAACAATCAGGAATCACCAGTGAAATCGGCCAGCTTCTGATCATCGGCTTCGACGGCACGGCGATGTCGCCGCAGATTGCTTCCCTGCTCACGCGCATCCAGCCTGCGGGCGTGATTCTTTTCGCCCGCAACATCGTCAACGGGCAGCAGACCCACAGGCTTCTGAAGGACTGCCGGGCTTCTGTTCGCGAGCCGCTCTTTACCTGCGTGGACCTCGAAGGAGGGCGCGTCGACCGCTTTCGCAACCTGACCGGCCCCACGCCCTCAGCGGCAGACGTTTTCGCCAGCGGGACTCCAAAACTATTTCGTCAGCACGGCGCGCTGATCGGAAGGACTTGCCACGCCCTTGGATTCAATGTGGATTTCGCCCCAGTTCTCGACCTGGCCTTCGAATCCTCGCGCAGTGTGATGAGTTCGCGGGCTTTTTCGACCGACCCCAAAGCCGTAGTCGGCTATACGCGCGAGTTCCTGGCTGGACTGCGTTCTGCGGGTGTAATCGGGGCGGGAAAACACTTCCCCGGACTCGGCGAGGGCAATCTGGATTCGCATCACGATTTGCCGGTGATTGAAAAGTCGTTAAAGAAACTTTGGGAAGAAGACCTGATTCCGTATCGGCTGATGAAGCGCGAACTTCCGATGGTGCTCGTCAACCATGCCACTTATCCGTCGGTCACCCGGGATAATCAGCCCGCGTCACTCTCGAAGAAATGGATTACTGACATTCTCCGCCTCCGCATCGGCTACAGTGGCTTGATTGCGTCCGACGATCTCGAAATGGGTGGTGTGCTCAAAGCTGCGCCGATTGACCGTGCCGCCGTGGAATTCGTTCGCGCTGGCGGAGACCTGTGCCTCATCTGCCACGAAGAAGACAATATTCAGCGAGCCTTTGAGACGATGGTGGGGGAAGCGGAGCGTGACCCGAAGTTTCGCCGCCGCGTGCTCGAATCTGCGAAACGCGTTGCCAGTTTCAAGCGAAAATCCGCCAGGCTACTACGGCCGACTTCTTCTCCGAAACAAGAAAACTTTGAGCGCCTCTCTCGCCAGCTCTGGGAGTTCAGCGAGCAGATTCGCCTGCAAAAGCTCGCGTCCGCAGCCGGCGCCGGAGCGAATGGATGATTGTGGCTGGCGTGATGAGTGGCACCTCGGCGGATGGCATCAACGTCGCATTTGTGCGCATCAGTGAGCGCGGACCATCAACCGGGGGTCGTTTTGGGGTTGGCGGGCAAGGGCCCCATTCGACTTCGCTCAGGGCAGGTCCGCTCCACACAGACCTGAAACTCCTAGGGCATGCAGAGTTTTCCTATCCTGCGAACGTCCGGCGGCTAATTCTGGCCTCGATGAACTCACAGCGCGCCTCCGTTGCCGATCTGGCGCGCTTGAATTTTCTGCTCGGCGAGTTGTACGCCCAGGCGGTATTGTCGGCGCAAAAGAAACTGCGATTGAAAGCAGAACTTATCGGCTGCCACGGCCAGACCCTCTATCACCAAGGAACACCGGCGCTGTTTCTTGGGAAGCGGCTCGCCGTGACCTGGCAGACGGGGGAAGCATCGCTTATCGCATTCCGCGTCGGCGTTCCGGTGGTCTCCGACTTCCGTCCGGCGGACATAGCTGCCAGCGGCAAAGGGGCTCCGTTGGTTCCGTACCTCGATTATCTTCTTTACCGTGATCCGAGCATTGGGCGGATCGCCTTAAACATCGGCGGCATCGCCAACCTGACCGCGCTTCCCGCGAAGGCTTCGCTCGATCAAGTAATCGCCTTCGACATCGGACCGGGAAATATGGTCATCGATGCGCTGGCGGAACAGTTGTTCGGCCGGAGCTGCGACTGGGACGGCAAGATTGCCGCTGCTGGTAGGGTGCTTGAACATGTCCTGGCACGGTTCCCTCGTGAGAGTTTTTTTCGGCAGAAGCCTCCGAAAACTGCCGGGCGTGAGGAATTTGGTAGGGAGTTCGCGCGCCAGTTTCTGCAAGCTTGCCATGTAGCCCCGGACGCCCTCGTCCGGGGTGGGCGGACGAGGGCGTCCGCCCCTACGCAGCCCGAGCGCAGCGGTGGGGCCGCCAAGGTGGATAAACGCGATGTGATCGCGACTGTAACCGCTTTCACTGCGCGCTCGATCCGCGACGCCATACATAGGTTCGTCGTGCCGAAGGCCAGCTTCTCCGAAGTCGTCGCTTCGGGCGGTGGCACCAGGAATCCCACTCTGATGGCATGGCTTGCCGACGAACTCCGCCACTTGGGACTGCACCTGCGCTCGTCGGATGAATTCGGAATTCCCTCAGAAGCCAAAGAAGCATTTGCTTTCGCGGTGCTTGCATTTGAAACCTGGCATCGGCGGCCATCGAATGTGCCTTCAGCAACCGGCGCGAAACGGCCGGCGGTGCTGGGGAAGATTTGTTATCCGTAAAGAAGCTCTTAGCTTTAGCCTTTAGCGTGTATCCAAAGCGGTTTAGCTAAGAGCTAGAAGCTAAGAGCGAACAGCTAGACCACTCAGAGCCGGAGTTTCATCACGCCCGTCTATATTGCGATGCTGCGCGGAATTAATGTTGGCCCGCACAAGCGGATGAAGATGGAAAAGCTGCGGGCCTCGTGCGAGGCTCTGGGATTGAAGCAGGTCAAGACTTTTATTCAAAGCGGGAACCTGGTATTTGAGGCGGAGAAGGTTTCGCCAGCAGCCTTGTCTAAGAAGATCGAGGCGCGGATTCTGAGCGATTTCGGTTTTTCCGCCGACGTCATTTCGCGGACCAGAGATGAGATGACTAAGATCATTCGACGCAATCCGCTTTTGAAGGAAAAGGGTGTCGATCCCTCCAAACTTCATGTTGTTTTCCTCTCGGAAACTCCTCCGGCTGCGGCGATCAAGAAATTAGAATCGTTCACGCTGCCGCCCGACCGGGTGCGCTGTTCCGGCAAAGAAATTTATTTCTATTTTCCTAATGGGGTATCGGGAAGCAGCTTGTGGAAACACCCGATGGATCGGGTGTTGACGGTTTCGGCCACCATGCGGAATTGGAATACCGTGAACAAAATGTACGAAATGGCGGCGGAATGCGGATAAGGCTTCAGCCATCAGCAATCAGGCGTCGGCCATCAGGTTGCCGGCGCAAAAGCTGCTACTCGGATCGCATTGGACTGAGAGTGTTTCTGCAATTCACTGCTCTCGCGTCCTGCTTCTATCTGCTCTCCTGCTCCCGCCGGCCTGATCCCGACACGCTGGTCATGATCATTGAATCAAGCCCCACCAACCTTGATCCTCGCATCGGCATCGACGCCTGGTCGGAACGAATTGATGGTCTTCTCTTTGATAACCTCGTTACACGCGATGAGCACCTGAGTGTCACACCCAGTCTCGCGCAGCGGTGGGAGATTCCTGATCCCAAGACTTACATTTTTCATCTGCGCGGAGGGGTGACCTTCTGCGATGGACGGGCACTTACTTCGCGCGATGTGAAGTGGAGCTTCGATTCCCTGCTGCAAGGAAAAATCCGCAGCACCAAGTCCGCGGCCTACCGCTTTGTGGACCGCATCGACGCGCCGGATGCGAGCACTGTGGTTTTTCATCTCAAGGAACCCTGGGCTGCGCTGCTCTGGAATGTCGCCAGCCCTGGCATGGGCATTGTCCCTTACGGTAGCGGAGACGAAATCGGACGCAATCCCATCGGCTCGGGACCATTCCGCTTCCTCAACGCCGAACAGGACCAAGAAGTCGTGATTGAGCGAAACGATAGTTATTGGGGCGCTAAGGCTAAGCTTGTGCGCGTGCGCTTCGCTGTAATTCCCGATCCCACAACCCGGGCGCTCGAGTTGCGCAAAGGCAGTGCGGACATCGAGGCGAACGCGCTCACCCCGGACACGGAGTTGACATTGCAAAAGGAATCAGCTCTGGACGTCCTGCGGGGCCCGGGAACTCGGCTGGGGTACATGGCTTTCAACTTGCGAGACCCGATCCTGAAAGATGTCCGCGTGCGTCAGGCGATCGCCCATGCAATCGACCGCCAACTTCTGATCCATTACCTGTGGCGCGATTCCGCGCGCCTGGCCTCAAGCGTTCTGCCCCCTGAAAGCTGGGCGTATGATGCCAACGTCCAGCAATATGGCTTCGATCCCGCTAAGGCCCGCCAGTTGCTCGATGCAGCTGGATATCCGGCCACTAACGGCGTGCGATTTCACTTAACTATGAAGACCTCCACCGAAGAAAGCTCCCGCGCCATGGCGGCTGTCTTTCAGCAGCAGCTTCGAGAAGCGGGGATTGCGCTCGACATTCGCAGCTTTGAAGCTGCAACTTTCTTCTCTGACGTGACCCACGGGGAATTTCAGGTGTATTCCCTGCGATGGGTCGGAGCCAACGAAGACCCTGACATCTTTGAATACGCCTTTCACTCTGCGCGCATCATTCCCAACGGCGCTAACCGCCAGTTCTATCGCAATCCTCGAGTTGATGAGTTGATCGACAGGACGCGGGCGGAGGTGAACCTAACCAATCGCAAGCGGGACTATGCGGAACTGCAGCGCATTCTTGCTGAAGATTTGCCGTATATCAATCTCTGGTATTTCGACAACGTAATCGTCTGTTCGAAGCGCGTGAAAAACGTGCAACTCAATCCTTCCGGCAACTACGACTTCCTGAAGACAGCGGAACTCGACAGCTCGCGCCGGTAAAGCCCGAACACTGTCGTCTTTTTCAAGTGTGAGGGGGCGAGAGTGGGCGGACGAGAGCCTGTCTTGAGCGCAGTCGGAAGGAGCGTCCGCCCCTACATTTTCTGCGTGTTACCATCGAAACTAGGTGCGCATTCTCTTTATTGGCGACATTTTTGGACGCCCAGGACGCAGCATCGTCCGGGAACGACTAAAAGGCTTGGTGCGCGAGCACTCTATTGATCTGGTGCTTGCTAATGGCGAAAACGCGGCGGCGGGTTTCGGCATCACACCAGCTCTGGCCGAAGATTTGTTCGATCTCGGCATTGACGTGCTCACGACTGGTAATCACGTGTGGGACAAACGCGAGATTGTGGATTACTTCCAGTCGGTGGACGGAGACGCGCACGGCCCAGCGCGAAGAGTGTTGCGGCCAGCAAATTATGCGGTCGATCTGCCCGGCAGAGGTGTCTACGAGGGACGCAAAAACGGGGTAGCCTATGCGGTGATCAATCTTCAGGGCCGCATTTTCATGGCGTCGAATGACGATCCCTTCCGCACCGCCGACCGTTTATTGAATCAGATCAAGGCCAAGATCACTTTCGTGGATGTTCATGCCGAGGCCACTTCCGAGAAAATCGCCTTAGGGTGGTATTTGGACGGGCGAGTGACCGCCGTAGTCGGAACTCATACTCACGTGCCTACCGCTGACGAGCGCGTGCTTCCTGGAGGCACCGCCTACATTACCGACGTGGGCATGACCGGCCCGTATGACGGCGTAATTGGCGTAAAAAAAGAACTTGTGGTCGGGCGCTTCCTGAACAACATGCCAGTTCGCTTTGAACCAGCAACCGGCGACACACGTCTCTGTGCGGTGGTCGTCGAAGGCGACGATACCAGTGGGAAGGCGCTCTCGATTCAGCGAATCATGGTGAGCTAAGCTGAAACTCAAGTCAAGGTCCATGCTGTCCCAGTCTGCGATTTCGTCACCGAAGAACGTTCTCCTGCCCGAAGCCGATGCCTACATTTTTGACATTGACGGCACCCTGCTTGTCACCCGAGACCTGGTGCACTGGAACGCACTGCATCAGGCCATGTTCGAAGCTTACGGCGTGGACACTACGATCGAAGGCATTCAGTACCACGGGAAAACGGACCTTTCGATCTTGCGCGCCGCGCTGGCACGAGAAGACATCGACGACGGTACGTTCGAATCGAGGCTTCGCCAGGCACTGGCTGTGGTTTGCCGCGAGGTCGAGAGCAATTCCCGCCAGATCGTGCCGGAGATTTGTCCAGGTATCACGCAACTTCTGACCTCCATTCGAGAGAGCGGGCGGTTGATCGGCATAGCTTCCGGAAATCTTGAAACTGTGGGTTGGCACAAGATCGAGGCTGCCGGTCTGGGCGAATTCTTTACTTTCGGATGCTTCAGTGATCGCTGCGAAAGCCGCCCCGGAATTTTTAGGAATGCTCTCGAACGCGTGAGCCGCCAACTC
>WNGR01007662.1_pt1 | contig 11442 bp, 5 predicted proteins | sample 5407581 | NCBI WGS metagenome assembly WNGR01 (sample SAMN13153383, study PRJNA577476) | soil metagenome | isolation source: 80 cm soil or saprolite under Garry oak tree replicate 2 | place: USA:California | collected 2016-06-15 | reverse complement strand
CCGGGCAAGCCTCAGGCCTGCCCAGCGTGGCTATACCGAAGACCACCGAAGTGCTGGTCATTCAAACTCCAAAGCAGGGCGTGACCTTTCAACAAGTCATGGCCGTTATCCCGGCAGAGATTCGGGCAACTGTGAAGCTTTACCTCGACGGGAAAATCCGCGAGTGGTATTCGCGCGGCGATGGCAAAGGCGTCGTCTTCCTGGTCGACGCGAAGACCGAGGACGAGGCACGAGCCGTTATGGAAACGCTGCCGCTCGCGAAGGAACAGTTGATGGATACCGAGTACATTCCCGTTGGACCCTTGATGCCGCTGAGGGCATTGATTGGCCCGGGAGCGCAGTGAGTCTCGTCCCGCCTGGAAGGAGATGGCTGGAATTCTAAAAAGGAGAGATTTATCGTGCCACAACTCTGGTTTTTCATGAGCATCGGATTCAGCCTCATCGCGTGGGGGATCGTCGCCGCTCGATATATCTGGCCGGCACTCCGCTTCCGGCAACGGGCCGAAGCGTTGCGGCCTCTGCTTATCCTGCACAGCTTCCGCTTCGTCGGATTAGCATTCCTGGTCCCGGGGGTCGTGTCGGCTGACCTGCCGTCTACCTTCGCGCACTCCGCGGCCTATGGGGACATTATTGCGGCGGTACTCGCCTTGCTTGCGCTGATGTCGCTGCCCAGCGCGGCCGGCGTTGTCATCACATGGATATTCAGCCTCTGGGGTTCAGCCGATATCCTCAATGCTTTCTATCAGGCCAATCACGCGGGGCTGATGGCGGGGCAGTTGGGAGCCGCATACTTCCTTCCGACTTTTGTCGTGCCCCTGCTGCTGATCACGCACGGCCTCGCTTTCCGGATTCTTCTGCAACATCAAAGTGCATCCGCAGGACAGGAAGCCGGCACTTAGTGTAGTGCGTCACGCAGATGGACAGTGATCCGAGCAGCCCTCAAAAAGCGAATCACAGAGATCACAGAGCAGAAGAGAGAACACAGAGGTCGATGTTCTTTGGGAACTTCTCTGTGGTCTCTCTGTTTGTGTCGGGCTGAGTGGACAGCCTCAGTTATTAACTTGAGAGCCATGTTATGCAATACCATTCATACCAACATGAGCGTTCTAAAAACACTTCTCCTTACGTCCTTGATGCCGGCCTTCGCCTTTGCTCAGCAAGACGAGCAGACGATCACGGGATGGAAACTCCAGGATGCCGCCAAAGTCCCTGCTGTGCCATCCGCGGTGTCGCTGCCGGACTTTAAACCGGAAGGCTGGTACACCGCGACTGTTCCTGGAACCGTGCTGACCACGCTGGTCGACAACAAGGTCTATCCGGAACCGCTCTATGGGGAAAACATGCGTGCCATTCCGGAGAGCCTGAACAAGACCAGCTACTGGTATCGCGCCAGCTTTACCGTTCCCGCCGCCTATAAGGGCCGGCATACATGGCTGCACTTTGGCGGCATAAACTACTCGGCTGGAATCTGGATCAACGGGCACGAGGTCGGCAACATGCGTGGAGCTTTCATCCGAGGCGACTTCGACATCACCTCCTATGTCAAGCCACGCAGCCATGCGATCCTAGCCGTGCTTGTGGCGCCACAACCTCATCCCGGCGTGCCCCACGAACATACTGTCGCCCTGGGCGTCGGAAAGAACGGTGGTGAGACCGCCCTCGACGGCCCTACCTTCCTCTCCACGATTGGGTGGGACTGGCTTCCGGCGGTACGCGATCGCGATACTGGTATCTGGCTTCCGGTCACAATTTCTGCCACGGGTCCCGTGCGTGTGAGAGATCCCTTCATCACCAGCAAGCTCGCCACCTCGAACGATTCAGCCGATCTCACCGTCGCTGCGACTCTTGAAAACAGCTCAGCCAAGGCCGTAAACGGCAGGCTTGCAGGAACTATTACCGGACAGGGTGACACCGTTACTTTCAGCAAGGCAGTCACTATCGCGGCAAACAGCCATGAACCCATCCTGCTGGACAAGCAGACTGTCGATGCCCTGCACCTCCGGAACCCAAAGTTATGGTGGCCCAATGGTTACGGTCCCCAGAACCTCTACACGCTGACTCTCGAGTTCCAGGAGGGAAAGCAGACCTCCGCGTCGGAATCCGTCAGCTTCGGTGTTCGCAGAATCGAGTACCAGGTCTCCGACTCCGAAAACCTCACTCTATCGGTTAACGGCGTGCGGATCATGGCGCGAGGCGGCAACTGGGGTCTCGACGAAGCCATGAAGCGCATTCCGCGCGAGCGGCTTGACGCTCAATTCCACATGCATGCGCTCGCCAATCTGAACATCATCCGCAATTGGGTTGGCCAAAGCACCAGTCCGGATTTCTATGACCTTGCCGACAAATATGGCATTCTCCTCTGGGACGAGTTCTTTCAGCCCAACCCCAGCGATGGTCCCGACGTCGCTGACGTCGACACCTATCTTGCCAATGTCACCGACAAAGTCCTGCGCTACCGCAATCACCCTTCTATCGCAGTGTGGTGCGCGCGCAACGAGGGCTATCCGCCCAAAACGCTCGACGACACACTCAAAGCGATGATGGCGAAGTTGGATCCCACGCGACTCTATCAATCGAACTCCGCCGACGGCCGCGGCGTCTCTTCCCATGGTCCTTATTATTGGCGCTCGCCGCGCTTCTTCTATGCCTTCAACGAGAGCTTCAAGACCGAAACAGGATCGGTCTCCATTCCAACGATCGAGTCGATTCAGGGGATGATGCCACAAAAGGATTGGGAAACCATCAACGACGACTGGGCCCAGCACGACATGGCGAGAGGCGCTCAACGCGGCGACGAATATCCTTTTACTCTCGCCAAGCGGTACGGCAGTATCCGCAACCTTGCCGACTTTGTTCGCAAAGGCCAGCTCGCCAACTACGAGGCCTTTCGCGCCATGTACGAGGGACGCAACGCGGAGATGTTCAAGACCACTACCGGCGTGATTACCTGGATGAGCCATCCCGCGCAGCCGAGCTTTGTCTGGCAGCTCTACCACTACGACCTGGAACCGAACGCCTCACTCTACGCTGCGAAAAAGGCATCTGAAACCGTTCACGTGCAACTCAACGAATCGAGTGGGGCCATTCAGGTCGTCAACAATACACCGGATGCGCTTACCGGCCTGACCGTTCACGCCACCATTTACAGTTTCGATAGCAAGATCAGCTCGGAAAAGCACTACGCGGTAGCACAGGTTCCGGGAAGCACCACAGTGAAGGCAGCGCAGATTGAGGTAAGCGCTCGAATCTCTCCGCTCTACTTCATTAAGCTTGATCTCCTCAGCAGCGACGATCGGCTTATCTCTTCGAATTTTTACTGGCAGGGAGTCGCGCAGGACGACTTCGCCGGACTCACGAAGTTGCCGACGGCGACGTTGGAGGCGACGGCCGTCTCGCGTGCAGAAGGCGGTGACACGATACTCACCGTAACTCTGCAAAATCCTACCGATACGATCGCTCTGATGACGCACCTGCAGCTTCATCGGAAGCAATCCGGCAAGCGTGTTCTGCCCGCCTTCTATTCGGATAACTACATCACCCTTGTTCCAAGGGAGTCGCGCACGATCACGATTCAGGCAGCGGCGAAGGACCTGGAAAACGATGCGCCGCTGATCATGATCGACGGCTTCAATGTCGATGTAAAACCCGTCGAAGGCGCGGTCACCATTGCGCCAAATCTCAACGCCCAGACCTCGCATTGGCCGGCATCAAACATTGTTCCGGAGAACGTGGATTAATGCGGCGAACGTCTAATAAGAGGATTTGCGATAGCTTCCCGAATATTGGGGCGGTGGCATATTGAGATGAGCCAGTGAGGTCAGGAATGCCTTGGCTGCTAGGGTCTATATATCGGGCCTTCAGCCCTAAGCCACGTTCCCCTGCACCAACCTAGGCCTTCGGCCTAGGCTGGTATATAGCGCGCTTTCAGCGCTTTTCTGAAGCCGCCTGAGCTAATTCGACAATCACCTACCGGGATTCTGACCCTTCGACTACGCTCAGGGTCAGAATAACGACGCTGAGGAGTAAACTGACCCACTACCGAATATTGCGTCCCGTTGCGTGTGCATCTGAACGATCGCTATACTGGCCGCCATGCGTAGGCTTGCTCTCTGTGTTGTCGTCGTATGCGTGTTCTCTGCTGTTGCGTCTGCGGGAGAGCGTGACGCGGTCTCCTATGTCAATCCGCTGATTGGGACTCAGAAGAGCGCGACCGGGTATGGCGGCACGATGCCATTCGTGTCACCGCCGTTTGGCATGACTGACTGGACACCCCAGACAAGACAGAACAAGATCAGCGTAACGTCTTACAACTACGACGATCAGGCCATCTCCGGCTTTATCGGCACACACCAGCCTGCGATCTGGATGGGAGACTTCGGCTATGTGACGATCATGCCGCAAACAGGCGCATTGCGCACGACACCCGACAGCCGCAAACTGCCATACAAGCACAGCACCGAGACGGCTCGACCGGATTATTACGCAGTTTCCCTGAACGCCGATGAGGGCAACGAACTTCCCGTGGAGATGACGGCGACCGAGCGGTGTGCAATGTTCAGGTTTCGCTTTCCAAAGAGCGGGGTTGCGCGCGTGCTGGTGGAGACATCACGACCCGGTGTGCCGGGCTACGCCGCGATCGATGCGCAATCCCATGAGATCACTGGATACAACCCGCATCGCATGGATGCCCACCTGGGGCCGAACAAACTACCGAACTTCAAGGGCTATTTCGTTATCCAGTTTCGGCAGGTCCCACAGGATGCCAAGACGTATGGCATGGATGATGAACGGGCGGAGTCCAGCCGTGGGGCGTATGCAGAGTTCAGACCGGGCGAAACGGTTGAGGTTCGTGTCGGCACATCCTTCCTGAGCATCGACCAGGCGCGCGACAACCTGAAAGGCGAGATGCCGAAGTGGGACTTTGAGGGAGTGAGGCAGCGGCTGCGCGCTGCGTGGAACGAGAAGCTGGGCCGGATGCAAGTGGAGGGCGCAACGGAGAGTGAGAAGACGCGGCTGTATACGGCGCTTTATCACGCGCTGTTGTATCCCCGGATTTTCTCTGAAGGCGGCCACTACTACAGCGCCTTCGACGATCATGTCCACGAAGGGGAAAGCTACACGGCGTATTCGATCTGGGACACATTTCGGGCCGAAAACAGCTTGCTTACACTGCTCGCGCCGGAGCGCATAGACGGCATGATCACGGCGTTGTTGCAAAACTATAAAGAAGGCGGGTGGATGCCGAAGTGGCCGAACCCCAGCTACACAAACATCATGATCGGCACCCATGCGGATTCTCTTGTGAGTGAAGCAGTGCGCAAGGGTTTCCATGGCTTCGATCGCGACCTGGCGTGGCAGGCGGTCTATAAGGATGCGATGACGCCGCCCGATGGAGACACCACGCGACGATGGCTCGATCGCGAAGAGCACACACCGTATGAGGGCCGGGGCGGTCTGACGTATTACAAACAACTTGGCTACATTCCTACAGACAAGACGGATGAGGCGTCCTCGCGCACACTGGAGGACAGCTACGACGACTGGTGCGTGGCGCAGATCGCGAAGGCGCTGGGCCGCGAAACGGACTATAGGTATTTTCTGCATCGCTCTTTGAACGATCGCAATCTCTACAATCCAGCGATTGGACTGATGAATGGCAGGACTTCCGACGGAAAGTGGGCGCCCCTTGGCGGAGCAGAAGACACTCCGGCCAACCGGTCGACCTCGGGCTGGACTGAAGGCGATGCGTGGGTGTATACGTGGTCGCCGCTACACGATCAAGCCGGGTTGCTGCAGTTGATGGGTGGCGCTGAAGCCTATGACGCCAAGCTCGACTTGCATTTCAGCGGCGGACACAATGTGCACAAGAACGAGCCGAGCCACCATTACGGATATCTCTACGATTTCGGGGGGCAGCCATGGAAAACGCAGGCAAAGGTACGCGAGATTGCAGCCAAGGAGTATGGATATGACGCTGGAGGCCTGGATGGGGATGACGATTGCGGGCAGATGTCGGCATGGCTGCTGTTTACGGCGATGGGGTTTTACCCGGTGAATCCAGCCAGTGGCGAGTACATGATTGGCAGCCCACTGTATCGAGGCTTCACCTTGAAATTGGGCAATGGCAAAACTTTCCGCGTAGAGGCGGAAAATAATTCGGCGACAAACGTTTATATACAATCCGCGACGCTCGACGACAAACCGCTCGACATTCCAGTAATCACATGGGAACAGATTCAGTCGGGAGCGACCCTGCATTTTGTCATGGGGCCGCATCCATCGTCGTGGGGAAGTAAATGGCGACCCACTCCGATCTCGGTTCAGTGACGCGAACGCTACGGGTAGCGAACTGTTTTTATTGCCTGCTCTTCTTACAACCGCAGGACTCACGAAGGATCAGGGTGACCGGGAGAACGGTCCGGAGACTGGGACCTGCAAGTTCGCCCTTGATTCTTTGCAAAAGCAGCCGAGCCGATATGCTTCCCAGCTCCGCAGCGGGCTGACGAACAGCTGTGATTGGAGGTGTTATCAGGGTGTAAAAATCGACATCGTCAAAACCCACGAGCGCCACATCTTTGCCCATCTCAATCTTCATCTCCTTGAGGGCTTCTATGACCCAGGTCGTGGAGACGTTGTTGGCCGTGAACAATGCCTCGGGGCGACTGCGCGACGAAAATAGCTGCGACAAGGCAGACTTCGCGGATGCTTGACTCGATAAGAGCGCCTCTTTAGCGCGCGGCAGTTTCGCCCGCCGCATCGACTCCCTGTACCCGGCGATTCGTTCTTTGATGGTCAGCAGGTGAGAGTTAGCCGCGAGGCAAACGATCCGTCTCTTTCCGTGCTGGATGAGATGTTCCACGGCCATTCGCGCTCCAGCTCTGTTTTCGACCCCGACGGAGTCTGTCGTTGCCACTTCCATTGGCCGATCGATGGTAACGACGGGAAGCGATCCTGCAGCCAGCGGTTTCAAATACCTGTGCCGGGCGTCCGCCGGCACCAGCAAGACGCCATCGACGGGATGATGAGTCATCATTTCTACTTGTGCGGCTTCGACGGAGACATCTTCGTCCGAAGCTGCCAACCAGACGAGATAACCACTGCCTCTAGCAGTTTCCTGAACAGCATGACTAACGACTGAGAAGAATGGGTCGCTGATGTCGGGGACGATGAGCCCGATGGATCGGGACAACTGGCCGGTGAGCATGCGGGCGGCATGATTTGGACGGTAATTGAGCTGGCGAATGGCTGCGCGGACTTTTTTCGCAGTCTCTTCCGACACATACGGATGCCCGTTGATCGTCCGGGAGACGGTCATCGGTCCTACTCCTGCTGCCCGTGCCACATCCTCAAGAGTTGCCCGTTTTATGGGAGACTTGCGCAATATTTCCCTTCATTATGGCAGGTCTTTCACGGTTCGCTCACCGAGGCCTGAGATTTAATTGCAAATTTACCACGCAATTCAGTTGACAACGTAATGTCTGACTGTGTAAACATTTGGCCTTGTGATAGCGCAATCATACAAGTTAGTCCTACGAAGCTCACTTTGGAGGCTCGTGTGAAAAACAATCGATTTGGAATTTCCGTCCTACTGCTGTTCGTTGCAATCTGCATCCTTACGATTGCGCCCCCAATCCTCGCTCAATCCGATAGCTCGTCGCTATCGGGGACTGTCACGGATGCTTCGGGCGCGCTTGTTCCAGACGCCAGGATTATAGTGCGCAACAACGCAACGCTTGCCGAGCGAACCATCGCGAGCAACGAGAGCGGCAGCTTTACACTCACCAACCTCGCCCCGGGCGACTATAGAGTCCGTGTCGAAAAGTCCGGCTTCGAGACCACGACACTCAACGACGTGCACCTCGATCCGAGTATCGGGCGCCGCATTGACGTTGCTATGAGGATTGGAAACACGACGACCGAGGTGACGGTAGAAGCTGGCGCCAACACCGTACAGACCGAGAGCGGATCACTCGGCCAGTTGATCACTCAGGAGCAGGTCAAGAATATCCAGCTCAATGGACGTAACCCGCTCTACCTCGCCCAGATGGAGCCCGGAGTCGTGCGCAACAACTCCATGGCGGCACTCGGCTTCGGCCTTGACAATCCCCTCAACGTAAACGGCGCACGCAGCCAGGAGAGCATGCAGACCTTCGACGGCGCGCCGATGGTGCGTACACGCTCGAACGGAACCAGCGTGGGCACGGCCGACGTTGATTCCACTTCGCAGGTGCAGGTGCTCAGCTCCAACTACCCGGCCGAGTACGGCCGCACCTCGGGCGGCCTTATCCGCCTCGTCCCCAAGAGCGGATCGACCAACTTCCACGGCAGCGTCTTCGAGTACTTCCGCAACAACGCTCTGAACGCCAACACCTGGAGCCGCAATCTCACTGGTCAGAAGCGCGCAGCTTTCCGCTACAACCAGTTCGGCTGGAACCTGAACGGCCCCGTCTTCTTCCCCGGTTTCAATCATGACAAGCGCAAGCTCTTCTTTCTAGTCGGACAGGAGTGGGTAAAGTACAACCACGACGACTTCGCGCAGCAGAAGGTGCCGACGCTCAAGATGCGAACCGGCGACTTCAGCGAGCTGCTGAGCTCAAACATCTTCTACAACACGACCAAGCAGCTCGTAAAACCGGGCACTTCTACGCCGTACGCCGGCAACATCATTCCCGCTTCGGACCTCAGCCCCAACGGCATCGGCTTGCTGAACGCCTATCCGAAGCCGAATACCACGGTGGGCACCAACAACTGGATCGACACGGCGCTTTACACGGAGCGGCAGCGCAAGGACTCGATTGTGGTGGACTTCGTTCCCGCCGATGCGCACCACTTCCGGTTCAGCCTGCTGAACTACAACTACGACGACTACGAGCCGCACTTTGGCAACTTTAACACCAACCCGCGCATCTTCCACCGTCCGAACCAGGTGGGTGTCTTCCACTACACGTGGACGGTCAGCCCAACGATCGTGAATGATGCCTTCGTCTCCGCCGCGGCGGACCACGTAGACATCAATATCGATACAAAATCGGGCCTCTTCGACCGCACCAAGTACGGCATCAACTATCCGTATCTCTTCGGGTCGGCGTCCAAGGTGGTTCCGAACAAGATTCCGACGATCCAGCCCACCGCCGGATTCGGTACCCTCGATGGAGGACCTTATCCGTCGCGCTCTGGCGGTATGGTCTACGACGTGGGCGATGCTCTGACCAAGGTATGGGGCAACCACACGCTGAAGTTCGGCGGCCAGTGGGAGTACGCCGGCGAGAACAACTACGACCAGATCAGCGTCGACAACACACGACCCGGCACGACCAACAACCAAAACGGCCTGTTCCGGTTCACGGATGGGCGCTCAGGCGGCTCGACTGCTGCCGTAGGCAACATGGCGCTCGGCCTCTTCGACACCTACGGCGAGATCGGTACACGGTCCTACACGCCGTTCCGCGGCAACATGTTCGAGTTCTTCGGCCAGGATCAGTGGCGGATGAACTCGAAGCTCGTTGTCGAGTATGGTGTCCGCTACAGCATCATGAACCCTTATCATTCGTTGTGGGGCAATGAGTCCTTCTTCAGCCCGAAGGACTACAGCACGTCGCTGGCTCCAACGGTGAGTCCGACGACAGGTTTCCTTACTGGCGGCGATACTTATGACGGCGTGGTCATCCCTGGCTCCGGTTTCCCGAGCGCGGCCAAGGGACATGTGCCGGACGCAATTCTGAACGGTGGCTTTCAGCGGCTCTTCCGCGGCTATGGCTCCAACTACTCGCCCACCGTCTACTCGAACATTCAGCCGCGTCTTGGCTTTGCCTACCAGGTTGAGCCGGGTACGGTCATCCGTGCCGGTGTTGGGCGCTACATCCAGCGGCTCGGCATCAGCGATACAGTGCACGTCGGCGGCAACGCTCCCTTCCAGCCAGCCTCTTCGGTGACGAATGGAAGTGTGGACAACCCTGGCGGTATTGGTGTCAACCAGCTTCCACTGGCCTTCACCTCGCACGCCTTCACCTATCCCAGCCCAGAAGCCTGGGCCTGGAACCTGAGCGCAGAACACGAATTCACCAACGTAGCGGTCTTTACGCTCAGCTATGTCGGCCGTCGCGGCTACCATCTGGAACAGTTGGCCAACATCAACCAGCTTCAGCCCGGAACCCTCGCCCCCGGATCGGCCAACAAGACCAACAATATCAATGCCGACTCGCTGCGTCCGTACAAGGGCTTCTCCACCATCATTGAGGCCGAGAACACGGGCGGCTCCTTCTACCACGCAATGCAGGCCAACCTGAAGCGGCGTCTGACGAAGGGTCTGCTCTTCGGGGCCGCCTACACGTGGTCCAAGGCGCTCGACTACGGCTCGTCGAACGGCACGAATATCGTCAACGCATACAACAACAGAATCATGTATGGCCCCAGCGACTTCGACACCCGGCACGTGTTCGTGGCGAACTACGTCTGGGACATCCCGTTCGCAAATCACGCCTCCAACCTCTTCGCGCGAACCCTGCTCGGTGACTGGCAGACCTCCGGAACGATCCAGTTGCAGTCTGGCCGTCCACCCAGCAACGGCATTTCGACCGGGAGCTTTGATCAGGCGGGCGTAGGCCCGGGTTCGGGTAACCAGTATTACGTCAAGACCGCCAGCCCGGCGCTGCCGCACCAGTTCGCGGGAGCCAGCGGCACGGCGCTGTACTTCGACAAGAGCGTCTTCCAGCAGGCCGCGCCCGGAACATTCGCGCGCGGCACTCGCAATTCCGTCTACGGCCCCGGGTTCTCGAGCTATTCGGCGGCAATGCAGAAGGCCTTCCATGTCATCCCCAACCACGAGAATCATCAGCTGATCTTCAGAGCCGAGGGATTCAACTACCTAAACCACCCCAACTGGGATAACCCGACCGTCGACCCGACGAGCGGCAGCTTCGGCCGCGTGACTGGCAAGGGTAACACCTACGCCTCGGACCGCCAGTTCCAGTTCAGTCTGCGTTACGCGTTCTAGGTGTCAGCCTTGTACGAGTAGCACATTCGACTCATCACTGCCGAGATCCCGTACAGCCTGAGCTGTCGGGATCTCGTTCCACGTCCTGCGAATTTCAGGATCGATTTTCATCTCTCATCAGCCGAATGGATACCTCGACATGCGAATTGCTCAGTCTGCGTCCTCGCTTTTTGAAAGGAACACCAAAGCCCGGTCGGCTCTTCGCCTGATCCGTGTGTCGATCATCGGAGCCTGTTTTGGCGGGGCCGTGGCTCACGGCCAGACGATGAAGGCCCCCGACATCACGAAGGTCCCTACACTGTATGTTGTGCCGTATGCGCATTTGGACACTCAGTGGCGGTGGGAGTTTCCGCAGACGATAAGCGAGTATCTGTTGAAGACCATGCGGGTGAACTTCGACTACATGGACAAGTATCCGCACTATGCCTTCAACTGGACCGGAGCCAACC
>WNGR01007661.1_pt1 | contig 11442 bp, 14 predicted proteins | sample 5407581 | NCBI WGS metagenome assembly WNGR01 (sample SAMN13153383, study PRJNA577476) | soil metagenome | isolation source: 80 cm soil or saprolite under Garry oak tree replicate 2 | place: USA:California | collected 2016-06-15 | reverse complement strand
GGGCCAGCCGGGCCCGGCGCCGGCGGAGGTCCGCCTCCTGGCGGGCCAGGCCGGCGTCGAGCTCGCGGAGGATCTCGATCAGGTCCCGGCCGGCGTCGCCGGCCAGCGCAGCTCCCACCTCGTCCAGGCTCAGGCCCAGCTCGGTCAGGCGCCGCACGCGGGCCAGCTCGACCGCGTCCCGCAGCGAGTACTCGCGGTAGCCGTTCGCCGTGCGCGCGGGCTCGGCCAGCAGGCCGACGCGGTGGTAGTGCCGGATGGCCCGGGTGCTGATGCCGACGAGGCCGGCGAGTTCTCCGATCCGCATGCCTCCAGGAGACACCTAGACGCCACGACAAGGTCAAGCAGCGGCCGGCGGGGGGAGGGCGGCGTTCTGCAGCAGCAGGCGCAAGGCACGGGGATCGCCTGAGATTTCCGCGCGGCCGTCAGCTATCGCGGTGTCGAAGGCGCCAGGGTTGCCGAGCATGGCGGCGAGGGTCTTGGGATCGGTGCGCAATGACGCGTCCGGCCGGGCCGGGCCGGCCGGGCCGATGAGCACCTGCCCGGCGGCAATCTCCGCTGCCCAGGTGCGGTCGTCGAGTGCGAGCTGGCAGATGGCAGGGGGAGCATCAGGAGCCGGGCGGGCGTAGCTGCGCAGGGCGAGCAGCGCGGAGGTAGCGCTGAGCGAGGCCGGGTCGGGCGCCACGGTGCCGCGGACCCCCCAGTCGCCCAGGGCCACCAGGATCGGCTCGAGCTCGTGCCCCCAGGCGGTCAGCTCGTACACCTGTGAACCGGCCGGCGGCGGCAGCTTCCGGCGGCGGATGACGCCATGACCTTCCAGCTCGCGGAGCCGGTCGGCCACCAGGTTGGAGCTCGCGGCGGGCAACGCCCGGCGCAGGTCGGTAAACCGCTGCGGGCCGAGCAGCAGCTCGCGGGCAACCAGGAGCGCCCATCGTTCCCCGACGACGTCGAGGGCGCGGGCGATCCCGCAGGCGTCCCCGTAGCTGCGGCTGGTCGGCATGGCCCGATGGTACCAGGGTAGAGCTAATTAACAACTATCTAATTGTTAAAAACAACTCTTATGCTACGGTGAATGAACGAACGCGAGCCGAACAGGAGGAACCATGACTGAGCTCCAGACCCCGCTCGTCGGCAGCATCCTGCTGGCCAGCACCGATCCCAGCCGGCTGCGCGCCTGGTACCAGCGGGCGTTCGACGTCCCGCCCGATACAGACGGATTCGTGCGGCTCGGCGAGGTAGGCCTGCTGATCGTCCCTCGCGATGACGTGGCCGCCAGCACTGCCGAGCCGGCCCGGGTCATCATCAACTTGCACGTGACCGACGCCCGGGCCGCCGCCAGGCACCTGGACGCCCTGAAGGTCACCTGGCTCGCCCCACTGGAGTACCGCGAGCCCGACGGTGCCTGGTTCGGCACCGTCTCGGACCCCGACGGCAACTACGTGCAGATCATCGAGCTGACCCCGGCCTACTGGTCGGCCCGCCATCAGCGGGCACCGCAAGCCGGCCGCGGGCCGCTGGCCGACGCCGCGGTCTCGGCGCGGCTACCCGCCCAGGATCTGGACCGCGCCCGGCAGTTCTACGCCGAGAAGCTCGGCCTGGAGCCCGCCGAAGAGCGGCCAGGCGGGCTCCGCTACCAGTGCCGGGCCGGGACCTTCTCCATCTTCCACTCCGGCGGCCGGCCAGCAGGCACCCACACGCAGCTGGCCTGGCAGGTCGGCGACCTCGACGCCGTCGTCACCGAACTGCGCCAGCGCGGAATCGCCTTCGAAGACGTCGACACCCCCGGGCTGCGCACGACCGGCGGAATCGCCGAGGTCACCGGAAACTACCCGTCCGCCGGCGGCGGCGGCGAACGGGCCGCCTGGTTCCGTGACAGCGAAGGCAACCTCCTCGGCATCGGCCAGGCCATCACGGCCGGAACCTGACCGCCCGCACCTATCCCGTTCCAGCGGTGGTCCGCCGGATGAGGACGAAGGCGACAGGGATGGCCGCGAGGGCGGTCAGTCCGCACACCCACAGGGCCCGCTGGAACCCGCCGGTGAGGGCGGTGGCGGCTGCGTATCCGTGGTGGGCCAGCGTGTGGGAGTACGAGGCCGCGATGGATGAGGCGACGGCGACTCCGATCGCCGCGCCGAAGTTCTGAGAGGTGTTGACCAGGCCAGCGGCGACTCCAGCATCGCGCTCGGTCACCCCGGCCAGGGCGCCGATGGAGACCGGGATAAAGGCGAACGCGGTGCCGAGGCCGGCGACGAAGAACGGCCCGGCCAGGTCGTGCCAGAAGGTCCCGCTGGCCGGGGCCCGCGTGGCCCACAGCGTCCCGGCTCCGATGAGCGCCATGCCGAAGGCCATGACGAGCTTGGGCGAGGTCCTCGTCACGAGTCGCTGGGACAGGCCCGCGCAGGCCAGCGAGGTCACCGACGCCATCATCCAGGCCGCTCCCGTCGCGAGAGCGGAGAAGCCGAGCACCTGCTGCATGTAGAGCGTGCCCAGGAACACGAAGGTGAGGAAGCTCGTCCCGAGCAGGAAGCCGACCGCGTTGGATCCGGCTACGCTGCCCAGGCGGAAGAGCCGGAGCGGCAGCAGGGGTGCCTCGACCCTGGTCTCGATGACGAGGAACAGGGCGAACAGGGCCGCACCGACGGCGAGCATGGCGACGGTCTGGGTGGCCGTCCAGCCGACCTGGGGCGCCTGGGAGATGGCGTAGACGAGCACCAGCAGGGCGGCGGTGATCGACACGGCTCCGAAGGCGTCATAGCGTCGCGGTCCGCTGCGGGCGCGGCTCTGCTCATTTCCGACGGGCACCATCCGCGGGACCAGGGCGAGCGCAGCCGCACCGATGGGGACGTTGAAGAAGAAGATGTACCGCCATCCGGCGTAGCTGGTGAGGATTCCGCCGGCCAGCAGGCCGACCGTCCCGCCCAGGGCGCCCACCCCGCCCCAGATGCCGAGGGCCTTGTTGCGTTCGGCTCCCTCGGAGAACATGTTCGTCACGATCGACAGCGCGGCCGGCAGCACGAGTGCGGTCCCGAGCCCCTGGATCCCTCGCATCACGATGAGGAAGATGTCCGAGGTGGCCAGGCCGCCAGCGAGTGAGGCGGCGGTGAAGACCGCCAGGCCCGCCATGAGCACGCGCCGTCGTCCGAGCAAGTCAGCGGCGCGGCCGCCGAGGAGCAGGAAGCCGGCGAAGGTCAGCCCGTACGCGGTCACTAGCCACTGCAAATCGGACTCGGGGAAACGGAGTTCGCGGCCGATGGTAGTCAAGGCGACGTTCACGATCGTGAAGTCCACGATCGCGATGAAGTAGGTCACGACCAGCAGCGCGAACGCTTTCCACCGCTGGCTTGCCCGCTGGGGAGGCCCGCTGGCCGCGAGCCCGGCTGCCAGGCCGGCGGGCCGTGTACCAGCGTGCGGCACACCGTCTCCGGCGGGGCGTAGCGCATTCTTCATGATTCGCTCCTTCTCGATGTGCAACCGAAGGTAGCAGGTTTCTGCGGAGAAATGCAACTGCTGGTTGCAGGTAATCGCCTGACGTGCTACCGTCGGTTGCACCTACAGGAAGGGAGCTGATAGCGATGCCAGGTCTCGCGATCGAGCGGGAGATCCTGATCGAGGCGCCGGTCAAGGTGGTGTGGCGCACCATCACCGAGCCCGATCAGATAAGCCAGTGGTTCGCCGACAAGGTCGAGCTCGTGGTCGAACCGGGCGCTCACGGCTATATGGAGTTCGGGGACCAGGGCGGCCCGGTCGTCGTGGAGACCGTCGATCCGCCCACCCGCTTCTCGTTCCGCTGGAATCATCCCCGCGGCGAGGAGCCGGTGCCCGGCAACTCGATGCTCATCGAGTTCACGCTGACGCCTGAGGATGACGAACGGACCCGCCTGCGCGTGACCGAAAGCGGTCACGAGCTGCGGGCATGGCCCGACGCGGAGAAGCAGCGCTATGCGGACGAGCACAGGGAGGGCTGGGGTGAGTTCCTGGACCGTCTGGCCACGCTCCTAGCGAAACGGTAACCCGCATGACAACGCAGGCCGATGACGAGCTGTGGTCGGCCATCGGCGATCCGTCCCGCCGCCAGGTCCTCGACCTCCTGGTCAGCCACGGCGAGGTCAGCGCCAGCTGGCTGGCCGAGCGGGTGCCGTTCTCCCGCCAGGCCGTCTCCAAGCACCTGGTCGTGCTCGAACGGGCCGGGCTGATCAGCCGCCGCAAGCAGGGCCGGGAAGTCCTCTACCAGGTAGAAACCGGCCGTCTCGACCAGGCCACCACGACGATGACCGAGCTCGCCGCCCAGTGGGACCGGCGCCTCGCCACGATCAAACGGCTCGCAGAAACCGCGCATGCGGAAAACGAGAAGAGACCGTCATGACGAACGAATCCGCCAGCTGTCGCGGCCCTGGCCGCTGATCCGTTTCCGCCGTCGTGGGCGGCGGTACCCGGGCCCTGCCGGACCAGGTCCGCCTGAACCTGGCTCTGGCGCAGGAGCACACGTTCGGCAGCGGCACCGTCTATCTCTGTTGCCACCCCGCGTAGGGTATCCGCGCGGCGCACCGGCGACACGACGTACCGACGATTTAAACTGTCTTGACAAATTTTCTCGTCGGTAGGATCCTGGAACGGTGCTCGACGTCGCCGTGATCGAAGAACCCGCAGCGGCCGAGGCGTCCCTGGACCCGATCCGGGCCCGGATCCTCGCCGCCCTGGCCGAGCCCGGCTCGGCCGCCATGCTGGCGGCCCGCCTGGGGCTGCCCCGGCAGAAGGCCAACTACCACCTCAAGGAGCTGGAACGGCACGGGCTGGTCGAGCTCGCCGAGGAGCGGCGCAAGGGCAGCGTCACCGAGCGGGTGTACCGCGCCACCGCCGCCTCCTACGTGATCTCCCCCAGTGCCCTGGCCGCCGTCAGCCCGGACCCCTCCCGGTCTCCCGACCAGCTCTCCGCCCGCTGGCTGCTGGCGCTGGGGTCCCGGCTGGTGCAGGAGGTCGGGGCCCTGCTGACCGGCGCCGCCCGGGCCCGGCAGCGGGTCGCCACCTTCGGCATCGACGCAGAGGTGCGGTTCGCCTCCGCGGCCGACCGAACGGCCTTCGCCGAGGAGCTGGCCCAGGCCGTGGCGGCCCTCGTCGGCCGCTACCACGACGAGTCCGCCGAGGGAGGCCGGAGCCACCGGGTGGTCGTCGGGCTTCACCAGATCCCCGCGGCGCATCAGACCGCATCCGAAGCAGGACAGGAGAACTGACGATGACGCACCCGTTCGAGATCGAGTTGGAGACGATCCTGCCGGCCAGCCCGGAACAGGTCTGGGCGGCGATCGCCACCGGACCGGGGATCGACTCCTGGTTCATGGGGCGCAACGAGGTGGAGCCACGCGAGGGCGGGGTCGCTGCCATAGACACGGGGGGCCACCGGGAGGAGGCGGTGATCACCGCCTACGAGCCCGGCAAGCGCCTCGCCACCCGAACCGCGACCGCCGAAGACGGCCGGTTCATGGCCTTCGAGTACCTCATCGAGGGACGGGACGGCGGCAGCACCGTGCTCCGCATCGTCCACAGCGGTCTGCTCGGCGACAACTGGCAGGATGAGTACGACGCCCTGCGCCGCGGCTGGCCCTTCCACCTCCACACGCTCCGCGAGTACCTGACGCACTTCCCGGGACGCACCGGGGTCCCCGTCTTCGCCATGGCGAAGACGGGCGGCCAGCCGGCGCTGGAGGTCCGGGCGGCCCTCACCCGCGGGCTGTCCCTGTCGGCCCCGGTCGCCGTGGACGCGCGGGCGCACGCCGAGCCGGCGGGCCTGCCGCCGCTGGACGGCGAGGTGGTCTGGTCGGACGACGAGCGCATCGAGGTACGCACCGCCGACGGGATCTACACCTTCCACGGCTTCACCGGCCTGGTGGTGATGTTCCACCACCTGTTCGGGCCGGACACGGACGGGGCCGAGGCCGCCTGGCAGCAGTGGCTGACCCGCCTCCTAGCCTGAAATCAGCAAGCGCAATCGAAAACCGGACACGAGACATCAAGGAGACCTGCATGCGTACTCTGATCAGCACCGCCTTCATCTCGCTCGACGGCGTCGTGGAGGGCCCGGGCGGCGAACCCGGCTACCGGAACACCGGATGGACCTTCAAGGACGTCGAGTTCGTCCCCGCGGCATACGAAATCAAGGGGCGGGAGCAGGAGGAAGCCACCGCGATCCTGATGGGCCGCGTCAGCTACCAGGCGTTCAGCCCGGTATGGCCGGACATGAAGGAATTCGCCGGCTACAAGATGATGCCGAAGTACGTCGTCTCCACCACCCTCACCGAGGACAACCTGGTCTCGAACTGGGGCGAGACCACCATCCTGCGCTCGCTCGACCAGGTCGCCGCCCTGAAGGAGACCGAGGGAGGCCCGATCATCGTCCACGGCAGCGCTTCCCTGAACCACGGCCTCGAGGACGCGGGCCTGATCGACCGCTACCACCTGCTCGTCTACCCGCTGCTGCTCGGTGCGGGCAAGCGCCTGTTCAGCACCACGGACAAGGACGTCCAGAAGCTGAAGCTCGTCGAACACGACGTCTACGCCAACGGCCTGCAGAAGAACGTCTTCGACGTCGTCCGCTGACAAGGGTTCCGAGGCCAGCGGTACTGCCGGGGGATGCCAGCACGGTTCAAGAATCTCTGCTTCGACGCCAGCGATCATCAAGCTCTGGCCGACTGGTGGTGCGCGGCTCTCGGTTACGTGCGCCAGGCGGGCGAAAGCCCCTGTCGCTCGAGGTAGTCCCCGCCGTCCGCGAGGGGATCACCCGATAGGGGTCAGGGACAGCCGGCGCGCAGCCCGATGTGGTCTGATAGCGCGCAGTGGCGGCCCGTCGATGACAGGCGCTCCCTCCACCACAACTTCGATGGCATCGCTCATTGGGCGACTCCGCTGAATCTCTCGGCTCGGAACGCGGAATCATTACCCAGGTGGAAGTAGATGTGGCCCTCGAGCGTGCCATCGGGGTTGAGCGCGGCCCAGCCGCGGCCGCTCACATCGTCGCCCTCGTCGGAGCCTTGCCACGAGAACTCGACGCCCGGCCTGCCATCACGATCCGCCTCGCGGCAGTCGAGTTCTCCCGTCACCACGATGAAGCCCAGGCTGCCGAGGCCGTCATCATCGAACTCGATGAAGCCGGGCTGGACCAGATCGACGGCCTCCTGGTCCCAGTTGTCCATCTCGGTGATACGCCACCGGCCTATGATGTTCGTACTCTCGGACATGCGACGAGAGTAGCGGCCCGAGGGGCTGCCGCCTTCGAGGCCATAGCGCGACTGAACCACCCGGACGCCGATGCCGTTCTCACGATGATCGGCAAGCACGCCACCGACAAGACGACCGCCAAGGTCGCCCATCGCGCTACACCAAACATACACGTAAGGTGTAGACTAGGTGTATGAGCAGGATGCGCACGAATATCGAGATCGAGGACACCTACCTCCAGGTGGTCATGGACCGCTATGGTCTGCGGACCAAGACCGAGGCCGTCGAGCTGGCCCTGCGGCATCTGGCCGGGCAGCCCATGACCCGGGAGGAGGCGCTGGCGATGCGTGGCGCGCACGCCATCGATGAGCCTCCGGCGGATACGCCACCACGGGGAGCCGCGTGATCCTCGCGGACACCTCTGCCTGGGTCGAATACGACCAGGCCACTGGAAGCGCGGTCGATCTCCGCCTCTCAGAACTGATTGCCGCCGACGGCCCGGTCGCCGTCACCGAGCCGGTGATCATGGAAGTCCTGGCCGGCGCTCGCAGCGATGCCCGGGAGGCCGACCTGCGCCGCCTTCTGCTGCGATTCCATCTGTACCGTTTCGAGGCCGTCACCGACTTCGAAGGTGCCGCACGAATCTACCGCCGCTGCCGCCAGGCTGGCATCACGCCCCGCGGACTGGTGGACTGTATGATCGCCGCCGTCGCCCGGCGCCACCAGGCGACGCTCCTCACCTGCGACGCCGACCTCAATCGCGTGGCCCGCGTGATCGGTATCAAGCTAGACCAGCCAGCACAGCCGGAACCGCCGCAGCCAACCTGACCGCTACTCCCCGACCACGCTAACGCGGCGCTGCGCCTGTTGCCGGAGTGGACGCAGTGGTGCATCGGGCAGAGCGGGCTCAACGGCGACTTCGCAGCCCGGTCCCGCGCCGCCGCGCTCACAGAGGCCGCGGCCCTCGTCGACGAGACATACGAGTCGGCCGCTGAGCAGAACGAGGCGCCGTTCCGCCGACAAGAGTGAAGGGCGAGTCACCCCGAACGCGAGGTATGGCGTTTCCGCGGAAGCAGCTTGTGAAACGTGCACAAGGCGTCCGAACGGGCCTGGTCTACGCGCGGATCCGGACGGCGAGGGGCATGCGTCACCATCGGCGAGCTGACCATGTGGACGGCACTGCGAAGCTGGGGACCGGCCAAGTTGGCCCCGCCCGCTCGACTGGCCGGTCCCGATCGAGGATCCCGCGGGCCAGGGCCGCTGATCTGGATCAACCCCATTCCCGAGCCGAAGTCGGTGAAGAACAGGATGCACTTGGACGTCATCGGCGATAAGGCGGAGCTGCTCAGCCTGGGAGCGACGATGGTCCGCGTTCCCCCGCACTGCCTGGCCGCGGACCCTCGCCCCGCGCACTGGGCCGCCGTCCACGCTGCCCTCGACGACCCGCGCTATGTCGCCATCCTGCTGGGCAGCCTGCGGGAGGCGGGCGCTCACCAGCAGACCGCTGCGCTGCTGGCCCGGAATCCGGCCGCCCACGTCGCACTCGACAACCCGGCCAGCATGCCAAACAGCGTGGCCGCCCTGCTGAACCGCCTGTGGTTGGTGGGCGCGCCCGAGCAGGCCGCCGCGCTGCTGGCCCGGGCCGCCGCCCACGCCCCCCTCGACGACCCGCACGGCGTGGCCACCCTGCTCGACAGCCTACGGCCTGCTCGGGCGCGCCCGAGCAGGCCGCCGCGCTGGCAGGTCGGCTGCCGGCGGCCGGCATGTTCGGGCTCTTCCTCCAGCAGAACGGCCCCGCGGATCAGTTCCGCTTCGGACGTGAGGCCGACGGCACACCGGTTGCGCCATGGGGCTGGGAAGACCTGGACTTATGGCTTATCCTCGCCCGCAGGGACAAGCGGCACCGACGCAGCAATTAGCGGATGTCCACGTGGGGGATCAACCAGCTAGACTACGCCGCCCCAAATCGACCCTCCGCGCGCTTGGGCCTGATACGAGGGCCGTCGGCGCCGAAACCGAAGAGATGACCTGAACAACCGCCACTTCAACCGTTCAGGACGCCCCTTCCAGGCCCAGCTAGCTGGAGGTACCCGCCGCAGAGATCAACCGAACGGGACACTGTCCTGTATCGCTGAAGGCTGCGAATGTCAGACTTAGGTTGCGAGTGATCTTGCATCGGCCTGCGCCTCGTTGGCGGTGCGCCGGCGCTCCAGCAGATCGATCTCAAGACCGAGGCCACGCTCGCTCCGTGAACCAAGCCGGACGGCTCAGACGCGAACGAAGGAGACGCCATGCAGATCCGCTTTCCGGGCGAATCAGCCGAATACCGGACGGCCCGCGATCGCCTGCTCGAACGCGAGATCGAGCTCCGGCGCGCGATGGAGGCGGTGGCCGTCGCCAGGCGCGCGCTACCGCCCGGTGGAGCCGTGCCCGAGGACTACGTCTTTGAGGCCGCCGCTCCAGACGGCACAGCCACCCAAGTGCGCCTCTCGGAGCTCTTCGCGCCTGGCAAGGATTCGCTCGTCATCTACAACTTCATGTTCCCGCAGGGCCACGGGGGACCGCGTCCGGGGCCGGCCAGCGGTGAAACGGCACTGTTGCCACCGGAGGAGGGCCCGTGCCCGTCCTGCACCGCGCTGCTGGATCAGCTCGACGGCGCCGCGGGGCATGTCAGCCAGCGGCTCAACCTTGCCGTCGTCGCGAAGACCTCCCCGGCACGCCTTATCACCCTCGGAAACGAGCGCGGCTGGCGGCACCTACGACTGCTCTCCTCGGCCGGCAACACGTATAACCGCGACTACTTCGGTGAGGACGAGGACGGACGGCAGAGAGAGATGCTCAATGTATTTCACCGCGAGGGCGAGATGATTCGTCATTTCTGGGGGGCGGAGCTCACCTACGCCCCAGCCGACCCGGGACAGGACCACCGAGGCGTCGGCACCCTCGAGCCGCTGTGGAATCTGTTCGACCTGACGCCGGAGGGCCGGCCGATGGACTGGGACGAGCAACTGAGCTACCAGTGACAACGCGCCGAGATGGACGGACGGAGATGGCTGTGCTTGCGGAAAGCAACGCGCGTCACCGATCAGCAGCGGCTGGCCGAGCGACTCACCGCGACCCGCAAGGTAAGTCTGACCAAATCCCAGGCGCTCGGTCAGACCTACTCTTCGAGCCGCAAGTCAGCGCACCAAGCGCTCGCAACCTTCAACTGGATCGGACAACCGCGATCGAGCAGGCTCTGGTAGGCCGTCATCACGTCGTCGAGCGCGGCCGGAAACGGGTGCGCGGGAGCCAGGCGGTAGTCGAGCGCCCAGGCGGCACGCCCCGTGGCCGCCGACAGGCGGTAGGCCATGACCTGTTCGAACCCCGGGTTGCGCTGCTCGAACCCGCCGCCGTGCGCATACAGCGTCACGCCCGCGTCGACCGCCGGGCGTTCGGTCGCGTTCACCCACTGGCCGGGCACGCTGTCGGCCCGGGGAAGGGGCGGAGTCAGGCCGGCACTGGCGGGCAGTGGCGGCGGGCCGGCCGTCATGGCCATGATCGCGGCCCGGACAGCGGACATGTCGCCGGGCCCGGTGATCCGGTTGACGGTCAGCCGGTCCCGGTCAGAGGGTGGCAGAACGCTCATAACCGGAGCGAGTCTAGGCGACCGGCCCGCGCGGGAGAACGTGCGGGTCGAGGGTGGCCGCCGAGTCGAGGGCCGAACGGATCCTGGTGAACAGCGTGCCCGGAAGCGTCATCAGCCGCGCAAACGCGCCAGGTCATCGCTCATTGAACGGGTACGTCACCGCTGGCCGCGCCTGCTCGTGCGACGCGGCCCGCGGGTGACTGCGGCCGGGGCAGCGAGCCGCCACTCGCAGACCAGTTCCTCCCCCACCCGGAGCCTGGCCCAGCGCGCCGCCTCCAGTTGCAGTGCTCGCGCCGCCCCGGCCAGAACCTCGGGCGGGGGAACGGCGGCGACATCGGCCGGGCCCGCGCCTGGCTCGGTGACGGGCACCGCGGACAGCTTCGTGCGGGTGAGCCGCCGGATGTCATCGCCGGACGGGCCGTCAAGCATCGCGATGGCCTCGACCAGGTTGGCGAGCAGTTCGGCCCGCATGAGCTGTTGCCGCCGTGCCCGCTGCAGCTCGTCTGAACGTTCCGCCGAATGCGGCGGCCGCCGGCCCTGCACGTGGTCCATGCTCGTGTAGACCATGCCTGCGGCGATGCCGCCCCAGATTCCGTCGGCGATGCCGA
>WNGR01013671.1_pt1 | contig 11445 bp, 16 predicted proteins | sample 5407581 | NCBI WGS metagenome assembly WNGR01 (sample SAMN13153383, study PRJNA577476) | soil metagenome | isolation source: 80 cm soil or saprolite under Garry oak tree replicate 2 | place: USA:California | collected 2016-06-15 | reverse complement strand
CAGTAAAGTGTTATTCTTGAGTTTCTAAGGTCACACATGAGTGCGGCATTCTAAGGAATGCAAATGGTGAGCCACTCTGGGCTGTAGAGAGAGCTGTGATGGGCCTGGGGGTTGTGCAGGCTTTCGCACTGGACATAACCTCACAGGAATGCCCGCTGTGGTTGCAAATGCGTTACACTTGAGTCACTAAGGCCGCACACAGGTGCAGCGTGCTCAGGGATGCAAACAAGGAGGTGCATTGAGTCCTTTTGAGACCTGAACAGGACGAGACTGTAACGCAGGGCATTGGCGGCTATTCCACGACCCCGTAGCAACCCAGAGCATCTCGATCGCGTTGTTGCAGATTCCGTAGGTCAGAGGTACGAGCTTCCTCACTTCTGTACGACTGTAGACTGGGAACGTCATAAAGATACATCCTGTAATGATTACTTCTTGCGATTGCTAAGTCCAACCCGCTCTAGCTCAGTACGTACTGAATAGAGCAGATAGAGAGGGCCGTATTTATCTCAATCCATGCGTAGATAGGGACGCAGGATGGCCTGCGGCAAAGAGGTTCAGATAGCGCAACAGATCTTCTACGATACCACCCGATCTCATGTCAAGACACGTTGGCACCGCAGTACGGAGCTCATCAGCATCAGTTTTAGAGTAAGAAAACCCAAGTCCCCCACACGATAACCAAACACTAGCTAAACTAAGTCCTAGCCGAACCGGAGTAAGGAACAGCGAACCAACACTGTTCGTGCGTAGTGTGTAGTTCGCTCAAACCACCAGAAGCGCCATAACGCCCGCAAGAAGCGGCCCGAGCACCATGGCGCCGACGATGCCCTCCCTGGCGCCGGTCGCGCCGTTGCCGCTGCCACTGGATGACGAGTTGGACGACGAAGCGGCGACGCGGGGGCCGAGCCAGAGCACGGTCTTGCCTTGCGCGGTGAGGTTGACGGGCGAGGGCGCGGAGGCCGCGGTGAAGCTCGTGTCGAGGCCAGACGCGACAAAGACGGGACCGCCGCCCGCGCCGACGGCAGACGTGTTCGGTGCAGTGATGGGCACGTAGTACTGCGCATTGAGCGGCCCCGGGATCGTGCCGGTGATGTTCGTCAGCGGGATGTCGGCGAGGGAGATGTCGAGGTTTGTGTAGCCCGTCGTGTTGGCGACGAAGGAGTAGACGTTCGAGAGCGTCCTGTGGGCGCGGCGTGAGAAGTTAGCTTGGGAAATAGGGACACACAGGACGTACTTATTAGTGTCGCCACGGCCGAGCGACCCGAGACCCCAGTTTGCCTCCACGGTGGAGAGTGAGGAGTAGTGCATGTAGTAGGTCGAGTCGACCGTGCCGCGAGCACTCTCAGGGACGGCACCTCCAAGTAGCAGGGCGAAGATATGGTTGTTGACGGTGTATGTCTCAGTTTCGTCGAAGGTGAGGAGGATCAGAGTACGATTGTCGTTGAAGTTGGTGTCGTTGAGCAATGGGATGAGCCAGTAATTGATCCACTGGCCCACAAAGTCAATGGTGGTATCATGGCCATCGTTGACCATATTGGGCGTGACGAACATCCAGGGAGGGCCGATGCATTGGCATCGGCGGCAAAGTCGTTGAAGTTGCAATGAAGCGCAAGGCGGGAGGGGACCGAGGTGACCGAATCGTAGAAGATAGTAGGGTCGTGCTTGCGTACATAGTATGTATATGCGGGTGCAGAGGTGTTGAGGTAGTTAACGGAAGTGAAGCTATATTGTTCGGCATGAGCAAGGCCGATAGATAGTGATCGGCGTAAATGGCTCAAGCTCACTTAAATCCTTCGAATCCGTCAGAGGGTAAATTTCCCTGGTAAGATCCCTACGATATATTCTTTGCCTCCAGGAGATCAACGATGGTGGAGACACACTATGGGACGGAATAGTAATACAGATAACTGATACTAGGTGACTATAAGGTGAAGTTATCGCCGACACGTGACATTTCATGTCGCGTAAAAAGACCCGTGGACTCGGAGGGGCTCACGAATGGGACGGCTAAACTCGAGAGATCTTTTGCGTTGCTATCCACTTAGCAAGGCCGACAAGCCAACCTCGTGAATACGACTCATGCGTTTGGGCTAGGGTCCCATGTGTTCGCAAGATCCCTGCGCTAGTATTGACGGAATGAGGCCGGAACCTGTTATCATCCACGTTGAATGGCGGTAGGTAACTCGTCATCGGAGTGTGATTGATCCATGGGATCACTGCATGCTCAACGGAATTTGCCCCCACCATGAGGCCTGCATGAGGTCTGAGGCCTGAGACCTGGGGTAACACACGCCACTGACTCCAGACTCGAACTTCCTCGCTCCCCTCACGCCCCACGCCCCAGTCGACATTTCAGCCTATTCAGCTGTAATGCCCGGATACGCAGATAACATAGCTGACACAGAACGAGGAGAGTGGGTGCCCTTAGGTGGGTCTTGGATTGATTCTTGTCTGAATGGGTATTGATGGCCCTAAAGAGGATTTAGGGGGAGAGGCGAGGTCGGAGACACTCGAAGGACCTTCTAACCCTAGTGCGTATCTTGTGTCGTTGAGTGTGTGGAGATCTGACGAGTGGGTAATTTGTTGTAGACTCAGGAGGGAGAGCAATGAACAATTCTTCAGTTGGCCCATCTCTTTCAGGGGCCAGGGATTTCGGTGATGGTGCCAATGCCCTCTGGTCTCTTTATTGCAAAGTGGCTCAAACCCACGATGAAGCTCAATTCCAAGGCCTGGCAAATGATATGGATGGAGTCCTTGTATTTGTGCGTTTATACCACTGTCTTCAAAGTAGACTCGAATTCAGTCACGTGTATTTCCACAGGCGGGCTTGTTTTCAGCTGTTCTCACTTCTTTCCTCGTCGACAGTCTTCAGAATTTGCAACCGGATCCTGCGCAACAATCAGTATACTATCACCAGCAATCGGTCGCGATGCTCGCCCAAATCTCACAGCAAATTGCATCCATCGCTCCACAGGTTTCCGTACCATCTTCTCCCCCACCACCTTACCCAGCATTCCACCCACGCGCTGCAGACATCCGGGTGAACGCTTACTGGCTAATCGGTCTCGTATGCAGTCTGTCTGCAGCGCTTTTTGCAACTCTCGTTCAACGGTGGGTTCGAGCCTATATGCAGATCTTCCAGCGATACGATCGCCCTCTGAAGCGAGCGCGGTTTCGACAATTTTTTTTTGAGGGCGCAAAGCCAATGCGAACGATGGCGGTAGCAGTCCCTTCGTTGATCCGTGTCTCACTTGTCCTATTTTTTTTCGGCCTGAGCGATTCCTTGCTCGGTTTCAACACAACTATTGGCGTCATCACGATCATTCTAATCTGCTGTTGTGGATCATTCTTCCTGTACGGCATGTTGGCGCCGCTCTGGAACCTGCAATCACCACACCAATCCCCGTTGTCGCGGCCGATATTCTTCTTGATGCAAATGTTCAAGCGAACCTATTCCGGTAACCGCTCTCTTAGCAAATTGCTTACATCCATGAGCATAGAAGCACGTCGAGAATGGCTGGTGATGGGGGAGTCCAATGCACGCAAAGCCCGTGACGTGCGCGCCATCCGACGGTTGATCGATAGCATCGCGGTGAACGCCGAGATGGAAACCCTCGTGTTGGCGATCCCTGACTCTTTCAACACGGAATGGGGCAGAGAAGTGTGGAGAGAGGTCTCCTCTCAGGCGCGCGACACCTTAGAGCCTCTGACGGGTCCTTCACCCGCCGGTAGTCAAGTCTCCCTTATGCCTCACCCCCCACGTCCGCTCGACGGATCCGCCGTCAACGCAATTTCTCGACGCGTGCGCTACCTTTTCGAGACCTGCAACAGTCACAGTCATTTCGAAAGCGAGGAGGCAAGACGTAGGCGCATGCGCGTATGTGTTGAAGCCACGGCGTCACTTGTATGCTGTATCGGTTATCGATTGGACTGGTTTGGAGAAGTCGGCAAGCTAGTCAGCGAAATAGGCCACATCGAAATGGTCAACCAGCCACCGACGACCACATCTGATGCATCGTTCATCGTGCGCTGGACGTGCCTTTCACTCGTGACTGTGCAGCCGATATTGAGCAGCATTCGGTTGGAAGTGCTCGCTAGGTACGCGGTGAACGGACTGGCATTCTTTCAATCGGAATACGGACAACCGGACGAGACGGCATGGAGGAGCGCTCAGAGGATCGAGAAATGTCTCGAGACGGCATGGGAGCACGTTGAGGAACTTCGTCGAGCATTCGAGCCCTGGACCCAGAAGAGGACCAGGGAGCAAGTCGAAGAAATCCTACGAAACCACGAACCACATATTTCAGAGTTGGAGCGCATTAAAGTCGAGGCCGATGCCATGGAGGATATTGACTGGCGGATCTCTCTTTATCAAGACACAATAGATGACGCTACTTACAGGTTGACGCGGCAACTTCCCGGTGTATCATTCGACAAGCCACACCGATCTGAATCCTTCCTGATAAACGATACTTTCAATACGCCAGCCACAGGTAGCGCCCCAGTCACTCCCCAATTGATATTCCTGGGACAACGAATTCAGGCGTTGGCCAGACTTGGCCTAAAGCTTCGTGAAGTCCTGGGTGGGCAGGTTGCCGAGGGATACGAGGAAGTCCTTGACAGCCTGAAATCCGTCGACCAAGTCCCTGTTTCTCTGCGTCGGCCCAATGGCTTGATGAGCCGGCAACTATGGCGTCTGCAAGATGTACGCGACGGCGGTGGTCTTGGGTTTACCGTCGAACTTTTCTTCCTCTCCCTCAGACAAATTTTATCGATACCTTCATTGCACGAATCAACTAGCGTCTTCTACATCGGCGCCTTCAAGATTATCACGTCTCACTGGGAGAAGAGCAGAGAATCGCTCGGGACGCAACATATCCTCCTTAATATCATTTGCGACCTGATTATCCGAGACCGTGGGGTCTTCTCGGATTTTTCATATCCAGAGTCTATCACGACCATACTCCTTGGCATGGTGGGCAATATGCTTCAAGGGTATGCGGGCCCAGACGAACATATCCGCGATGCTGTGCAAGAGATTGAGAGCGTCGACCCAGACGAGCGAGACGAGCATATCCGCGATGCTGTGCCGGTTGAGAACGCCGAACAGATCCAGATCGCCAGGAAGGAACTGCGGCGAAGGGCATTGGAGGTTATTCCACGACCCCGTAGCGACGAGCATCTCGATCGCGTTGTTGCAGATTCCGTAGGCTAGAGGAGGCACGAGCTTCTTCACTGCTGTGCGACTGCGGACTAGGAACATCATAAAGATACACCCTGTAATGATTACTTATTTCTTGCGATTGCTAAGTCCATCCCGCTCTAGCTCAGTACGCGCTGAATAGGGCAGATAGTAGAGAGAGAGAGGGTCGTCTTTATCTCAAGCCATGCGTAGATAGGGACGCTGCGGTAAAGATGTTCAGATAGCGGGACAGCGCCGCTGCAGGTCTTTTATGATACCAGCCAATCTCATATCAAGTGGTGTAAACGTGTGTTCATGTTGGCACCACAGTACGGAGCTCATCAGCATCAGTTTTAGAGTAAGAAAACCCAGGTCCCCCACACGATAACCCATTAGCTAAACTAAGTCCTAGCCGAACCGGAGTAAGGAACAGCGAACCAACACCGTTCGTGCGTGGTGAGTAGTCCGCTCAAACCACCAGAAGCGCCATAACGCCCGCAAGAAGCGGGCCGAGCACCGTGCCGCCGATGATGCCCTCCCTGACGCCGGCCGCGCCGTTGCCGTTGCCACTGGATGACGAGTTGGACGACGACGCGGCGACGCGGGGGCCGAGCCAGGGCACGGTCTTGCCTTGCGCGGTGAGGTTGACGGGCGAGGGCGCGGAGGCCGCGGTGAGGCTGGTGTCGAGGCCAGACGCGACAAACACGGGACCGCCGCCTGCGCCAACGGCGGACGTGTTCGGCGCCGTGATGGGCACGTAGTACTGCGCGTTGAGCGGCCCTGGGATCGTGCCGGTGATGTTCGTCAGCGGGATGTCGGCGAGAGAGACGTCGAGGTTTGTGTAGCCCGTCGTGTTGGCGACGAAGGAGTAGACGTTCGAGAGCGTCCTGTGGGGGCGGCGTGAGAAGTTAGCTTGGGGAAATAGGGAGACACAGGACGTACTTATTCGTGTCGCCACGGCCGAGCGACCCGAGACCCCAGTTTGCCTCCACGGTGGAGAGTGAGGAGTAGTGCGTGTAGTAGGTCGAGTCGACCGTGCCGCGAGCACTCTCAGGGACGGCACCTCCAAGTAGCAGGGAGAAGATGTGGTTGTTGACGGTGTATGTCTCAGTTTCGTCGAAGGTGAGGAGGATCAGAGTACGATTGTCGTTGAAGTTGGTGTCGTTGAGCAATGGGATGAGCCAGTAATCGATCCACTGGCCCACAAAGTCAATGGTGGTATCATGGCCATCGTTGACCATATTGGGCGTGACGAATATCCACTGAGGGAGGGCCGAGGCATTGACATCGGCGGCAAAGTCGTTGAAGTTGCGATGAAGCGCAAGGCGGGAGGGGACCGAGGTGACCGAATCGTAAAAGATGGTAGGGTCGTGCTTGCGTACATAGTATGTATATGCGGGTGCAGAGGTGTTGAGGTAGTTAACGGAAGAGAAGCTATATTGTTCGACATGAGCAAGGCCGATAGATAGTGATCGGCGTAAATGGCTCAAGCTCACTTAAATCCTTCGAATCCGTCAGAGGGTAAATTTTCCTGGTAAGATGCCCAGGATATACTCTTTGCCTCAAGGAGATCAACGATGGTGGAGACACTACGGGACGGTCAGGACTCGAATAGTAATACAGAAAAACTGATAGGAGACTCGCTTTGGTGGGATGTGGTAGAGGTTGTCATCCCCTAAACCCCAAAAGTCACCACCGGCTGCCGCCATGTAATTGGGCTCAGAAGGATGGGTTACGGCATAATACTGATCGAGAAAAATGCCTTGCTTTGCGAGATCAGAAAGGGCGGTCTAGACAAGGACGTGAGTGAGAGAAAAAAATGGGGCACTGAATTTCCCACGGTCGAGTTGGCGGATTCAAAATCAGTATTTTCTATCCAAATCTGGCAAGTACGCGGTCATGAGTCTGAGAATCTGAGTACGTGCGCGTGAGTAAAAGTGAAACCGACCTGTATGAAGCGGTCGAAGGATTTGCCAGAGACGATTTTGGGTTTGGAGAGACTGCCGTTGTTGGCGCCGACATAGTTGGTGGATTGAACCAGAGGGCCCTCTGAGGGGGGGACAAACTGCGGCGCCTGTAATATAAGGTCAGAACAGGAGGATGTGGAGAATAGAGAATACGGGCCGTAGCGGCGAGCACTGCAGGGATGAGCAGGAGGAGGGAGAAGAGGGCATACATGTCGTCGGGGTGTCCGAGGACATGAGAAGGTCGTTGGACTCGAGCTTTATACGCAATTTGGCGGAGATGTTATGTTACGCATGCTCCTGTTGTGTGGGGAATGCGCCACAGAGATCAGAGTCGAGGGGACACCAAATATCAATTGGCCAATCAGAGCGTACGCTTTTCGCATGCGACAGAGAAACCGTCGAAGCACGTTCTTCCGGGCTATGCGTTCGATCACTCGCTTGGCCTTCCCCATCATGTCGGCTACAATTTCCGACATATACACGAGCTGCTAGGTTACTGTATGTGCTTATATTATTCCCATATCATGTCTTAGCATCGTCTCCTTTTCCCTGAACCGTCATGGCTACCGAAAAGTCCTTCACGGCCTCACGCAGAGCCGCCCATCGGTTCTGGATCGTCATTGGTCTCGCCGTATCTCTCGTTGTTCTCGCCCTTGCTCTCGGTCTTGGGTTGGGATTAGGGCTCAAGCACCACCACCACCACAGCAACAGCAGCGCCACCCAAACCCTGTCCCCCCAGACATCAAATAATTTCGTCGTTGGATCCATTCTAGGACAGCCCCCTCAGGAACGCAGGTACAACTTCACCATCCAGGTCGCTAATGGCGCACCAGATGGCGTTAACAAGACAATGCTCGTTGTCAATGGTGCGCATTTACCCCTCTTCTGGTAATTCAATTTTTGTGTCGCATCTCCCCTTCCCGGTCACCAGACTTTTACATTGCGGCTTCTTGGGGGCCCAACATTTGCGTGAACTCGAATTTGGGAGAGCGCGGAGGTTGCCTTTTTTTGCAGCCGTGGCCGCTTATCTCCGTGCCAGCACATCTGCGGCTGTGCGCTTCTGCCGCTAGTAATTTCCTTGACTTTCGATTTCAACTCGCTGTGCCACTCTCAGGGTCCCTTCTAAAGCTAAGCTCGATCCCTAGGCGCATACCCTGGACCAACCATAGAAGCCAATCAGGGAGACCGCCTTATTGTCAACGTCCAAAACAACCTCTCTAATGCTACGAGCATTCATTGGCACGGTCTTGTGAGAATCCCCACGCCACTCGTGGGACGTGGTCACTCCAGTGCACTGACGCGTGCCTTCTAGTTTCAAAACGGGACGAACTGGTACGACGGCACGTCGGGAATTACAGAGTGTGGCATACCCCCTGGCCAGTCCCTGACATACAAGTACGCATATTATTTAGATCAGCTAGCCATCGCCAATACTTTACACAGCTTCACTTTTGGTGACTTTTCTGGAACTACTTGGTGGCAGTGCGTCCGCTTCCATATCTCTGTTCGTTGATGAGGTGCTTACCCCGTTCTATCAGCGCACGTAAGTGTCTTGACCCCATACTCTTCCGTCGACGTGATGCCTCATGATCTCGTAGATTGTAAGACCTCTGCGCCCTTCTCGTCAACAACTATTTTCTGAAGTTGGATGCCAGTCTCCACACAGTATACCGATGGCATAACCGGCGCGCTGGTCGTGCACCCCACCGCCCAGAATCCTACTACTCTCCCTACCTATGATAGTGAGATCGTGATCCAAGTAAAGGACAAACCTTGTAACGGAGCGTTAGTCATGTCAGCTGACTGGCGTGTAGATGGCAGATCTTTACCATGACGAAAGCCAGGTTCTACTGGCAGACTATCTTTCGGTGCGGAGACACGTCATGTTCCTTTCGAACCGACTTGTAACTTTGTATAGCCATTTGGAATTGCGGGGGATCAAGGTAATGAGCCCGTACCTGACGGTGGCGTACGTGTTACCTTCCTCGGGCCTAATCGGTCGATTGAGTGACATATTAGACTATCAATGGTTTCGGACAATACTTTGCGTCCGGCACTGGCGGGTCGTACTTCGACGTGAGAGTCTTTCGCTCTATCCACGGTATAACACCCCTGAGAGTATGCATCCTAAGTATACCGTAGAGCGCAACAAAACGTATCGCTTGCGACTCGTCAATACAGGATCTTTCGCGTCAATCCGCTTTTCGGTGGATAACCACCCACTCACACTCATCGAAGCTGATGGCACGCTGCTCGCGCCCACACAAGTCACAGGGGTTACCGTGGCCGTCGCACAGCGCTATTCTGTGCTCCTCCACGCGAACCAGACGAGCAATGCGAATGGGACGTACTGGATGCGCGCGACGGTGCAGAGCGACATGTTCACCTACGACCAGCCCGGACAAAACCTCGACATCCGAGGCGTGATCCGGTACGGTTTCTTCCCCTCGCGCGGCGTTCCGAAAGCCAGCCCTCGCTGAACATAGCACGACGCCATCCCCAGTTACTCGGACGGCGCGAAAATCGGGATTCCAGGAGATACTGCCTCGGCGGACCCGGGCCCGGGCGTCTCTGGTCTGAGCGACGCGGACGGGACGACCGCGCTCACGCCGCTCATCGCGAGCCCGGCGCCCAACGCGACGCGTGCGGTGCAGATGTCCTTCTCGTTCCAGAACACCCCCGACGGGCGGTTCATTGGGTTCATGAACGGCACGAGCTGGGAGCCGCTGAGTGGGACATCGACGCTTCTGGCAGTGCACCAGGACCCGACGGGGTTCGTGCCGGCCGGCGTGGGCATCGGGACAGGAGACCAGCTACTCGTGACGGAGGACTCGATACAAGTGCTCGACGTGCGCGTGGTGCGCATGCATGCTCCGTCCGTGTGCCTTGAGCGTGTTATCTAATGCGTGCCTTTTTTTTTTGAAGGATAACCTAGACGACGGGGACCACCCGTTCCACCTGCACGGCCACCGTCCTTGGATGTACGCGGCAAGCTCCGAACTTCGCCTTGACTGGTTTCATTTTGACATGGGTTCGTTTGCGCAGAATGGGCATCGGCACAGGACGCTATACTGGGCAGGCGCTCAACGCGACATCGCCTCTCCGCCGCGACACCATCCTCATACCCGCTTATAGCTGGGTCGTCTTGCGCTTCATCACGGATAATCGTGAGTCGCGCCGTTTTCTCCTTCTGGCCAATTACTGATATTCGCTATAACCAAGCGGGCCTATGGGCGTTCCACTGCCACCTCGCGTGGCACATGGCGGCCGGGTTGTTGATGCAGTTCAACAGCCTGCCGTCGGCACTGGCCAAACTGGACGTGCCGCAGGACATCGTGACGCAGTGCGCGAGGCGATGATTGGCTGGGCAGCGGCGGCCATTTGGGATCCTTGGAGACTGTCAGCGGATTACGGATAAGCTGTACAGTACCTCGGTGTATAGGAACGGAAGCTAGTATTACACACTCTGCATAAGATACAGCGCTCGTAGAAGATTCGATTGCGGAGCGCACGCACGGATGGGGAATATGTTCGATAGCTGTGCACTCGTATTATTGGCGATACAGTGAGAAGCAGGCGACGTAATTGGCGTTTTCGGGGGCCCATACAGAAACCTGTAGTGGGAAACATGGCTACGTCGTAGCGAGTCGCGATGTCACCTTGGCTGTCACGATGACTGAGCCCTGAGGCCTGAGCCCTAGCCTAAGACATGACCGCCTTGAGGCTGTTCCCTACGTAACTTGTACAGTGTTGTTCTGCGAGAGGTCTTGTAGAATATCCAGATGGGCGCATGACCCTCATATCTTCTGGGCGTAGCTTTGGGCGTAGCTTGCGCGGAACATCAATACAGTAGCCTGGCCAACTCGAAGAGGTCATGTGGGAACTCGATCCTGGCAACGTGGCGAAATGCTCGCACGGTCAGTGGCAACTGCTAGTAGGACACAGCCCGTATGTGAATTCCTGCCTTTACTGGGCTGTGCGTGCAATATGAGCGTGAGCTGCGCAGATCCGCCTATCTTTAGGGGCTATGGAGAACCTCTCTTTGCTAAGTGGCACTTCCATATTTAACAACGGTAGCAGCTTGCATTTGACACCCCCTATCTCTCCCCTTTCTCACTAACCAACCACAACCAACCAACCTTCCACTACGTCACGATATATGCCCGCCCAGTCAGAATTCGGCGATGCTGCGACCGTGATAGACGGCCCGGCGGGCAGCACGGGCTACGCGTCCACGTCCGCGTACAAGCACACACAGGCGCACGTGGTGAGCGGGCGGGCCAAGGGCGCCGAGTC
>WNGR01007659.1_pt1 | contig 11445 bp, 9 predicted proteins | sample 5407581 | NCBI WGS metagenome assembly WNGR01 (sample SAMN13153383, study PRJNA577476) | soil metagenome | isolation source: 80 cm soil or saprolite under Garry oak tree replicate 2 | place: USA:California | collected 2016-06-15 | reverse complement strand
GGTCCGCTCCAGCGTGAAGAAGCCCTGCGCCTGCCGCACCCGGCCGGCGCCGCCGCATGTCGAGCAGGTCTTCGGCTTGGTGCCGGCCTTGGCGCCGGTGCCCGAACAGGGCTCGCAGGTGACCGAGACCGGAATCTCGATCTGCGCGGTCTTGCCCTGGAAGGCTTCCTCCAGCGTGATTTCCATGTTGTAGCGCAGGTCGGCGCCGCGCTCGCGTCCGCCGCCGCGTCCGCGCTGCCCGGCCATGCCGAACAGGTCCTCGAAAATATCGGAGAATGACGAGGCGAAGCCGGCGCCGAAACCGGGACCACCGCCACCCATGCCCTGCTCGAACGCGGCATGGCCGTAGCGGTCATAGGCGGCGCGCTTGTCGCCGTCTTTCAGGACCTCATAGGCCTCGTTGATTTCCTTGAACTTGACCTCGCTGGTGGCATCGCCCGGATTCTTGTCCGGATGCCATTTCATCGCGAGCTTGCGGAACGCCGATTTGAGTTTGGACTCGTCCGCGCTCCGTTCGACTTCCAGGGTTTCGTAATAGCAGCGCTTGGTGGGCATCCGTCAGATCCGTCCGAATTTCGTCTTCATGCCGCAAGAGCCCATTTTCGAAGATGCATCTTTCGGCTTAACGAAAAATGACCCCCATCCATCGAGACGCGGCGCGCTCTTTGGCGTGGGGGTCATGATCGAAAGCCCGTTTACGCTGACTTCTTGTTGTTCTTGTCGTCGTCGACCTCGGTGAATTCCGCGTCGACGACGTCATCCTTGGCGGCATCCTTGGCCGCATCGGCCTCGGCCGCCTGCTTGTACATGGCCTCGCCGAGCTTCATCGAGGCCTGCGCCAGCGTGTTGGTCTTGGCCTTGATCGCCTCGGCATCGTCGCCCTTCAGCGCTTCCTTGAGATCGCTGACGGCGTCCTCGATGGCGCGGCGCTCGGTTTCCCCGACCTTCGAACCATGCTCGGCCAGCGCCTTCTCGGTGGAATGCACCAGGCTGTCGGCATGGTTCTTGGCGTCGACCGCCTCGCGGCGCTTCTTGTCCTCGGCCGCATTGGCCTCGGCGTCCTTGACCATCTTCTGGATGTCGGCTTCGGACAGGCCGCCGGATGCCTGAATCCGGATCTGCTGTTCCTTGCCGGTCGCCTTGTCCTTGGCCGAGACGTTGACGATGCCGTTGGCGTCGATGTCGAACGTCACCTCGATCTGCGGCATGCCGCGCGGCGCCGGCGGAATGCCCATCAGGTCGAACTGGCCGAGCACCTTGTTGTCGGCCGCCATTTCGCGCTCGCCCTGGAAGACGCGGATGGTGACGGCGTTCTGATTGTCCTCGGCGGTCGAGAACACCTGGCTCTTCTTGGTCGGGATCGTGGTGTTGCGGTCGATGATGCGCGTGAACACGCCGCCCAGCGTCTCGATGCCGAGCGACAGCGGGGTGACGTCGAGCAGCAGCACGTCCTTGACGTCGCCCTGCAGCACGCCGGCCTGGATCGCGGCGCCGATGGCGACGACCTCGTCCGGGTTGACGCCCTTGTGCGGCTCCTTGCCGAACAACTGCTTCACCACTTCCTGAACCTTCGGCATGCGCGTCATGCCGCCGACCAGCACCACTTCGCCGATCTCGGCGGCGGTGAGGCCCGCATCCTTCAGCGCCTTGCGGCACGGCTCGATGGTCTTCTGCACGAGATCGTCGACCAGCGCCTCGAACTTGGAACGGGTCAGCTTCATCGTCAGATGCTTCGGACCGGTCTGGTCGGCCGTGATGAACGGCAGATTGATTTCGGTCTGCGTGGTCGAGGACAATTCGATCTTGGCCTTTTCGGCGGCCTCTTTCAGGCGCTGCAAGGCAAGCTTGTCGTTGCGCAGGTTGATGCCCTGCTCCTTCTGGAACTCATCGGCCAGATAGCTGACGAGCCGCATGTCGAAATCTTCACCGCCCAAAAACGTGTCGCCGTTGGTGGATTTCACCTCGAACACGCCGTCGCCGATCTCGAGGATCGAAACGTCGAAGGTGCCGCCGCCGAGGTCGTACACCGCAATGGTGCCGGATTTCGATTTGTCGAGACCGTAGGCGAGCGCGGCTGCGGTCGGCTCGTTGATGATGCGCAGCACTTCGAGGCCGGCGATCTTGCCGGCATCCTTGGTGGCCTGACGCTGCGCGTCGTTGAAATAAGCGGGAACCGTGATGACGGCCTGCTCGACCTTCTGGCCGAGATGAGCTTCCGCGGTCTCCTTCATCTTCTGGAGGATGAAGGCGGAAACCTGCGAGGGCGAATAGGTCTTGCCATCGGCTTCGACCCAGGCGTCGCCGTTCGATGCCTTGACGATCTTGTAGGGGACGAGCTTCTTGTCCTTCTCGACCATCGGGTCGTCATAGCGGCGGCCGACGAGGCGCTTGACCGCGAAGAATGTCCGCTCGGGATTGGTGACCGCCTGGCGCTTGGCGGGCTGGCCGACAAGGCGCTCGCCGTCATCGCTGAAAGCGACGATCGACGGGGTCGTGCGCATGCCCTCGGCGTTCTCGATGACTTTGGCGTTCTTGCCATCCATTACGGCGACGCACGAATTGGTGGTGCCGAGATCGATCCCAATGACCTTTCCCATGGTCCTCATATCCTTCTTTTTGCGGCAGGTTGGCTGGGCCCTGACGGCGCACCTAACCGAACCCCCAACGTTCAAATACACGCGATATTGCGACGGTGAGCCTCATATAGGAGGAGGGGTCGGGCCTGCAAGGACCGAGCGCAATGTTAGGGCCTGAAAATGCCGATGTTTGAAAGATTGCTTCAGATCAGGGCGGACCAAGGTTCAGGTCGATAGCCGCGTTAACAAATCGGCAAGGAAGGCCGGCGGCGATCATCAGCCGGCACCATCGATTCACACCGGTCATGCTCCTCGCCGGCGCGGTGTTTGGCCGCTGCGCGGGCGCGGCCGGCCGCCCCGTCACGGCGCCGGAAACATCCAAAAATCTTTGAAGACCGGCGAAATCATGCAAAAAATCCGGCGTTTCGCGCGTGTTGAAGGAACGGACGCTGCACTCGCCCTGTTGCAGGGACATCAAAACCGCTAAAAGCGGCCCGACTGACACGAGGCCCTTAAACACTTAAAGGCCGCAGCGGCCGACCATTGAACGGCCTCAAGGCAAACCCGGTAGACCTCCATGAAGCCTGTTCGATACCTTGCTGCGGTGGCCTTTGGCATTGCCGCCACCTGCTCAGCGTTCGCCGCCGACCCGGTCTTTCCGCCGGGCGCCAGGGTTGGCATGACGCCGCTGGTCGGCCTCGGCAAAGCCCGATCATTTGTCGGATTCGAGACCGAGGACCATGGCGTCAAGGTATTGGTGACGGACCTGCCCGCGGAGGCCTATGGCGAAGTCGCCAATGCCTTCAAGGCCAACCCCGGCGGCAGCGGCGGCGTCAAGCCGGAGAGCATCGAGACCCCTGCGGGCCTCGCCTACTACACCGCGGAAAGCGCCAAGGATGGCACGATCAATGTCCGGCGCTATTCGATGATCCTGCCGGGTCCGACCTTCTCCGGCTACGTCGCCGTGCAGGTACCCGAGAACGTGTCCAGGATTTACACCGACGATGCCGTCCGCCAGATGTTCGCATCGGCCGTGATCCGCAATCAGGTTCCGGTCGACGAGCAGCTTGGGCTGCTGCCGTTCAAGATGGCCGAGCTCAGCGATTTCAAGAATGTCCGCACGCTGGCGCCGGGTGCCGCGATCATTCTCGCCGACGGCGACGAAAAGACCGGCTTTGAAGTCTCGCCTTTCATGATCATCGGCATCATCGGATCGACGGCGGCAACGCCCGACGACCGCGGACGTTTTGCCCAGCAGATCGCCGCGACGATTCCCGGTGTGCGCGACGGGCGGATCACGATGTCCGAGCCGGTCCGCATCGACGGCCAGCCCGGCTACGAGACGCGGATCGATGCCGTCAGCGGCAAGGACAGTACGCCGGTGACGATCGTGCAATGGCTGCGGTTCGGCGGTGGGAGTTCGCTGCGTATCATCGGCAGCTCGCCGCGCGATGACTGGACCAAGGCGTTTCCGCGTTTCCGCGCCGTGCGCGACGGGATTCAGATCAGGGGCTAGCGTCGAAATAACGCAAGCCGCCGAAGAGCTGATCCAGTCGACAGCCTTCCGGCGGCTTAGTCCTGCTCTGAGGGAGCCGCCGCCGCAACCTTGGCGCCGCCCTTGGAGACGCCGACCAGCGCCGGCCGCAGCACGCGTTCGCCGATCATGAAGCCGGCCTGCACGACCTGAACAACCGTTCCCTGCGGCACCGACGTATCCGGCACTTCGTACATCGCCTGCTGGAAGTTCGGATTGAACTTCTCGCCGCTGGGGTCGAATTTCTTGACCCCGTTTTTCTCCAGCGTGTTGAGCAGCGAGCGCTCGGTCAGCTCGACGCCTTCGATGAAGGCCTTCAGCGCCGGGTCGGCGGTGGCTTTCATCTCGGCCGGAACCGCGTCGAGCGCGCGCTGCAAATTGTCGGCGATATCGAGAATGTCGCGCGCGAAGCCGGTGATGCCGTAGATCCTGGCATCGGCCACCTCACGGCTGGTGCGCTTGCGCAGGTTTTCCATCTCCGCCAGCGTGCGCAGCATCTTGTCGCGCGCTTCGGCCGCTTCCTTGGTCAACGCCTCCAGCGATCCCTCCTCGGGATCGTCGGGCATGATGTAGGGCTTTGAGACCACGGGCTCGCCGCTCTGGGCCGCCGCGTCTTCATTCGGCCGGTTGGGATCGGTCATAAGGCTGCCTTCTCAAAAAAACCGTCTGGTCAAATGGGGATTTGCTGGCCGGGATATCGTGCTTTGGGCGACGAAAATCAAGCGCAACTCTAACGATTTTGGCCCGATTTAGCCGCCCAGCATCCGGCTGACGATGCGGGCGGCATAGTCCACGGTCGGAATCACCCGGGCATAGTTCAGCCGCGTCGGCCCGATCACGCCAAGAACGCCGACGATGCGGCCTGCTGCGTCGCTATAGGGTGCGATGATGGTGGAGGAACCGGACAGCGAGAACAGCTTGTTCTCCGATCCGATGAAGATCCGCACGCCTTCGGCGCGTTCGGCACGGCCCAGCAGATCGATCACGCCGCGCTTGGTCTCGAGATCGTCGAACAGCGATTTCACGCGCTCCAGATCCTCAAGCGCATGTAGATCCTCGAGCAGATTGGCATGACCGCGCACGATCAACTGGCGGTCTTCGCTCTCGCCGCCGGACCAGCTCGCGATCCCGGCCGCGATCACCTTCTGCGTCAACTGATCGAGTTCGGCGCGGCTTTGCGTCAGCGCGGTCTCCAGTTCGAGCCGCGCTTCGGCCAGCGTCCGGCCGCGGATGCGGGAATTGAGAAAATTCGAGGCCTCCGTCAGCGCCGATGAGGGAACGCCGGGCGGCAACGCCAGCACGCGGTTTTCGACCTGGCCGTCTTCGCTGACCAGCACCACCAGCGCGCGTTCCGGCTCCAGCCGCACGAACTCGATGTGCTTGAGCCGTGAATTGGATTTTGCGGTCAAAACCACGGCGGCGGCGCGGGTCAGGCCCGACAGCCGCGTCAGGGCATCGCCGAGTGCCGCCTCGACCGATTGCGCGCGGCCGACGGAGGCGAGCTGGGTCTGGATCGACTGGCGCTCGGCTTCGGTGAGATCGCCGACCTGCATCAGCGCATCGACGAAGAAGCGCAGGCCGAGTTCGGTGGGAAGACGTCCGGCCGAGGTATGCGGCGCATAGATCAGGCCGAGCGCTTCGAGGTCCGACATCACGTTGCGGACCGAGGCCGGCGACAGCGGCACCGCGATCAGGCGCGAAATGTTGCGCGAACCGACCGGCTCGCCGGTCGCGAGGTAACTCTCGACGATTTGACGAAAAATATCGCGCGAACGCTCATTGAGCTGGGCCAGCCCGGCATTCGGCGCAATCAGGCCAATTGGATCGTGGTGGGCCAACGCTTGCTCCTCAACTGCCCCCTAATCTGTCTATCCGGAGGCCCGGTGACAAGCACGCATTACTCCCTAAAACCGCGGCCAAAGCCCTTGCCGCTGCCCGTTCCCCCTCCTACAAGCACCGCGAACCGGTTTTTGCTATATTTTTCGAAAGGATTCCCTATGCGGCCAAGCCGCCGTGCGCCCGATGAGCTGCGCCCCGTGTCGCTGGAACGCGGCGTCGTCAAATACGCCGAGGGTTCCTGCATGGTGAAATTCGGCGACACTCATGTGCTGGTCACGGCTACGCTGGAAGAGCGGCTGCCGCCCTGGCTGAAGGGCCAGGGCCGCGGCTGGGTGACAGCCGAATACGGCATGCTGCCGCGTGCCACCCTGGAGCGCACCCGCCGCGAGGCCGCTGCCGGCAAGCAGGGCGGCCGCACGGTCGAAATCCAGCGCCTGATCGGCCGGTCGCTCCGCGCCGCCGTCGACCTCGAAGCGCTTGGTGAGCGGCAAATCACGGTGGATTGCGACGTGATCCAGGCCGACGGCGGCACCCGCACCGCCTCGATCACCGGCGCCTGGGTGGCGCTGGCCGACTGCATCTCCTGGATGAAGAACCGCAACATGCTGAAAGCCAATGTGTTGCGCGACAATGTCGCGGCGATCTCGTGCGGCATCTATCAGGGAACGCCGGTGCTCGACCTCGACTATGCCGAGGATTCCGAGGCCGACACCGACGCCAATTTCGTCATGACCGGCGACGGCCGAATCATCGAGGTGCAGGGCACCGCGGAGAAAACGCCGTTCTCGGAAATCGAGTTCCTGGCGCTGATGGCGCTGGCGCGCAAGGGTGTCGCGCGCCTGGTGGACTTGCAGAAGATGGCCGTCGCGTAGTCTGATCCGCACATGCACCGTCGAATCACAGGCCGCCTCGTGATCGCGACCCACAATCCCGGCAAGCTTGCCGAGATGCGCGAATTGCTGGCGCCCCATGGCGTCGAGGCGGTATCCGCCGGCGACCTCGGCCTCGATGAGCCCGAGGAGACCGGCGAGACGTTTCGGGCCAATGCCGCGATCAAGGCGATTGCCGCCGCGAAAGCTTCGGGGCTTCCGGCCTTTGCCGACGATTCCGGCCTCGTAGTCGACGCGCTCGACGGCGCACCCGGACTGCACTCGGCGCGCTGGGCCGGGCCGAACAAGGATTTCATGGCGGCAATGACGCGGGTCGAACGGCTATTGCAGGAACGCGGCGCGACCAGCCCTGACAAGCGAAGAGCGCATTTCGTTTCCGCGTTGTGTGTCGCCTGGCCCGACGGTCATCTCGAAGAGGTCGAGGCGCGGGTCGATGGAACTTTGGTGTGGCCGCCGCGCGGCACCGAGGGTTTTGGATATGACCCGGCGTTCCAGCCCGATGGGCACGCGCGTACCTTCGGCGAGATGACAGCCATCGAGAAACACGGCCTGCCGCCGCTCGGGCTCGGCCTGTCGCACCGCGCCCGCGCCTTCGTCAAACTGGCGGAGATCTGCCTTGGCTAGCGCGCAACGCCCTCGGGGCAAGCAGGCTTTCGGCGTCTATGTGCACTGGCCGTTCTGCCTGTCGAAATGCCCGTATTGCGATTTCAACAGCCATGTCCGGCACGCCCCGATCGACGAGGCGCGGTTCACGCACGCCTTTGCGCGCGAGATCGAAACCACCGCCGAGCGCGCGCCGGGACGCGAGGTCACCTCGATCTTTCTCGGCGGCGGCACGCCGTCATTGATGCAGCCGCAAACCGTCGGATCCATCCTCGACGCGATCGGAAAGCATTGGCACGTCGCCTCCGATGTCGAAGTCACGCTCGAAGCCAATCCGACCAGCGTCGAGGCGGCGCGGTTCCGCGGCTATCGCACCGCCGGCGTCAACCGCGTCTCGCTCGGCGTGCAGGCCCTCGATGACGCGTCGCTCAAAGCACTGGGGCGGCTGCACAGCGCGCGCGAGGCGCTGGATGCGGTGGCGATCGCACGCCGCGTCTTCGATCGTTACTCGTTCGACCTGATCTATGCACGCCCCGACCAGACCCCGCAGATGTGGGCCAATGAATTGAAGCTCGCGATTTCGGAAGCGGCCGAGCATCTGTCGCTCTATCAGCTCACGATCGAGGAAGGCACGCCGTTCTTCGGATTGCACGCCGCCGGCAAATTGAAGACACCGGACGAGGCGACGGCGCGGGCGCTCTACGACGTGACGCAGGAGGTCTGCGCCCACTTCGGGCTACCGGCCTACGAGATTTCCAACCACGCGCGACCGGGCGCGGAGTGCAAACACAATCTGGTCTACTGGCGCGGCGAGGAATATGCCGGCATCGGTCCGGGCGCGCATGGCCGCCTCGATATCGACGGCGTCAGGCACGCGATCGCGACCGAGAAGCGTCCCGAAGCGTGGCTGATGCGGGTCGAGTCCAACGGCGATGGCGTCGTCACCGACGACCTCCTCAACAGCGAGGAGCGCGCCGACGAATTTTTGCTGATGGGATTGCGGCTTGCCGAAGGCATCGATCCCAGGCGCTACGCCGATCTGTCGGGCCGGACGCTCGATCCCGGCCGGATCGCCATGCTGCGCGAGGAGGGCGCCATCGTCGTCGACGCCGACGGCCGGCTGCGGGTGACGCAGGCCGGATTTCCCGTGCTCGATGCGGTGGTGGCCGATCTCGCCGCGTAATCCTCTACGCGCCAGAACTGGATTATGCGCCAAAACTCTTCGGCGAACCCGCAACCGGCGTGCTACCGCCCGTCGCCACCTTCATCACCGCAAGGCCGCGTTCATTGGTGCCGTCGGAGCGGAAACGAAACAACCCGTCGATGCCGGCAAAACCCGACGGATTGGTCAGCGTTTCCGGCGCGAAGCGTTGCGCGCCCTGGGTGCGCGACAGCGCCGCCACCAGTGCAACCGCGTCATAGGTGAGCGTGGCGGTACGCACCGGCTCGCCGCCGAACTTGGTGCGATAACGGGCGGCGAAGCCGCGGAAGCCCGACGGATCCGGCGCCGCATAGAGACCGCCCTGCAAGGCCGGGCTGGCAAACACGCGCGGATTGTCCCAAAGGCCGGTCCCGAGCAACTGGATGTTGCGCAAATTGGAACCCGCCGCGGTCAGTGCATCCGCGGTCGCCACCACCGAATCGCCGTCGTCGGCGATCAACAAGGCGTCGGCCTGGCCGAGCGCCTGCGCCACCGTCCGCGCCGCGGCCGAACGGTCGGCGCCGTATTTTTCGAACGCGACGATACGGCCGCCCTTGCGTGCCGCCGCCTGCTTGAAGGCCGCTTCGACCACATTGCCATAGGCATTGTCGGGCAAAAGTGCGGCAAAGGATCGTTTTCCGGTGCCCGCCGCGTAATCGACGATCCGGTTGACGTCGGATTCGGGCAGGAAGCTCAACAGATACACGCCGCGTCCGGCGACGCTGGAATCGGTCGAGAATGCGATCACGGAGACACCGCGGGCGCGCGCGGCTTGCGCGGTGGCGGGAACCGAGGCCGCAAACAGCGGGCCCAAAATGATCTCGGCGCCCTCGGCGAGCGCCTGCTGGGTTCCCTGGTTCGCGCCTTGCGGGCTGCCGCCGTCATCCTTGATCAGGAGCTGGACATTGGGGTTCTGGAACTCCGCCAACGCCATTTCGGCGGCGTTCTTCATCGACTGCGCGGCAACGCCGGCGTTGCCCGCGGCCGAGAGCGGCAGGATCAGGCCGACCTTGACCTGCCCGGTTCCAACCGCAAGCGGCTGCTGCTGCGGGCCGGCGGGCCCGGCGTCGGGCTGCGGTGACGCGAACGGGTTGGAAAACTGGCTAAAGCTCTGTTGCACGCTGGAGCAGGCGCCAAGCAGCGGCGCGCCGAGAAAAAGGCCGAGCGCCGTCCGCCGGGTCGCGCCCCAAGGCTTAGGACTTAACGACCGAGGACGTAACGGCTGAAACTTGGGATTGAGCGGGCCCACCATCGTTTCTCTTCTCTTGACCGACCGCGACCGGCCAGGACTCCAACTGCCTCACTCAGGCAGATGGATTCAGGCATATTGTCGGCGAATAGTTAACCAAAACAAAAGGATTATGGTCTCACGGCGTCGCTGCCGGTTGTAGGACCGTACCTCCCAGCCATTCCTGCGCAGCACCGCCTTGACCTCCCCCCTCGGCCTTCCGGCCTTGCGCGATGTGGTGCTGGCGCCCCTTCCCCTTTAGATTGGCATTATGCGCGCAAAAGCCAGCTCCAACTACGGGTCTGAAGTCGAACCGGGTTCTGCGGACCGGACTTTTTCGGTTCATGGCCATGTCCTGACCGCCCCAAAGCCGGTTCCCGGCCTTTATCTGGTGGCAACCCCGATCGGCCATCTCGGCGACGTCACATTGCGCGCGCTGGAAACGCTGGCCGGCGTCGACATCATCGCCTGCGAGGACACCCGCATCACCCGGCGATTGACCGAGCGCTATATGATTTCGGCGCAACTAAAACCCTATCACGAGCACAATGCCGCGATGGCGCGGCCAAAGATCCTGGAAAAGCTGGCGCAGGGCGCCTCGATCGCGCTGGTCTCGGACGCCGGCACGCCGTTGATTTCCGATCCCGGCTTCAAGCTGGTGCGCGAGGTCTGCGCCGCCGGCCACGCCGTGATCGCGGTGCCAGGTGCCTCGTCGGTACTGACGGCGCTGTCGGTCGCAGCGCTGCCGACCGACCGGTTTTTCTTCGAGGGATTTTTGCCGGCCAAGGAGCAGGCGCGCCGCACGCGGCTATCCGAGCTATCCAGGATCGACGCGACGCTTGTGATGTTCGAATCCGGCAACCGCGTCGCGGATACACTTTCTGATCTCGCCGAGATCATGGCCGGACGTGATGCCGCGATCTGCCGCGAACTGACCAAGCTGCATGAAGAGATCAAGCGCGCGCCGATCGCCGAACTGGCAAAGGCCGCCGATACGCTGGAAACCCGCGGCGAGTTCGTCCTCGTGATCGGACCGCCGCGAGCCGATGCGCTGGTCATGACCCAGCCCGATCTCGACGATCTGCTGCGCGCGCAGCTCGTGCGCGACAGCGTCAAGGATGCGGTGGCGCATGCCGTCGAACTGTCTGGCCGGCCGCGCCGCGAGGTCTATGCCCGCGCGCTCGAACTTGTGAAGGAAATCAGGGCTGGAGCGGACGATGGCGAAGACTGACGGCACCACGCCGCCCGACGCCCCAAAACTCGCCTCGCCCGAGCGCGTCGCGGCGTTCCGAACCGGGCTGTCGGCGGAAACCCGCGCCGCCGCGCTTCTGATGGCCAAGGGCTACCGCATCCTCGCCAAACGCTTCAAGACCCCCTATGGCGAGATCGATCTGGTGGCAAAGAAGCGCAGTCTCATTGCCTTCATCGAGGTCAAGGCGAGGGCCCGCCTCGATGACGCCGCCTATGCGGTGACCCCGCGCCAGCAGGCGCGCATCATCGACGCCGCGCAGGCCTGGCTAATGGCGCATCCCGAACATGCCGAATTCGAACTGCGGTTTGACGCCATCCTGATT